>Ga0255047_10000235_pt1 | contig 42714 bp, 62 predicted proteins | sample JV7_2_1_MG_FD_183640 | JGI IMG/M metagenome (GOLD analysis project Ga0255047, IMG submission 183640) | Seawater microbial communities from Jervis Inlet, British Columbia, Canada - JV7_2_1 | ecosystem: Environmental > Aquatic > Marine > Inlet | place: Canada: British Columbia | collected 2016-10-06
GAGCTAGAAGAGCGAGCGAGAGAAGAGCGAGCGAGAGAAGAGCGACAAATGTCATCACGCGAGCTTAGTCAACTGTCACGCGCGACATTCGAGCAGCTAGCACAAGCGAGCGGCCTCTCGACTACGTCTACAGGTACAAACGAAACTCAACCGGATACGTCCGAGTCCGAGTCCGAATACGACTCGTACGGACGTCGCATAAGGAGAAATTCATAATGTGTTCAATTGCAGGATTCATCACAGACAAACCACTTCATCGCCTAACCGCCTATCGCCTTGGGACCGCGCTATTATTCTATGGCGCTGACCGTGGTGAGCAATCCACCGGGGTATTCCTCTCCGGTTCCGTCGAAAAGGGCCTAAATGGTAGCCGCAAGACTATCCAAAAAGAAGCCCTATTCAAGAAAGCGATTAGCCCCAATCGCTTTATCGAGGAGCCTCACTTCCTCAAGATGTTCGACGGGACCGCCACGGTGGGCCTCTTTCATACGAGACAGCCGACATGTGGCGACAAAACGCGACGACAGGCGCAGCCATTTAGAGGCAGACGCTCAGTAACCGTACATAACGGGATGTACTGGGAGCCAAAAGAGCTAAAGGACCAATGGGGCCTAGACAAAGATACGGGCGTAGACTCGGAACTCGTCACAAACTTTATTGACGCGTACGGGATACGCGCCCTTCCCGACTTTCTGGAATCTTCACGTGGCATGTCAGCCGTCGCAGCATGGTTCGGAAACCGCCTGTACCTAGCGCGAGACTCGAACCCGACCGCCCTTACGCAATTTACGCTCGACGACAAGACGAGCGTAACCGTGTTCGCGTCAACGCGTGACATTCTCGAAAATGCACTCCGCTACATATTCTTACGCGACAATTGGGAAATTGAAGTCACGAACGCAAATGAACTTATACACGTAAGTCCGAGTACGACGACAAAAGTGGCCAAGTGGAACGACAGCGGCCCCCTATGGACTAATTATCGCGACAATGACTCAGAACCCGGCTCCCCTTTACTATATGACGAATACGGCGAAGCATACGGAGCCACAGGCGAGTCCACGCGCGGCTGGGAAAACTGGGTCCATCGTAAGGCACGTAGGACATACGAGTCATGTAAGACGCGTAAGTCACATAAGAAATACGACTTATGCAAAAATGACTCGCGAGACTCGAACGGCTCGTACGGAGGCAAGGTCACTCGCTTGCTCACGGGCGCAAAGAAAGGGAAAGTCATAGAAGATGCGAAAAAAGAAACGAACGAAACCGACTAAGAAAAAGACGAAACATTCACGTAAGTCACGTAAGTCACGTAAGTCACGCATGACTAAGACACGTGTCTCAGACAGCGGCACGAACACGCTCTGTCGTCACGCGCTGCGTCGCTTGATATTCGAGGTACGGCGTCTGGAACCGGCAATTTCAATTCCCATGAGCGAAACGCTCAAGCTCCATGACGCCTTAAATGACGGCCTAAGCGCCTTAGTCCAATATGACCAGGCCAGGGCCAGACGAAAGGAGATTAAACGTGTCAAACGACCAATACGCAAAGAAACATAAGGCTCCAGCGCCCATCCGAGACATACTCTTGGACCCAAATGAGGCTACGTTAGAAAAGCTCATGAAGCTCTTTCCACGTGAGTCCGTCAGCAAATGGACAGTCTCAGGATACCGTACGTGGTATCGGCGCCAGTCGCGTATCTCGCGGGACTCGGCTCCAGGAAATGTCCCTATGGCCAAGCTCAGAGCCGCCATACGCGCAATGACAGAGCCCGAGCTAGTTTCCGTTCGAGAGAGCGCGGAAACACTAATGAAAAAATCACTCGCTGCGAAAAAGTGACGCAAGTCCATGAATCTATTAGCGCAGTCGAGTGACGGGGGTAGGGAGGCTCTCCAAAGAGGTATTAATATTATTATATTTTTTTATTTTTTTTATTTACTAATCACATACCAAACCCTATTTTGTGATATGATTAAGACACTATGAAACACGAAAAAGACAAACAAAATCAGCCCCCGGTCGAACCCCTTAGTACCGCGTCAAACACACGCCCTGAATCATTCCATAAGGTTAACGACCCTAAAGCGCAGCGGGTGAATCCCTGGCGTTTCCGCGCATTATCCATCACCCTCCCACAATATGTCCATAAGTTCGTAACCGACTATGCAAAAGAAACAGGAAATTCAGTATCTCACGTAATCTCAGCCGCTCTCGCCTGTAACTTCAACCTGCCCTCGCCTCAAGGAGGCCGCAAACGCAACGTAGTTTCAAAGCGCACATTACGCACAAAAGTTATTACGGAGTCCGGCCTCTCGCACAGAACCCGCTACCAGGAAAATCAGAACGAAGCCGCGTTCATCGCAAAGCTACTCGCCACACGTAAGTCATGCAAGTCACGAGCCTCGCGTAAGTCAGTAGCCTCGCGCGTCAAGCTGCCCGAAAACTATGCAAAAAGACCCTTAAAGGAACGTCTAAGGCTCCTTCATGAGTCAGCGTCGGAAACGGCGTCGAACTCGAAACACACGCATGAACCTCACGCGTCAGTACCAGGAGCCTCGAAACAAGACTCACGAGGAAACTTAACATGAAGCCGCTCGATCAAGTAATCAATCGCGACCCGAAACATCTCGGCCTTGGGATACTCCAGAAGCTCTGCCGCACGTGTAAGCGCACGCTCCTGGCGCTGAGAAACTCCAAACGTCACCGTAACCTTACGCCGCGTGTCATATTCGGGCGTGTCGAGCGAGTCATGTTCGAGCGAGTCATGTTCGAGCTCGCAAGTTTCATTTTCAATAAATTTACTTGTAATGTTCTCACGTGTCATGTAAATGACGGTAACACAGAATCTCGAAAGCGACAAACATGAGCGAAAAAGCGACAAAGAACGAGTCACGTAAGTCAGGCGAGCCAAGCGCGACGTACGAGAAGCGCGAGAAACGCCTAAGCGTCTCTGAAACTCAGCGCCTCAAGTATCTCTCCAAAGTCGGCCCAGGTCGTCCCAAAAAAGACGAGTCACGCGCGCCGTACTACCGGCCACAGCAGGTCGGAATCTATCCAGAAATTCTGGAACTCATACGTGCCCATTGCAAGAGCGCAGGAAATATCTCGTTAACAGAATACGTCAATAAGGTACTGGCTCAGGCGCTCGGAATAAGTTTCACACGAAAACGCGGCGCCCGTCCGTATCGAGCCCGTGACTCAGAACCCGACACCCACGAAACAAGTAAAAAAATAAGAAACGATCTCGCGTCATGAAGACATACGAGCCACATAGACACATGAACATACGTACATACGTAAATGTCCATAAAGGAACCCCATGAAAAAAGAAACATTCACAGAAACCCTAATGAACGAAATCAAAGCTCAAAGCGGAAAGACGCTCAAGAACTTCCCGCATAAGGATCTTCCAATAATCAGTTTCAAGTCCAAAGAGTCCGTAGACCGCTACGCCCGCAAATGTCCAGCGTGGGTAGCCCCAGGCGGAAAATTCGAGCACACGAACTTTTTCATGGCCATAGAAAATTATAAACATAGGCCGCGAATCGTCGAAGCCGAAGTCTCTCCATGCTACGTACGTGACACCGACACCATCTTTATGCCAAGCGTCGAACCATTTTACGGAAAGTACTCGTACTACGGAGTCCTGTTTCACGAACTTATTCATTCGACAGGGCTCTCGAATCGCCTAAGTCGAAATTCACTTACGCGACCAGAAAATCCCGTCGTCTTCACGCGTCCCTCGAACGACCATGCGTACGAGCAGATCGTAGCTGAATCAGGAGCCGCCTATGTCGTAAACACACTCGCAAAGCTCACGAGCTACCGCGCCCTTTATGTGGCCCGCTACATAAGCTCGTATGCAAAGTTAGTTTCCATGCCAGAAACGATCTTACGAGAGTCGCTCGCCGACGCACGAGCCGCAGCCTCGTATGTCTTGAACGGAATCACGGTGCCCGAATGAGCGAAACATACGTAACATACGAAACATGCGCGCCGGGCGAAACATACGAAAGACAAACATGCGAACCCGGCGAAACATACGAAAAGCTCGAAAGGTTCCGCATACGTATACGCGAACTTCATAGACGACTGGATCAAGTCGAAAATGTCCTTCGACGAGCCGCACGTGATTCCGCAGACGCCGGAAGCCACATAAGTGCCGCGCTCGACGAACTCTCGAAACTGGACGAACGTGACAAAAGGAACCTTACGTGACAATCGAGAAACGTCTAAGTCACATGAGCCCAAACGAGCGCCTAGCATGGATACGCGCAAGACGCGCCGCGCGTGAAATCGTACGAGCCCGTAAGCCAAAAGCTCGTACGCTCGCCTCACTCGCCCGCGCTTGGAACATTCCACTCGAACATGTCAAGAGCGCCGTACTCGAACACGTAAGAAACGAACGCGGCGAAACATAAGAAAGGAGCAAACGTAAATGACCCTTATAGGCACAAAATTACCCAGACGCGCCCAGTGCTGGAAATGTAAATTCACGCTACTGGAAAAAGTGCGTGAAATAGGAAACGAAACATACGTATGTCGCGTATGTAACGTACCTTCCGTACGCTCACTTGCACATGCACGAGCACGCGACCAAAAAGTACCGCCGACCCTTTTCGAACTCGACCTCAAGTGGCAAGCGGAAGGCGCCCCAGGACTCGCGAAACATACGAAAGACAAACATGCGAGCCTCGCGAAAGACACACATACGCACATGAACAAAAAAAGGCCGTCTAATGGAGACGAGCCACAAAAACATATACACATAAAGGAGAATGTCCCAATGACCCTAGGAGACAAAATCACAGCGGCCATGAGCCAAAAACAAATAACGATCGCACAAGCGTCGAAACGCTTTGGCCTTCATCACACGACAATCAGTAATCACATGAAACGTACCAAGAAAATATCTATGGTACGTACAGAAACCAAAAATTTCCTGACCTTTCTCGGAATCGACATTCGAGAAGCGTTCAACTCCAAGCCAAGATACGGCGCCCGTAAGTCACATGGCGCTCCACGCTGGAAAACGAACATCAAGAAACGACAAGCCAAGAGCTTACATGAGTCACTAAACGAAACATTCATGCTCGTAAATACGACAAAGAACGAAATCGTAAAATCGTTCGAGAATCGACGAGCCTCGAACGAACGACGAAACGGCGAACGCCGCGCATGAAGCTCACGAAAATGTCCATACGTGAATTACGTAAAAGACTTTTTCCGTACAAGACTCGTAACCGTTGCGTCACATGCGGCGCAACGGTAAACGAGCTTCTCGACTTCACGGACATCATCTCGTACGACGAGTGGAAAATAAGTCACATGTGCCAATCGTGTCAGGACGAAACATTCGGAGCCCCACGCACATGATCAACCGAGAACCCGCGCGGACCGTATCAAGCGAGAAACGAAACGAAACGAATGACTCGCTGTGTCAAATTCAATTTTGCGACCGCCCCCGCCGTGAGTCGAACGGACTATGTCATATGCATGACGCACGTGTCCGACGCTTCGGTACACACGAACTCACAACAAATTTTTCGCTCGCGCCGCTCGAACGCTTCATACGTAACATACGTTTCTCAGAAACATGTTGGCTATGGGTCGGCGCCCGTTCGTCTACAGGCTACGGCTTACTCGGAGTCTCACGTAAGCTCGTCGGTGCGCATCGCTTTTCATATATGACCTGGAACGGTAAACTAGAACCCGGCCGTATGATTCATCACGAATGTCACGTGCGTGCGTGTGTCAATCCGAGCCACCTAAAACAAGTTACAAGTAAGGAGAATAGAGTCACATGAAAAAGTCAGCAAAAGACAAGCATAAGGCTCCAGTCATTATCGACCCCGCGACGAATCGCGTAGCCAAAATTACAGAAGACCGAATGATTCAGTCGCTCTTTCGTGACCGTAAATCTACGCTCGAAGCCTTCAACGAATGTCTAACTTTATTATATGACAAGTATAAGATGAACTCGGCGGAAGCTTCCGTCGTCGCATGTACCCTAGGCCATTTCACGTGGCACGACATCGAACGTGAATTTCGCGTGGACCGTTACATCGACGCAATCGAGCACGAAGTAAAAGCTCGCGGCTGGAACTTCTTCAAGTCAAGCGTCATTAAAGGAACAGAATCCGTAAAGCCCAAAGCCAAGCGCATAAAGGAAACCTTAAATTAAAAATGAAACATATGAAACAGGAGACATACGAAAATGAAACATACGAGACATAAACGAAAAGCCAAAAGGAAATCTAAGCGTATCCGAAACATCAAGCCGCCTCTCGAAAGCCGAGAGATTCAGAACCTTATTGACTCACTCGAAATCGCTCTAACAAAGCGCATTGGCATAGACGTCAAAGTCAGGTTTGTCATCGAACCCTCTGGGTACGTCGTTAAGTGGACAGGGTACGGCGAATGACACATACGAAAGACAAACATACGAAACAGGAGTCGCACGAATGAAACGTATCAAACATATGACACTCGATTTCACGACTCTATGCGCATACCGTACATGTCCAACGAAATTCAAATACTCGCTCTTACATGGCTGGCGACCCGAGACCGCATCAGACCCGCTCGTATTCGGCCAATGCATACACGAAGCTCTAGCGTGCTATCACGAAACCGGAAACCCACAAGCCACGCTAGGCAAGTTCGAGTCCGTCGCAAACGAAACTCACTTAAAGGAGCTTGAGCCTTCCGCGATGCGCTCCGTAGCTCACGGAACCGCGCTACTCACAGAATATTTTAAGCAGTACGAAAACGACGCTTTCGGACAATTCCGTCCCTTAATGACAAAGGAGCAAAAGCCTACGCTCGAACTTAAACTTGAAACAGACATAAACGAATGGCTCACGTACGACGGCCTATGTGACGGCGTCGTAAGCGACACAGCAACGGGCGAACACAAAGGACTGGAACACAAAACCTCCTATGTCCTTGGAACTCAGTTCGCCAATCGCATGAAACCAAATGACCAACTTACGGGCTATGTGTACCTGTTACAAAAGAACGGCTATGACATAGACACGATTGTCGCAAACGGACTCCAAACAGCGCGCAAAAAGATAGAGACAAATCCACGTGACTGCTTCTCAAGGCACGAGACTCGACGTACGCCGATCGAACTCCACGAATGGCGCGAAAAACTTGTACGCGCCGCTTCTCGCATGAAAGCTGACATCGAAACCGGCCTCTTCGACTCGAACATGCCAGACGCATGTTCCATGTGGAATACGCGCTGTTCATTCACCGACGTATGTAATATCGCGCCTCAAGATCGCGACCGCATGTTAAAGGGCTCATTTCGCAAAGACCCCTGGCACATGTTCAAGATCGAATGGAACGAGCCTCACGCGAGCCACGAATCATGAAACTCATGAAACTCATGAAACTCACGTACATGTTCGCTCTATTCATTTTAATGTCAGGCGCAAACATGTCCGTAGCCCAGACACGTACGGAGTTCATGGACACCGAGTTCCAACGTGTACACGCAGAAGCTCAACACGAGCTAAAAGTAAAATACGCTGAAAGCTCATGGAAAAAGACTGTAGCTCTTGGAATCGCTTCTACGACTCTTTATGACATGTTAGGAATGTGGGTTGTCTTTCCTGAAACTGGCACATACGAGGAAACAGAAAAAGCCATTTTCCTCGCGTTCCAGTATGCACACCAGATGGTCGAATCTCCGTATATCCTGAGCCACAAAGCGTTGTTCTATAAGAACTGCATTATGGACTGGGAAGCCGTTATTTGGCACCGCAAGGACATTCTTTACGTGTGCCTACATTGGGACGTACGTGGCGGATATGACGGCGTGAAGGGGAGAAGGCTAAACGACATAGAAGACTTTGGAGGCGTAAGTGGGACAATCCGTGAAAGTCCAGAACCGTTCGAAGAGAGATAGTGCTCGGGATGGTGGACTGGTTCGCAAAGAGGTGGATTGCATGATTTCAAATAAAGAAGCTGCGGGACTAATGTGGAAGGAACTAGATAATGCCCCTAATCCTTATGATGACCATGAGTGGAAAGAGTGGATGCTTCGTTTTTTTGAAAAATGGATTGGAAAGGCACGTGCGTATGGTCGAAACGAGGAAAGTAAATGTGCTCATTCTGTGTCTTTAAATGAATGGGGCTATGACATTGAAGACGATATGGTTGAGTGGTTCTGTTCTGACTGTCATATGATAATTGGCAGCACAAAAGGTTTATCTAATTCCATTCTAGGGAAACAAATAAAAGATTTGTTATCCAGACAACCCGAGGAGGTGTGAGTGTGAGTGACTTCGAGAAAATGGCGGAAGAGTTTAAACGAATGGTTCGTCTTCAGTATATCGACCACAGGTGCAAAAGCTGTGGCCAGGTAGCAAGCATAAAAATAAATGAGAGCTATTACGCGGAAGATGCCGTCGAAGATGCCCTCCACCGCGTAGACGAGGCCGCCAGAAAAGAAGACGCGAAAATAGCGCATTACTATCAACACGCGGTGTCAAAAGAGCTATTTGAGAACAAAGGATTCGATAAAGATCGGTATGTTTGCGTAGTCGGTAAGTTGATCGCCAAGAAAATACTCGAAAAAGCCAAAGAAGAGAACGGAGAAGAGAATGAGATGGGAACAGTTCATGATGGCAATGATTTGAATGCAATCTTTTGTTGGCATTGTGGCAGAAGGTTTCGCGGGAATCACTTTATCGAAGTCGATGTGAAAGGCTTCCCAGTTCGTGTTCATAAGCACTGCAAGGATTTCCCCGAAGAATATGCCAATAGAGATTTTGAGAAGAACGGAGGAAAAGACCGTGACGAATAAAGAAATGGCGGAAATGTTTGTGTTGGACTTTGCCGAACGATGGGACATGACTGAGTTTATCTTGGAAAGATACGAGAATGATTTAGATGCGGCCCAAGCCCGTGGCCGAGCGGAGGAGAGGAAGAGGATTATGAGCGAATTAGATTATCTAAGAGAAACTGTTCCTCAGCCACACACGAACGCATGGATGCTTGGATGGATGACAGCCATAGAAGAAGCAAAGAAACGAACAGCCGAAGCCATAGAGGATGGAAAATGAGAAGACAGAAACGACAAGAATTAGCAATGAAATCAGTCTCAGATGCGCTTAAAGGTGCTGTAGAGGAGCACAAGTTAAACATGATCGAGACCTTCGGTATCCTAGAAACTCTTCGCATTCATTTCCTCAAGAACTGGGTGTTATCAGACGTGAAGGATAACTTTGATGAAAACGGAAACTATGTTCTGTCTATCAAAATGGATGACCTAAAAGCCAATGCTACGTGGGAGGGGAAGTGAGTAAGACAAAAGAAATTCGGGAGCTTCTGAACGAAGCAAGGGAAAAGTACGCTCATTCCCAAACTCTTATTCAAAATGAGGATCTTGAATACCTCCTCACCCGCTGCGAACAACTAGAAATGGACGTGACTAGCCTACAGTTTGACCTAGCGAACAGAACAGATGATTTCCATCGGGAAGCTAACGCGAGTGAGCGCAGGGGCAAGATGCTGGATCAGCAACTAGATCGTGTGAAGAAGCTGACAGATGCGTTCCTCGACGCCGCAGAGAAGCGTGGGCTGAAGAGAGCGGCGGAGAAAGTGCGAAAGTGGTCGATAGAAGACTGGGAAGATGATTACCGCGAAGACATGGCCCAAGCCATCGAGAAGGAGGCGTTAGATGAGTAAGTACCCGAAAGAGTATCGAGACAAGATTAAGGAATGTGTCCCCGTACCTGAAACGCTTCTATTTGATGATGTTTGGGCATCCGTTGTCCTGAGTAACCTACAAGATTCTGGGCTTCTCAAGGAACCGCCAAAGGCGAGGGATATATGGGTAACGAAAGAGTATTTATTTAACCATTGTTTAGACGTTCGCTTAGTTCCTCCGGGTGAAGAGGATGGGCCAAAGGAAGATTGGATTCACGTCAAAGAGATCCTAGATGAGCCTTAAAAAGAAATATCTACTCGTTGTTCTTGTCACAATTATGTGTGCCGGGTGCGTCACTATGCAACATTACGAATGGGAGAGATGCGACAAAGAATGCGACGGTGAGCCTGCAAGAATAAACACCTTGGGTTGTTTTCATGCTTGCAGTTGCATTAATGGGGACTTCCATGAACTGGATTAAGAAATACTTCTTGCTCGGAGACGGCGCTCGTTCGTGGGAGTACGAGACCTTCTCTGACCCCAAAAAAGCTAAAGTCATTCTTCGATACTCACAGGGAAGCGACTCCACGCGTACGATCATGTCGTGGATCTCGCATGTCTCGACATATGGAATGGTCTCGATCTTGGCCTCGACCATATTTCCCCTATGGACGATTGTCTCGATGGTCTCGATCTTCGCCGTATGGCAAGACATAGGCTCACTCAAAAACTGGAAAGGAACAACGTATGGCTTACGCATCGACGTCATTCATGACCTCGCCACGAAAATTGGCGGCGCTTTTTTTGGTTACTGGCTCTCTGGCCACATGCGGTAACTACGACGGAACCTACACTACGCCGTTACTTCAGATTGATAAAGGAACTCTGGTGGACAAAGCAGCAAGGTACTTCGAACAAGTTTACGGGGTTGGGCCGTCGTACATTAAGGGAGCGACGGTCTGGGAAGGATCGACGCAAGACATTGCACGGGCCTGTACGCCTATCTACCTCGAACCCGTTGAAGTGTGCGGATGCCTCTCAGGAAGGGTTGTCGGAGTCGTGAACGATTCAGCACAATGCATAATGGATTGCGTTATTTTACACGAGCTGGGTCACTTGGGGTTCTTAAAGGCCCTTGGACATTACGATTACAGTCATACGCATACGGAATATTTCAACACGTGGGTTCACGAAACATGCGAGCGTGTGTCTCCATGAGTCTCACAAAATTATGTGACCACTGTCGCAAAGAATCCACAAAACTTTTGCCCATTACGCTTACGATAGGACCAGACTCCCGTTACTTAGGCGAACTTTGCCTCTCATGTGCGTTTGCGCTAGGCGACATGCTCGAAATTTTTCATCTTGACACGGTCTCAAAAAAGGCCCAGAATCCGAACTCTCAAATATGAGCGACAAACCAAAAACAACAAATTCACATACGACATACGAGCCGGAAACCGACTCGAACGAACGCGCCATACGTCTGATACAACGCACCTTACGCGAGGCCGACTGTATCGTAGATCCCGTCACACTCGCTGGCGCCATCATTCTCTCGTACGTCGCAAAAGGACTAGCGTCGTTTCCCCTTAGTGATCGCGACAAGTTCGACTTTATTCGTACGACAATTTATCCGTCTCTCGACGTACTACGCGTAAGAATCGAACAAATGATCGCCCTAAAGGAACTCGACGAATCCGTAACCAAAGAGGAAATTCACTAAAATGAATATGACAGATACAAACGAAATAGCGTCTAAGCCCAATACGACAGGCTCCAATATGACAGGCTCGAATATGACAGGCTCAAAGCTAGACATTTTAATGTACGGAGAAACAGGAACCGGAAAATCGATTCGCGCCGCAAGCGCTGCCGTATTCGGAAAAGTATTCATATTCGACTTCGACCTAAAGTTCGATTCCATAAAGCACTACTATAATGACAAGCCGGAAATTCTCGAAAACGTCTCGCATGAGTCTTACGCGGACAATCTTGAAACTCCAAATGCGTGTACCCGCGCCTATCAAAAATTAAAGGACATATGGAAACAGGTCGCATCCGGCACATGTCCCTATGACACGATCGTCTGGGACTCCTGGACCGAATGGGAACAAATGAACTTGCGTCAGATCATGGCGACGAATCCAGGCTTCAAACGTATGAAAGCCAATATTGGAATCGGTACCGTAACCGTACCCGACCAAGCAGATTATCGAATACACGCACATTTGCAGCAGACGTTTCTGCCGCAGCTTCTTTCGCTTCCCTTAAATGTTATCGTAATTTGCCATATCGCGACACGCGTAGACGAAATTACAGGCGGAATCGAACGAGGCGTAGCCGCAGCGGGCAAGCTCATGAAAGTCATGCCAAAGTATTTCGGCGAAACGCATCGCGCTTTTGTAGACCCTAGCGGTGCATATCGTATCCAAGTACGTGGAAACCATCAATTTACGGCAAAGACATGCATGAAAAACATTCCTCAAGACGGAATCCTCACGCCAGACCTTGAGCCCTTCCGTTACATGGCCAAGACACATACGAGCCAAGCGAAACATACGAGTGACTCACAAACAAATAAGGAGAACCCCAAATGACTGATACAAAACGTATTCCGCTTACAGGAACCAATCCGAAGCCGCCAAGCCTAAAGCCGAATCCCCTCGTAACAGCCGAACATACGAGTAACGCGACAGATACACATACGAGCCAAGCGAAAGACGCGTCAGACACACGAGTCGAAGCCGCGATCGCGCTCGGCTTCAAGGAGGCGCTCGACGAAAATGTCCCCAAGACGCAGACAGAATATCTAGTACGAGAGCTACGAAAGATTCTTACGGAGATACAAACGAGTGCGAGTCGTGTCTCAGCACTTGAGACTCGCGTAAGAAAGATTCGCGACCGTCAAAGGCCCGTAAAGAAACAGGCCGCGACGAACGTGAAAGAGCCTTTGACGAATGAGTCGTCAAAGGAAAATAAAACATACGAAAAAGGAGAACCCCAATGAGTGAATTTTTTGAACCAGACTTTAGCGAAGCCCCCGAACGAGAACCTGCGCCAGACGGACCATATACGATGCTTGTTCGTGGAAACCCCAAGCTATGTAGATCCAAGGCAGGAAATCCGTACCTTTCATGGGAACTTGAACATACGAACCCGGACCATAAGCGTCACGGGCTCATTTTCGAGCGAACCGTAATGAGCGGACGCGGAGCCTTCCGCTTACGTGATATCATGAAAGCGTTTGGCTATTCTGAAGCCGACGCAAAAACCTTACGCGTAAAGCCAATGGGCGAACTCACGGCCATTAACGCGAAAGAAGGTGTCGCAACGGACCTCATCGTTTCAGGACAAGCGTGGGCTCCAGCCGGTCAGACGATCGACGTAACCGTCGCCACAGAAGAAGGCCAAGAAGGAGGTCCAGCGAGAAACAAAGTAGCTCGTTTCTTAGCGCCAAAAGATAGTCCGACTTCGGCGTAACATACGAAACTCATATAAGGAGAGGTCGGTTGGGTAGCTCTCTGCCGCGAAAGTGTATGTCTGGAATGGTCGCTCATACTTCATACAGCCTCTCCCATTTAGGGATTCACGAGCGAGCGCGAAGGAGCCTTCATGGAGCTAAAGCGAGAAGTTCGCGGCTATGGACCTACGAACGCAAAGATAGTCATTGTCGGCGAAGCTCCGGGAGAAGACGAACTCAGAATCGGTCGCCCCTTCGTCGGCCAATCGGGAAAGCTATTACGCGAGCAAGTTCTCGCCGCAAACTTAGACGAAAAGGAGATACGCTTTGAAAATGTCATCGAACGAAAACTCGAACGTAACAGCGTCGAACCTCTTTACATTAACGGACGAGTCGGCACTCTTCCAGGCCCTGAACTCCTCGCATGGTATAACGATCTCCATGAGCGAATACGTTCGCTTTCTCCGACCATTATTGTCCCCGCCGGTAATACCGCTCTTCATGCTATTGCTTCATTTACCGGAATTTCGAACTATCATTGCACTCCATGTAAAGGCGTGGAAAATGTCAGTAGCTCACTCGAATGTCCCGCTCCAATTGTCCTTCCCATTTATCACCCAGCGTCATGTTTCCGAGCCCCAACAAACAAGCCTTGGATCCTCTATGGACTCAAAAAAGCCAGACGTATTCGAGACGGCGAACGCGACAAAACAAGAAAAATACTGAACCACGCAAATACGCTCGACACAGCGACAGTATCTCGCCTATTACGTACGTACGCGTCCGTCCAACCCGTTTCGATCGACATCGAATGTTTCCATAACGAACTCACGTGTATCGGATTCTCATGGAAATCACGCGAAACAGGCTCGTACGATTCCGTCTCCGTTCCGCTCTCGATCGCAGGCGGCTCTTACTGGGAAAATGAATACGAAGAAGAATTCATATGGAACGAAATCGAAAAAGTCCTCGAAAGTCCGAACACAAAGATTTTCCAGAACTTCATCTTTGACACGATGATCCTTTCACGCCACGGAATCTTCACGAACGGGACAATCGAAGATACCATGCTCAAGGCAGCCGTCCTCCACGCGGAACTCCCGAAAGACCTCGGCTCACTCGCCAAGCTTCATACGTTTGCGCCCGCATGGAAAGGTTCGCCGAAAGACTGGAGCGCCGCCGTCGACCCCAATGCCTTATATGTCTATAATGCGACCGACGCCGCAGTAACTCTCGAAATTTCGGAATCTCAGGACGACGAACTTCACGCGCGTAACTTAATGAGCTTCTATAAAACGCGTGTTCAGCGTCTCATGAGACCGATCCTGTCTATGTGCGAACGCGGCTGGAACATCGACAAAGAAGAACTCAGCTCCATAAAGTCGAAAATGAATGACATCCTTATGCCGCTAAATGACGAACTCGCGAAAAAGACAAAGTCGTACGTAAATGACTTTAATCCAAGAAGCCCTAAGCAAGTAAAAGAACTACTCGTCGCTATGGGAATGTCCGTTCCCACAAAAGACGGAAAAGAAACGAGCGACCGTAAATCGATACTCAAGCTTATGAAACGAAATCCACGAAACGAAATCCTTCCACTCTTACTCAGACATGCCAAGGCGAGCAAGCTAAAGAGTACGTACGCCGACGTAACACTGGACTCTGACGAACGTCTAAGGTTCTCTGTGAATATCGGCGGCACAAAGAGCGGTCGCTTCAGCTCGTCGCAGACCGCCTGGAAAACTGGCCTTAATTCGCAGAATATTCCTTCGCGCGATCCAAGCTCTCCATTTAATATTCGGCAGATCGTCATACCGGACCACAAAAAGACACTCGTCCAAGTCGACCTAGCGCAAGCGGAAGCTCGTATCGTCGCATGGCTGGCACGAGAAGAGACCATGGAACACATATTCACGAACGGCGGCGACATTCATACACGTACGGCCTCATTGATATTCGGCGCCGACATCTCGAAACTTCCGCAAGAAGAGCGTAAGCGGCGTAGATATCTCGGAAAAAAGTGTGTCCATGCGTTCAATTACGGAATGGGCGAAGAAACCTTTATCGCGACATGCCTCGATGAAGCCGACATCACGGTCACGCATGACGAAGCTCATAGATTACGTACGTCGTATTTCCGCGCGTTCTCTCGACTCACCGAATGGCATCGTGAGATTCAGAACCTCGTACGAAAGACACGCAAGTTACGCTCACCATTTGGCCGCGAACGTGCCTTTCACGGGCGTCTCGACGACGAAACCTTCCGCGACGCATATTCATTTATTCCACAAGCGAGCGTCGCCGACTCCCTAAACGAAGCCTGGACACGACTAGAAGCCGACACAAGTCGCTCGGAACTTATACAAGTGCTTCAACAAGGCCACGACTCCCTATTGATACAGACGCCAGAACCCGACCTCGCCATACGTAAGGTACAAGAGGCGTTCGACGACGTACGTTTCAAGATTCATGGTACGAGTCATTCGCTCCCTTACGACATTTCAATTGGGCCAAACTGGCGCGACATGAAAGAGATCGACGTATGAGTCGCGCTGTACCTGACTTCATAAGTACGTATCTCGAATATACGGCCACGCATGAAGGCTCCGAAATGATCCATAAGTGGGCCGCGATCGCTGTAATGAGCGCATGTCTCGAACGTCGCGTATGGCTCAAAATTCCACAAATCGGCTACGTGTATCCGAATGTCTACGTCTTTATCGTCGGTCCTCCCGCCGTACGTAAGTCGTCCTCCGCCCGTCGAGCCGTAAGCCTTTTACGTGGAGTCCAAGGCGGCCCCACGTTTGTACAAGAGCAACTTACGCCTCCCGTCCTGACCGAGACCGCCTTTGACGCGCTGCGCTTCACGGAAAATGGCTCGGGCCAAGAAGTGCCACATTCGCCTGTATTCGGTTTCGCAGAAGAACTCTCGACATTCTTAAAGGATATCGGAGGCGGCTCCCTACTAGACTTGCTCATGAAGTTCTATGACGAGACCGACGATCCCACGACGAACCTGTTCGAACGTAAGACAATTTCACGTGGAAGCGTAAGTATCCAAAACCCGTCCGTATCCCTGCTCGGCTGCACGACTCCCAAGTTCATTTCGAAAGTCATTCCAGGCGACGCCGTCGGCGAAGGATTCGCGTCTCGCGTCATTTTCGTCGTCGAATACAAGAACAAGTTCTCTTCCGCGTATCCCAAGGCTCCAGACAGCACCTTACGCAAAAAGCTAACTGACACACTAAGTCATATTTATCAGTTACAAGGTCCATTTACAGAGACGCCCGAGGCTCGTAAGTTCTTTATTCCGTGGTACAATCATGAGCAAGAAAAGGCCGTAATGGAAACCGACGAATTTCGCTCCACATACTTGGCTCGTAAAGGAACCCACGCCTGGAAAATCGCTCAGATCATCTCAGCTTCACGCTCTGACGATCGTATCATCACGGAACGCGACTATGTCCTCGCCTCAACTTGGCTCAACGAACTCGAAAAGACCATGTTCACGGCCTTTACGGGTCGCATGAACGACCTTTCGACCGAAGAAATCCTCACAGCCATTCTCATGAATACGCCAAAGGAACCCACATGGATCTCACACGGCGACTTACTAAAGAAATTCTCGATACTCGACACAGACTTTCGTAAATACGTCCAAACGTTGATACAAATGGGCGCCGTCGAGTTCGAAGTCCGTGAAAGCTCTAAGTTATTCTATAGACGAAAACGTAACTTCACTCCTGACGTAGGCTTACGTCGAATCGAAGCCATCGAGCGAAAGCTCAGAAACGGAAAAAGTATCGCATAAAGGACAGGCGAAACATGCATACATGTACATACGAAAGGAACGAAAATGACAAAGAGACATAAGCGAAACTATGGAACTCATGAAGCAGGCGTGGACTCAGACTTCGACCACAGCGCCACGTTCGATCCTCAAGCTATTTTCCGCCGTTCCTCGAAAATTCTAAGCCCGTCTGAGTATCGCGCTCTTCGTGCTCGTCAAAACGAACGTGCTCTAAGGTTTCAAGAATTTCGACAAGCCCAAAACGAATCTCTTCGCAACGAGCCCAATTCCAAGTAACGTCACGAAGCTCCTCGAACATGTTCTGAGCCCCAGTCGGCACGCGGTACTTCGGCTTTTTCCATGACTCAGGTATCCCCGCCGCTGGTACCGTGACGTAATATTTTGTCGTACACGAGCCGCAAGTCATTAACGTCACGAGCATTATGAATGTCGTCAGAAATCTCACGAAAATTATCTTCCCTTTCCGCAACTGTCCTTGTCACGTTCGCAAGGATCCGCTGCTGCACTATGACCATCTGTCTCTTATTCTTTAGCTCTTCACGGTCGCGCCCAGAGCGGCGTCCGTAAAAGAACGCCGCCCCGAGAGCCATAAACGTCATTAGCACTAAGACATATGTCATTTTACGACTGTCGTCTTAACGGCCTGCCTGGAACTTATATATTTCCAGATCACACTCGCCGCCGCCGCAACGGAAGCAATAATGACATACGCCATACTCGTTGGATCCATCTGATCCGAAATCATAGTAAGAACTACAGTCGGACCTCCAATTGAGCCTAACAGAGTCATCCAGAACTCAGTTGTCGCTATTCCTGCTTTCATCGTATCTTTCCTTTCATGAAATTACGGACGAACTTTAAGTTTCATGGTCTTACTTGAACATGAAAATGCGGCGCCGTCCCATGCCGCAGCGGAACGATCGTACTGCGTCCATCTTTACGTGGAAACAGTCGATTAATCACGCTCCTCAGTGCCTCAGAATCTCCAAAAGACAATAAGGCAATGTCAATGAAACGATACGGAGGCGAGTTCGCGTGCGTCGAACCATCCTTACGTACAATGGACGTAACCACAAGCGGCGTCCGATCCATTTCCCACGCGATCATCTCCATTACGCGTACCACACGCGCCAGGCGTCGATCCAGTAACTCGAACTCACGTGACCGCGTCTCGTCCTTAAAGAGTATCATTCGCATGTCTCCGCTTCATTCGTATGTCTCCGGCGCCCCATTTTCGGCCTCATGGAGTCGCTTTGCAGCATCGTCTAAGTTTTGCATCGACTGTTTTAAGTCGTTCAACTCTTCCGGCCTCACGTATAAGGACTTGGACTTGGGCGTCTGTGAGATTTCGGATCGCTTCTGAATTGACTCGGACGGCTTCTGCATTGTGTCCAACGCCAGCCAGGAACCTGCCACTAGAAAACAAAGAACTACCGATCCCAAAAGCGGCAACGAGCCATGGGAGCCATGAACTGACTCTCGTTTTTCCATTTTCATTTTTCACCTCGATAATCTCCAGTCAAAAACATAATCATGCACGTACCTTACTGAATTGTCTGAAACGCGCCTTCACGCTTTAGACGTTCAAGTTCCTGTGGCGCGAGTGTACGAGCTTCCGGCGGAACATTTCCGCCTGTCTCGTTTACGCCACTTGGAACCTCAAAATTTCCCAGTGGAATGGCTGGATCCCCAAGCTTCGCCTTTATTCCATCAGTCATCTGCTTATAGACTCGAATGGCCTCGCGTGTCTTAGACGAGTTCTTCTCGTCCACAATAAACGAAAGCACGGCACGTGGCGTAACCGCTCCACGAAACCCGACCGTCTGTAACACAGCGCCGATAATTTCGTTTCGCCTAGAGCCACGCATACCGACCATGTTAGCGACTTCAGTAGCCAAGAGCTTCACCTGAAACTTAAGTGGCTCGTCGATCGCCTGTTTCGCGAGCTTCTTGGGGCCTTCCGTAAGCGAACCTACTTCGCCAATCGACGCTCGTATCTTTCCTCCCGTAAGTCCGAAACGCTGTATAAGACTCGACGCTTTCTGTACCGTAGAACCAAAAAATTCGTCAGCGACCTTCAATTGTCTCGCCTGAGCCAGTAACGAGCCAATCGCGGGATTACGTCTACCTGCAGCTTCAAGCGTAGGATTAAACAGTCCGTCCTTTCCAACACGTAAAAAGAAATTAAGTACGGCGTCACGATCTTTCGGCAAATTCTCAAGTAAAATGTCCGCTCGAATCATCGCGCGGTTCGAAACGTCTCGCGCGGCGAACGAACGTAAAATACGCGTATCCATCTTGTCATTTCCCGTACGAACATTTTCAGTGAAACGGCTCGTAAGTCCTGCATGTTCGTCGTGTGCGAACTCGTCCGCCCGTAACTGTCTAAATAATTTTCCGTTCTTGCCCGCAAAGAATTGCTGATACTCATCCACGCTCGTACGCGCACGTGAATATCTTCGTGAGCCTTCGAGATACCGTAACATGTCAGAATCCGTCTTCGCGATCGTTTCCATTCCGTCATCTACGGAGTCCCATAAAAAACGATTAAATCCTGCCGCCTTTCCTTTTCCAGCAAAGTCGGGTCCAGCCTTTCGAGCCAAGAGCCGCTTAATCGTCAATATGTCGTCAAAAGGTACAGCGGAACTTGTCTCAGACAAAGCCTCATCGACGACGCCTTCACGTGCCTGCTTCTGTAACTTTCGTATTCCAGTCTTATTTCCGCGTAACGTGCGTCGAACCTGTATAACCGTAGCAGGATCCAGTCCCTCCTTAGACATACGAGAGGCTGTCGAAGCCGTAAGATTTCCGTTCTTTCCGATCGCGTTTGCGCCGAAACGTGCTCGTATCTCATCGTCGATCGTAGCAAGTGTCTTGTCCATAGAAAATAACGTAGGCTTCTTAGGATCCTTCGCTAGAGCCACTTTTACGCTCTTTTCAAGTTCGCCGAACTCTGAATTAAGTAACTGTCTCGTCTTGTTCATGAGTCTCACGGTCTTCCCTACCGCTCGATTCATGACGCCCGCCGTAAATTCGACCGTACGGCGAATGGCTCCGCCGCCCGCGCCCTTTCCTTGTGGATCAAACTCGTCCACTAACTTACGCATAAAGAGTTCGCGGTCGTTACGTATCTCGCCGAAAACTTCAGGATCCTTATGTATAAGTCTCAATTTACGATTCAGCGCAGGAAGCCCAAGACCTTCTTCACGCGAAAGTCCAAGAAAGTTTGCGCCTTTTCCGAACAAGAACTGCGTGGTCCCTCCAAGAATAAACGTACCAAGTCCCGCACCGAGTCCACGTAACGCAGCGTCTCGTGGATCCACGCCAACGTCAGAAGCTTCTTTTGCGCTCAAAGCTCCCGCTGCACCCGAAAATGCAGCAATCGAAGGCTTCTTCGAAAATATAGCGTCAAAGATCGCACGTCCCCCGAGCCCAAACTTCTTTAACTTACGCGCACGTAAGGTTCCAGAAACAGCCGCCGTAAGCGCCTTACCGCCAACTTGGACCGTAGAGATCGGCGTACCAAAGCCAGCGACCTCAGAAACAAACGCTCCCGTCGGCGAACGTCTCTCGAACTCAGCCTCGGAAACTCGTAAGTCGTTCTGTGTATCTTGCGGCAACATGGAGAGTAACTGCTCGCCAAAGCCCAACGTAAGGCCACGAAACACTTTTACGGCAGCGCCTTCGAGATCCTCGGATGTCGGCTCCTGAGTCTTTCCAACGTCCACGCCCGTCGTCTCACGCGCCTTAGAACGTATGGTATCAAAGATATTTTCAGACGCTTTTGCAACGTCCGCCTTAATTTGAGCCTCGGTCTCCGCTTCACTTTGCGGAAGCGGAACGCCAGCGACCGTATCTTTCTGACTCGTTCGTAGTGCGTCAAAGAGTCCCACTTAAGGCCCTTCGAGCGAGTTCATAGCATCTACGACTTGGTCCCAAAAAGGAAAAGAACCGTCCTTGTCCTTAAATGAAAGTAGCATTCGTGCCGTAATTTTCGCGTCTTCGGGAGCCGCGTCGACGATTTCGTCCGCGCTCGGAACTCCACTCGCTCCGCTCGCCGCACGAGATTCCGCGAGAACCTTCATGCTCGGCGCTAATTTAGCCGCAATATGCGACGCCGCTTCCGGCTTCATGCCTTTTTCCTGTAGCGACAAAACTCCCGCGCGTAAAAGTTCCGTTTCCGAACGCGACTCTTCAAGTCGTTTCTGTAACGTGTCAATAAATGGCTGCGGCAAATTCCGTGTCTTCGCATTTTCGACGGCGCCCTCAAGCGCATTCGTCATGAACTGATTCTGCATATAGACAGAACCAAGCGCCTGAATCCCAGCAGCGAGATCGACGGTCAGTAACTGCCCTGTCTGAGCATCGAACGTAGCCAAACGGCCTTCTTCACGTAACCGAATAATGTCAAATCCCAAGTTCTGAGAACCCGCCACGACCGCATTCGCTAGCGGGCTAGGCTGTGGATCCCCTCGCAAAAAGAAATTCGCTACCTTCGCCCCAATTCGAGCAAGCAACGCAAGTCCCTCCGTCGAACGTGAGGCAGCCGCCTTCGTAATCTCTCCACGAAGCACTCCAGACTCTTCTCCCTTTTCAATTACCTTAAGAAAATTGTCCGTTACAGCACGTTGATTCCTCAAAATCGTACCTGTCGTTTTCAAGAATCCTTTGTCCTTCGCATCCAGTTTACCTACAGGTCCAATTAAGATTTTCGGCTCGGCGTTCGCGGGCGTTTGTGCCTGTCCTGGTATGTCTTCTTCAGTCGTAAATTCGTCAAAGTTAGAAACCGTACCCGTCGACGCCGGGCCAGTAACGGGCGCAGGCGCTTGTGGAATCACAGCATCTGGCGCCGTACCTTTCGTACCTTTCGTACCTTTCGTACCTTTCGCTGGAATCGCTGGACCCGTTCCCGCACGTCCGCTTCGTACGCCTTGAATGATTCCAGAGACCTCCGTCGCAATCTGCTTACCAATTTCCGGCGTAAGATTCTGTCCCTGAAACTTTTCGAACCTGTTCTGAATCTGAGTCTCGATAATGTTTCCTTCTGTTTTCGCGAGTTCAGCGCGTTCACGCTCTCCCTGCGCCGAAATAGCGAGCGTAGGCTTTCCAGATTCTCCGGGCGCAAACGTAGTCGTCGTACCAAAACGTCGTCTCGATTCCTCGATCGTCGCTTGCTGCGTCGGATCCGTCCCAAATGTAGCTTCGGCCCCAGATTCTCCCGCGAGCTTACGCACGAAAGTAACTGTATCGTCGAGACGCTTCGCCGTAGGATCTGCCGGTAAAACCATTTCAATCAACTTCATGTCGCCTTCTTTTAAGGTTCCACGAAACTTGCCTGTAAGTGCCTGAGCCACATCCGGTCCCGCTGGACCCGCGAAAACGTCAGTCTTAAAGTCGCCTTCATTCTCAATTATGCCAGAGCCTTCAGCGAGCTTCTGAATCTGAGAGTCAAAGAATCCAAAGTACTGTTTCCGTCCAGAGGCCGACTCGAACTTCATTCCACGATCAATAATGGAATTTAACTGACTAAGACTAAGGGCTCGCTGCTTTACGACGAGCGCCTTCTTGCGGTCCTCGGACTCGACTATCGTCCGCGAAAGCTGTGCTCCGATCGCGCCAAAGCCAGTCAGTAACTTTCCCGCTTTTTCTCCCGGCGTCGCCATTATGTAATCCTCCCTGGAAACTGCTCTCGTAACCGTTGAATCTGTGCACTATTCGTATTCTCGACACCCGCAATAAGCGAATCATTTGGAATGCGTCTAACGGCGTTATTAATGCCTCGCGCCGAAATAGCCTCCTCTCGCTTCCGTACCTCGCCCAAGAACCTGTCCTGCTCTCGCGCGGCAACGCCCGTCTGTTGAAAAAAGCTTCCAGGTCCAAAGAGCCCAGACTGAAGCCCTTCCTGCGTCTGTTTCGAAAAGTCGAATGTCCCAAGGTCCGCGAAACGCGCAAAACGCTCTGAACGTAAACGACCAGCGTCTCCAGACGTCGCCCGAGACGCCGAGAACCGTCCGCCCGCGATATCGACGAGCCCCGAGACACCACGTTCCGTCGCTCCACGCTCTCGCTCTAATTGGCCCGAAGCTACGTCAAAAGCTCCAGTAGCCCGTGCAAAGCCGCCGCGTCGAAGCTCTTCCTTTACGCCCAAGAGTCCAGTGCGTCGTTCGACTAACTGTTGGCTACGATCGAATCGTCGCCCTTCGGCTCGCTCGTCGAACTGCTGCGTGGCACGATCGATTTGGTCCGGCGAAAGTCCCTGAGCCACAAGTCGCCCTTTAAGTCTTTGACGATCCTCACGAATCTGTCTCTCTAGGTTCGGATCCGCAATTTCGAGCCCTTGTAACTTCTTAATTTCCGCACGATCCTCATCCTCTAAAAAGCCAGACTCCGCGATATCGATCCCAGCTTTTCCAAGAGACTGTGCAAGCGTAACCGTCGTCTGATTCAGCTCACGTAAGGCGTCCTGATCCGGGATCGCTCCTTCGACGATTTTCTGCGCCGTATCTAACGACGCATTCAGATCCGTTTCCGCCTGTCGAAGTCCTTCTATGTCCTTGTCGATGTCTTCGATCGCGCTTTCATTCTCGCGTAAGAGTACAAGTTCGAGTTCAGGCGGCAACCGACGACGACCGCCTCCAGAGCCACCTCCAGCCGTAGCCGCAGTGACTCCAACACCTGCCGCCGCTACGACCGCCGAAGCTATTGCTACACTAAGTCCCATTTAAGTCTCCTCTCTCGACGTAATACGTCTCATACGTTCTTCCGCGCCTGTCACGTAACACGAGATCATCGCACATGGGGCTCCACGCTCGCGCGCCCACGCGTCGAACATGTCCACTAAGTCTCCAAGCGAAGATTCATGCCCAGGAGCGGTCCAGCGAATATGTTCCTGAGCCGCACGTATCTCAGGATTCCCGAACCACTCCTGCATCGTACCCGCGATAACGCCAACGATTCGATCGTCATGTTCAGACACGAATATGCCCGCGTCACGCGCACGTATCATCACGACGATCGTGCGCCGTATAACGTCTAAGTCGAGCGCGACAGACGAACGTTCCTCGTACGCATTCTCCCGATAATAAACTTCAGCGATCGACGTAATCGTATCCACGTCTCCTCGTGTCGCCGCCCGTATCATCCATATACCTTCAATCGAACGTCTACTGTTATGTCGTCAGCGGCTCCCGTAAACTCATCTCCGTCTATTGAACCAAGCGCAGATTCATAAAGTTTAAGTCTAGGAGCAGCCGTAGTAAGAAGTCCCAAACATACTCCCTGTATCACCGACGCTCCCGTCACAAGATAGGATCCAATCGGAGCCCACGCCGCCGCCGTCCCGTAATACGTCGAACTCAGTGCATACGGAAGAGTTAGGCTCATAATCTGCGCGGCGGTCACAGACGCCGTCGCATTTCCGCCATTTGCTGTAGTCATATGAACGTGCATGAATCCGTCACTGGAAATAGTATACGAATAGTCAAGCGTCCCAGCCCAGGTAGCAGCGGATCCAGACGTCTGCGAAAAATGATTATTCGCGTCCGCACCATTTTGGCCTAATGGCATTTCGTACTCCCTAGAAAACACTCTACGAAGCGCGTCCTTGCCTATAGCATCTCCATCATTGAATAAAGGGCCAGTAAATAACCAATCAGCACTAGCCTGTACCCATTGCATCGAAATAGTTCCAATTGGCATCACAGGACGCCCGATATAATTTCCTGGCGTTATATTTGCCATCGCAATTACCGAAGTTTGGTCGTCCGTCGTAGGTATCGCAACCGTATCTCCAATATTGCCACCCGCTGAAGGCGATACTTTCATCGCAAAGTTACGCGTAATGACGAACGTAGAATTTCCGTCGACTCCGTCAAAGTCAGAATTTCCTCGATTGATCGCATAAATAAAAAATGGCATATCTTTGCCCCAGTTCCGAGATTCAGAAATTCCGAAACCGAGATTCGTAAAATTGCTGGTTCCATTCAAGTCGTCGATTGCGTATGTCCCAGTAACTTTCAAATCTACAGATACTCCACTCGTCGTAGATTGCATCGTAATATAGCCAGGATTCGACGCCGAAAGTGCAGCGCCCCCAGCGTCCGTAATCGTCAACGTGCCGCCGGAAATCGTAATCCCAAGATTCACAATAGACTGATCCATCGTGGAAATTCCCGTAGCCGCCTGAGCAAACTTTTCCGAAAGCGTATGTGTCCCCGAGCCGTCGATCGTAGTATTTCCAGAAACATCTAACGTCGCAACTTCGATATTCCATGAACCACTCAAGCCCGTCGAAACATTGTCAATATGGTTCTGATGCTCAGCGTTCCTGTTCGCCGCCGTAATCGTATTTCCGTCCGCTTCTGTAACCAGTAACGAATAACTTACTGCCATGATCTCACACCTTTCTCACAAATCTACGTATCACTTTAGGCCCAGCGACAAGCGTCCGCGCGTAGATCGACGCATTCTTAGCTTCGCTCGCTTGTGCCGAAAATCCACATACGGAATCTGTCCGCGCCCACGACTCTATATCCGCACAGTAGATCGCCTCAAGTAGCTTCATATTTGTAACGTCCAAACGTTCAGCGCACGCCGCACACATGTTCGTACGATGCGCTCCGCCTCCCTTTACGGGAAGCTCGACAGTCGCAAACGAAGCATTCGGTCCACGCGCGTCCGTAATCGGCGTCGCACAAAATCTACAATGAACGACTCCAGGAGTCCTCCAAAAATAGTCGCCAAAGACGCGTAACGAGCGAGACCGACGAACTCGCGTAAGTGTACCTGTCAAAACACGCTCTATGGCTCGTTTCTTACTCATTCAGCTCCTGTCCGTACGCCCTCACGCTTAAAATGCACGAACATCTGTGAGATCGCAAAGTCTTCATTAAGTCCAGAGTTCCTACCTCGTAACGCAATACGTCGTCCTCGTCCATGTATCCTCGCCTTATGATTCTCCACAAGCTTTCCGGCGAACTTTCCCGTACCAAAGAGCGCGGTCCCAAAGAGTGCCGAATCCGTCCCCAGGTCGATCGTGACGGTCTCCGTAAGCTCTCCGTCTATGATTATATCAAAAGAGATCGTATAATTGCCAGTCGGCGTCACGATAATCTCAAGCCAGTCGTAACGCTTCTCCTCCGTCGCCAAAGCGGCCTCTATATGCGAAAAGTCGAGCGAAGGCGTCTGAAACTCCCCCGTAAACGGCGCTCCGTCAATATTACGTAATGACTGATTCAGCTTAAATATGGTCCCGCCCGAGCCTCCAGCGTAAATCTCAGCTCGTCCAGACGTATCCAAGTACGGAAACATAACCTCATAATGACCCGCACGATCCTCAATAGCCAGTCGCGGAGTCCCCAAAGAGACGTCCGTAAAGAGCGCCGTCCCATTTACGTTACGATCGATGCCACCTGAGCCCGTATCGTCGACTCCGTCCGTAAGTCCACGTACGCCAATACGTAGCTCCTTTCGAAACTCATCGTATGTCAGTCTCACGCGATCCAGTCGATTAAAGTCTATGTTCGACTTCATCCATTCATCCAAGTTAAGTGCCGCACTAATGTCAGAATCTTTGATGTCTTCAGACGAATTTACAGCGCGTAACGAATGTATCGAACCAAAAGAAGACATAAAGAAAATGTCATCGCCCACACGCGCCCATCCATGAGCGCCAGCCATTCCAATGTCGTCACGAACCTTAAACACAAAAGGGTCCGTTGGATCCGAAATATCGAGATAATAGAGCCCAAATGGATACTTAAATACGTAAAGGCGCGTCTCGCTCGCCGCCGCCAGAAACGGAATCGCCGCAGCGACTCGTATCCCCTCACCCGGAAAGATCGCGGGAATAGGCGGAGACCCCGTCAGAAAATCTTCATGGTCATCGACCGCCGAAAAATAAATCGCATGTGGAAAGTTCGAATTCCCGAACCCAAATAAGCGCCGCCCCAAGATTCCGCCCGCAATGGGCTGATTCGTAGCCGACCAGTCAGACGGCGGAGACGCAATGTCTCCCATCGTGGCTCCGTCAGCATCGAGCACCTGTACGACATTCCCCTCAGAAAACAGAAACAAATGAACCGCAGCAGCGGCAGTCTCATCTCCGCCTTGGACTAGCATCGCTGGTCCCGTCGCCGTCAGTCCAGTCTTAAGCGTAACCGAGTCAAGGTCCAACGTGACTTCTTTATATACCGATCCATTGTCCCAAAAACTCACGATTCGCTGAACCGTGGGGCTCGTCTGATACGCGATCGCATCAATCAAATTTACGGTAGTCGCGACGGCGACCGTCTCCGTATCAGCGGGAGTCGAAGGTCTCCACGAAATGACCGTAAGAGCGTCTCCGCCGTCATCGATGATCGAAACTTTTCCGACGGAACCTCCCGAAGCTACAGCGACCATGTCAGTCGAGACAGCCGAAAGATCCCACGCGGAAGAGTCCGTCACAGTCGTGCTCGTAAATGTCGTATTCGCGCTCGAAGTCGTAATCGTAGATTTCGTAATGACGTCCGTATCAATCGCCGTGGCTCCGCGCATCTTGCGTATCGAATCACCCTCGAACGAAATATTCCTAGCACGTACAAGGTTCGCGACAGAAACCCGGAACTCATTTATATTTGCGTCAAAGCCTCCAAGCCCCGCTGGAATTGGAACCTGTATTCCTCGATAGCCCATCGAGCCCTAAGACGTAAGTGTCTTGACGCCTTCCTTAAGTTGATCCACGAACTTTTCAGGCTCGGGCCGAGAAAGCGCGAGCGAACCAATCTCGATTGTCAGTGACGAGCCAAATTCGCCCATCGAAAGATCCGTAATTTCACCCGAAACAGCCAACTTGACCGTCTCTCCAAGCTCATAGCCCGTAACCAAACGAGCGTCCTGTGGCCTCAGACTCAATCGTACGACCCTAGGTTCTTTATCAGCGGCCTGAGCCGCCTCAGATACTAAATTCGACATAGTCTTTTTCCTCCTCGTACATATTACCCTATAATGAATCCGTCCGTAGTCCGTAATATACGCCGCCTCGGGTCGACATACTCAGGCCGTGGAATCACACGGCCAACCTGCCGAGCACCAGCCTCTTGCTGTCCCTGCGCCTCAAGGACCATCGCGTCAAACTGAGCCCGCGCAATCGAAAGCTGCGCCACAGCTCGATCATCGTCGGCCTCCCGTAACATATAGAAAAGTGTCCACTCAGCGATCGCCACGCGCTGATGTACCGGCATCACGGGATTCACGGAACTCGTATCAAGCGTTGGCGGCTCCGTAATATAGTCCATTTCCATTCGCTGAACGGCTTCAGGATACGCATTAAACTGTAGCGTAAGTGTTCCGTCTCCATCGTCTTTTACGATCGCGCCTTCATGAGGAAAATCCTTTCGTATCCTCGCTAACGGGTACGAGCGTTCCATTGCACGTTTACCGACAATTTCTAGCTCACGCGACTCCATAAAGTTGTTCCAGAAAACGCGTATTGGACTCACAGGCGTAAGTATGTCCGAGCCAAACGTATATCGTATCTTAAACAAGTCATAGGTCGCTGTCCCCGCCGTATCTCCGACATACGCGGCATCGAGTGTAAGTCCGCCCGTCCCGCCCGTATGCGCGGTCACTCGATACACCTCGCCTGTTTCGTCCACTTTCAAATAAAAGCCCGCAACCGTACTCGCCGGAGCATCCGAAAGCGTCGCGGAAGTCGAACCCTTCGTAACCGAAACTGTTCCCGTCTCGATCGGCGCCTCGAAATTTACGACCACCGGAAACTCGCTCAAGGCCCAAGGAAAAAGTATCGGGCGCCGAATATCCGGCACAAGTCCGAAGCCTCCCGCGTGCAGTCCCCGATTGCAACGTACAAGCTGCGTAACCACTTTCGTCGCAAAAGGGCTCGTAGTCCCAGCAAGTTCGCCCATCCCCTCAAGAACATAATCACGTAAGTCAGTCGTCGTCTGAAGATTCGCCATTTAGTCCCCCAATCCTTAAATATCCTCGCTCGTCAGCCCACAAGCAAGCATAAGCTGTGCATGTACGTTTCCAGAAAATAGCGGAACGTCTTTTCCATTCTGTCCGTTCGCCTTATTCGACTGAACCCATTTCTGAAGCGTCGCCAAACGCCGAGCGGAAAGTTCGATCTTGTCTTTCGTTTCATCGCCAATCTGTAACCCAAGCTCATGCACGATGAAACTTTCCTTCGCACCCTTCAAAGGCAAATTGCTTGCCAAGAGTCCAAGGAGGTAATCCCTGACCGTTGCATCGTGTGGCTTTTCGTCCGGCGTGTCGGATACCTGCATAGGTTTACCGTTAAAGGCTAAAACGTTCTTCGAAATATCCAGTACAAACAAGTCTTTTTCGTTCGTCATATAACCTCAATTTAAGGGTGTAAGTTGCGCAATTAGCCGATCAATCTCGATGATGTCCTTTTGTAGCTGTGCTTTGCGAGCCTTGAGCACTCGAAGCTCTATCGTCTTATCAATCGTTTCCTCATCCTTCCGAATAAAATCTTCGCCGCGCTTGACGTAATCTCTAGCCATTAGTCGAACACTCCATCTCGTATCGCTCTGGTTTTCATGACCGCAATATCGTCCATTTCAGATTGCAATATCGCAGTTCGTTTGTCCATATCCAGCAACGAGGTAAAAGCGTATCGACGCTCGATCTTTGTGTGCTCTCTAGTTACGTCGTCCACGTCTCTAAAACGCCTCTCCTTAAACATATGGAAAACCGACGATTCTCCATCGGCATCGTTTCTCTGTTCTGTTGCAAATGTAAAAGCCATTATGCCGCCCCTTTCATAATCCCTGAATTGACTAAAGCATCCCGCATCGCGTTTTGTAAAACAAATAATTCCGCCAAATTATTGTTGATCGTTCCATCATCGCCGGACCCACTCACGGCTGAAATCGTGCTGTCGGTCGTTCCGCCCGTTGAGTTAGTCAACGCAGCTTGATTCCCACTTGCCGGTTGAACAATAGGCGTCACTCCCCAAAAGCCCATAAGGGCCGTGGTTCCTTGTCCTATATTGCTACCCGTCCCCGACGTAGCAAACAGAAGATCAAACGTGTCTCCAATTTCCAACCCACTCGATTGCATGTTAACAATCCAGTCAGAATCAGATGAAGGATTTCCGTCTTTGTAACGAAGATCTCCAGAAACTCCCCAAATATGTACGCCGGTTGTGTCACTCCCGAAATTTATATGTCCGGTGTTCCACGCCCCCCCAAGGAATCGAATATTTCCTTCCGTCGCATCATTGCAGGTCTGTGAGTTTATGTAGATCGCTGACGCGTCACTTGTCGGATTGGTCGTAGTGAATTCCTGATCTCGAATCCAAATTCCGAGCCAAGTAGAAAGCGCAATGCTTGTCCCATATGACCCGGCTGCCGTTGGTGGCTGAATCTGCAACACCGCCGCCGTAGGAACATCGTATCCCGATCCACGTAGACTGACCGACATAATTCCGCCGGTAATCGTTTGAGTCCTGGAAGTTCTAACGCCCGTCCCACCTGTATGCGTAACATTTGATTGAAATTCACCTCCCGTTTGAAAAATCTTGACTCGACACCCCGCCGCTGATCCAGCAAATGCAGATCCAAAATTTCCGCCCGAAACCGTATTCATTCCAGCTTCAGCAGTATTCCCAATACATGAAGCATCAGAGCGATTCCCTCGAAGGCTGGCGTTTCCATCCGTCGTTACATTGGCCCCGCACTTAAATTGAGAGAAATTCGAGCTGCCAGAGTTAAGTGTGTAGTTTCGATCAAAACGAACAAAGTTAGTTGGATATAATGCGTCATCCAAGCCGTTGGAGCCCATAATTCCGGTCGCGCTAGATAAAATTAAAAATCGACTGCCCACCACGGAGCCGTTGGCATCCTGTAAACGCATCGCCCACGTTCCAGTATCTTGAACCTCGAAAAACTGATCGTTTGCGCCATTTGCTGTTCCATTTAATGTCAGCGCATCAGCGGCCATAGCGACAGAGGCGATAGATGTAATTGTACTATTAAATTGCCACGTCCCCGAAATGGTCTCGTTAGACGCAATTCGAGCAAGGATTGACCCATCCGTTATCGCACCTTCCGTAATTGCGCCCCCAGCCGCTTCAGCTTGCGTAAGAGTGACTGTGTGCGGGTTTGCCGTCGAAGCTATATGCGAGTCAATTGTCGCATGAGTATTCGAGCCTATATTTGCGATCTGCGTATGATCCAACCCTAGTGGGTGAACGTTAAAAGTATGCGTACCCGTCCAAGTAGGAGAATCGCCTATATTAGGAACGGCCTTTAATCCACCCCCCGTATTCGTCTGTAACCCAGGATAAATAGGAAGATACGCCAGCTCCATGATCGACGTACCTATTACGTGCCAAATCGTATGAGCGTCCGTTGCAAGGCCGGTCGTACCAAACGAATATGAATTCCTTGATCCGCCTATTCCTGAATTATTGGTGTTCGATTCAAACGTAAATGGGCGCGAGCCTGTTGCGTTTTTTACATTTAAGGTCCGAATATCTAAATCAGCCGTGGAACTTAAAACAAGATCGTTTCCAGAGAGAGCCCTGACAAACAAACGCCCGAGTGTATTGGTAATGTCTCCGTCGGTTCCGTCGTCGCTGTACCTAAGCTGGCTATTTGCCCCCAGTAAACGATCTGGAGGATAGATAATATCTACGCCGGAACTCATGACAGCGGTTCAATCGTTACATTAATATCCTGAGCGGACCCGTCATCGTGTGAAACAAAGATCGCCTCCGACGCTGCCATAGAAACAGAAACGATCATTGACGGGTAAAACGTATGCCCAAACGCGGAACCTGACACTCTTCGAAACTCCCATATTCCGACACTGGCATTATCGACGGAAAATATAATTCGATATGGCACAGCGGGAAGATTCCCCGCAGTTGGAATTTGTACCGTAGTCGCTGTAGCCACCGCGACTTGCTCGTCAAGTTCCGTTCCCGCATACGCCGGAGCAGGAGTCGTAAACGTAGGATCCGTCGCCGAAGAACCCGTCGTGTCACTCAGTACCCGTCGACTCACTCTAAACTTTTCCTTCTCGATCGAACATCTGCGGGCATGTCGTTTGATCGAGCATGAATAATATTTACAGACAAACTACGGCCAAGACGAGACGAAAGCTTTGATATAAGCTCCGCACGAAACCCGATTAAGTCTGTCCCGACGGCTCCTCCACGTATGCGACTATCCGCGACGACGTGGCCGATTGTAGAGCAACCATCAACGCCTTCGGAAATATAAGCATCGTCAAAAACTTTCCTAATTCCATCGAACTGCGCAGAAGTAACGCCGTCAATTTGAAGCTCTAAATACTGTGGCATTATCCGCCCCCCGGTCCGCCAGAATTATTCGTCAAATTCTTCGAGAATCTGACTTCATATAAAGTAGCGTCTAGCTCAAGAGTGCCATCCTCGAATGCGCCAACTGTAACCTCATCAAACGTAAAAGCCCCCGTCACATTCGCCGTACCTTCTATCCCTAACGATTGACCGTCCCAAAACGCTTGTGCATTCCCAGCGTCTGCGCGCGTCACCCGTACTTTATGAATATTTCCATCGTTTGCCTGCGCTGCCGTAATTGTAAAACTCGCACTTACCTGATTTGCAATGTCATCTTGAACAAATAACGTAATAACATTGTCTCCAACACGATGATTGACATACACTCGCGCGGTAGTTCCTGAATTGCTCAGCACAAGAACCATGTTCTGGCCACTCGCTTGATCCGTAGACGAATAGACATATTCCACTGTAAAATTGTCACTCGCTCCTAGATCAAGTTCTCCCGTCAACCCAACATTTGCGAAAAAATCGCCTGTCCCGTCCAGCGCAATTCCTGGACTTAGATTGGCCCACGAACCCGTAGCCACCTGACTATATGTCGGGTTTCCGTTTGCCGTCAGAACGATACTTTGTTTTTCGTCTGTAATATTTCCGCTGGCCTCATCGAGAATGACTTGAAACAGCACCGCATCGGCATCGTCCGAGTTTAGCGGACCAGCGGGATGTCCGTAATTAAACGTATTCGAAAGAATACGAAGCTTTCCGCGATTTTCACGCGTCGCTGGCCGTATCTTATAATTTGGCTCGGAAGGAGTTCGCCCCACGAGACCCTCCTTAACTTGGAGTCCCGCCGAGAGGTCTCCAGTGCACCTGAATCGTATTTCCCGTCGCCGCCGTACCAAAGTAAGGCACAATCGAAGCAGCCGCTGGAACCACGACTTCTGTGCTCATCTCAAAATTCAATGCAGCGTCGTCAGCAAGTAACGGAAAATAATCGAATAACGTCGTAACCCATAAGACATTTGCGAGCGGAGCCGTCGTCGGCGCAGTAGATGCCGTAACCTGAATCACATACTTTCCCGCCGAATCCGTCGAAACCGCCGCCGTCGACCCAGTTGCCCAATCATGTGGCGCGGGAAACGAAATAATGTGATCCGCCGCCGTAAATGCAGCGGGCGTCGAATACGTCGGAAGCGTCGCCATCGCGGTCCCATTATAATATTCGTACACGTATGTCGGCGTTCCAGCTTCAGCCGTTCCCACCGTCATTCCAATTACGTTAAACTTATGTGTCGAGCGTACAAGAAAGCCATCGTCATTCGTCGTCGTAAATAACGCAAAGTCATCCGTGCCCGCATCCTGAGCGTCCGTCGTATCATCGATAAAGTCAGGCGTAGCAGACACGTCAATCTGACCGGCCTCCCACAATGCGTTCGGCTGCTTCCAACCAAAGCCTACGTCCGCTGCCACGCCCGATCGATTCACGAGAATGACCTCGCCGACTCCTAGCTGCGAGCCCGAAAGATTCGACGGCGGACTCAGCGCAGTCGTAGGTCCACACTGCGACGGGTACGAAATAGGACTCGTCGTATTAAAATTTCCAGGATTATGTGCCATAAGACTTTCTCCTATTCTTTATTCGAAACTACGACCGTGCGAATAGGTCGAGCGTTCGAGCGTATCGACTCCGTCTGCTCTGCCTCAATGATAACTTGCATCGCGGGATGCTCCGTCATTGACTCAGGTACCGTCTGACCATCAGCGCCAAATTCAGGATCCAGTCCAACTTCAAGAAGCTTCTCACGCGGAACCTTCTCTCCCGAAAGATAATAATATGTTCCGTTCTGCAAATAGATTTCGACGTTTCCTCCAGGTTCACGTCTCACATAAAGCTTATACGGCATGACCTTATTCAAAGTTGCCATACCCGTCTTAGGATCCATCTGATACTTATGCGGCTTCAGATCAAGTGGCATACTCAGTATCCTTCCACAACCATACGAACCGTCGTCGCAGCCGGTGTTTCCGTCGTAAGTACGGCCAGGGCCTGATTCAAGGCCAGTAACGTATTTGCACTGACATCATAATCGTAAAAGAATGCATCGGTGATCGCACTATGCTCTTCGACCCACGCTTTCGTAATCACATTTGGACATCCCATCGACGCCTTTGTCAGCGGAACCCCTGCTGTCGGAACCGTATCGGCTCCATCTCCAAAGGTCACTGAAACTTCATTAATATAGCCACGTCCAGGGACAAACTCGCGAGAGTTCACCACATACGTGACGTCTGCTGCTACTAAATCAGCCATATCGTTCTCCTCTTAATGTGAGCCGGAAGGAGCCCATAAAGGAGACCCCTTCCAGCTCAATTTCCTTACGCGGTAAGCGTAAGCCCAGTGAGATTTGCCTCAGTCTCTGGAATATAGTCCACGATCAATCGCGCCACAACCACAAGGGCCGTAACACTTTCCGCCGTAACCTGTACCGTGACAACGTCATTTGGCTGAAGAATCGTTCCTTCACCCACCTTGTCATAGAGTACTACAGCAGATTGATCTGACGCAGGAACCGTAATGTCCCCAAGGTCTCCGTCTCCACGTGTTCCGCCATTAATGGTTCCATCGAACTTAATCGTACAACCACCAGTGTCAGTTCCGTGAACATGGACCTCAGCTCGAATTACGCAACACTTAAACGGAACTCCAACTACAAGTTTGTCCGCCGCCGTATTTACGTCAAAGCTCGTATTTCCCAGAGCCACAAAATTTTCATATTTACCTGCCATTTTGTTTCTCCTTTCTTACGAACTCGTTACATGAACAACTCGGGCTTCTCCAGCATTCGCTGTATCCCAAATAATTCCGAACTCAAGAATCCCATACCAAGCTACCGCGAGCTTCCGACCAAAGTCCGAAGGCTGTGCCATTCGAAGCTCAGGATCTTCCGCAATCGCCGAAGCCACCGCATCCCGTCCAAAAATGACCGTCTCTCCGAGAACGGAACCCGTTCCCTTCGAGTTCGAAAGTGCCGAATCATGGTTAACTTCCACAAGTCGGATTCCTTCGATACGACCAACTTCACCGTTCATCTTAGCTTCCCGGTTCGTATAGACGTTCCATTGCTCAAACTTAGGATCCTGAATGATCCCACGCTTTCCCTTTGTCGCCGTAAGCGCGATATAATCGCCGTCAATAAAAGGAGGCGCATGTAAAGTCTGAAACAGGTAATCCCGAATCGTCTCCACATGAAAAAAGTTCAAGTTATTGGTTGCCGCCGTAGAAGCCGTACCGTCCGTATCGAACGTTCCAGCCGCTGGTCCCGTCGGAATATATTTCACTTTCGCCGTCTTAAATGCAGCCGCTGCGGCCACATCCAAAACCTGCGCCATTTGATCCAAAAGTGCCTGTCGATGAGCCTCTGGAATATCTACCGCAGACAAATCACGTGCGAAGTTCGTAAACTCCACCGCGCGTCCCCACTCTTTGACCGTAATCGAAACAGTCGAGAGTGAAAGTTTGTCTACGGGAATCCCCGTTTCCTCATCTAACGTTCCATTGGAGGGCACCGTAAGATTAGAGGCTCGCGGAATAGTGATATTCTCACCACGCCGTTTACCATAACCCGACTCTGGCCTCGTGAAACGCATGAAAAGGGTCTGCGCAATTGCAGCCTTTCTCATGTCGGCACTCATGGCATGATTCTTATAGACGCCCGTAGGAGCGTCCAATCCCCATTGCCATAGGTTTGCCATTTAATGCTTCCTTTCCGAAAAAGGACTCGAACGTACGTAAGAAACTTATTCCTTCGGCGGTTGTAGCGCCCTAGGGTGATAAGAAGAACTCTGAATCTCGTCAAAGAAAGTCGTTTTCGACGTCGCGTCATCATTTGATGCTCCCGACGCTCCACCCGTCCCAGTAGCTCCAGAACCAGGCTCAACTGTCGATCGACCTCCGTCAACCTCCTGTGAACCCAGCAAGTCTCGACTCGTCTCGATCTGTGAACCAAAGTACTTTGAGATCCGATCCATCTGTTCCTCTCGGCCCAGATTCTTGATCTTAGGATCCAGTCGTACAGCAGTCACAAGTCGAATGTCGTCGATCATCGGCGCCAATCCAGGATTCTTCCCGACAAAATCAGTCCAGAACCGTTCCTCTTCCGAATGTCCTCTAAACTCTTCGCGCATCACACTTCGTTCACTCTCAAGTTTCGCTGAGTACTTCTCGTCGAAACGCTTCTCCATAAGTTCAGCCGCCTTTTTTGCGTCCGAATAAAGTAACGTCTCGAATTTCTCGTAAAACTCTGAGTCTCCCTTTACGGTCGGCTCAGGAGCAGTATATTGCGCTTGTAGCTTATCGCTCATGTCGGAAACCTTACGATTCAGGTCTCCCATTTCGTTCCCTTGACGACCGATCGTAGACTCCATCTCAGAGACCCACTCATCGAGCTGCCCCTGAGAATCAAACGTACGATTTCCGGCCTTTAATGAACCGGTCACAGTCGTGTCAGTAGAACTCACGTTTGTCTCATTTCCTTTTTTCGTCTTTGTCTTAGTTTTAGCCATTACCGTCTCCCGTGCACCCCAACGTCTCGGCTTCAGGATATGTTTTCAAGGCAATCACTCGGCACAGATCGTCATCTGCCCCTACGTCCATAAATACACTAACGTTTAATGCCGCGACTGAAAGCATCAATTAAGAGTTTAGCAGCTCGAAGCTGCATTGCACAAGTAAGAAGTTCAAATGAGCGATCTTCCGCACGTAGGGACGGCGAGTTCACGATACTCACAGCTCGATTCACGGCCTCTTCGATTACAGGCTCAACCAGACGTCGAGCTTCTGCGGGCGCAGACTCAAACCAAGAATCTAACATACGAGTGTCATACGCTAAGGAGTCTTTCGTTTTCGTGTCATCCGTTTAGCGCGAAACCGAATTTCTCCGACCATGTCACGATCTTCCTGGCGCGTCTTTCGAGCCTCACGCTCTCCGACCGTACGGGAAACATTTGCGCCTTGCGTAACAGGATTCGAGCGTAAATCTGAAACTATCTCTCGTCCAATGTTCTTTATCTTAGGCATATGTCATATTCTCCTTTCATGTTCATTCTAGCCCATCGAGCGTTTGCCGCCAGAGCCAGCCTCCGTTCCCTCCGGTACCGCCTGTTCATTGGGCTGTGACGGCTCTTCCGCACGACGCCCAGGGCCAGGAGCTTCAGCGTTCTGAGCCCCTCCACGCGCCTGAGCCTCGATACGCTCCATCTCTTGTCGAAACTTAATCTCCTCTTCGTCGAGTTCGATCTCCTCTGAGTCAATTTCCAAGGAACGCATAAACTTGTCCAGTAACTTAGGCATCGAGAAACGTAACGAAAATTCTCGCATCATAGGCTCGTTTCCGCCCACGACAGATAAAAATTGAACAAGCTTCTGAAAGTCACGGATCCTCGCCGTAATAGTCCGTAATCCTTTTCCATGAAACTTGAAACCATTCGCCGCTCGCGCGAAACGCTGCTTGGGACTTAGTGAATTTAGTTCCGCGACGCCCTCTTCTCCGATCATTCGAGCAAGATCGTCTTTAGGGAATTTTTCGACGTTCTGTAAAATGTCGAACCATGATTCCTCCGCGACACGTTCGACCGAAATATCTTCAAAGTCCGCCGTAATTGCGTCGAATACGCCTGAAATTGCCTGCCCCGACTGGACGACCTCTGTGGCGCGAACCTGCTTCTGTGGCAATGAGCCCAAGCGAATCTCGTTCGAGAGCGTAGATTCCGCGTGTAACTGTGAAACTATATTAAAGAACGAGAGCACGTCACGAGGGACTTCGCCGGAATCGACACGTTCAAGCGCCTTTGCGCCGACCGGAGCCGTGTCATTCAGTAACAGAGTCATTCCAGCGGGAATCCCTTTCGAGACTTCTTCACGCGTTACGGGATCGAGGTACGACGGCTTTAACTGCTTTATTCCATATACGGCACTCAAGCTGCCGTCGATCATAAGATTGAAAAGCTCATTAATGGTCGTATTGAGACCTCCCGCTGAGTCCATGAGCGCTTTGGGCCACGTTGCAGACGGCGTACGTAACAGCGGCGCAGAAACGATCGGGCTCGTCGCTGACCAGCGTGGGTTCGGCTGTGGCCCACGAATAAGTTCACGCTCATTTGCAATTGTCAGTAAGACGTTTCGTAGCTCAAAGCCGTCAGGATGTTCCATGACGTTTCCCTGACGATCCAGTACCGTTCCCCAAAACTCGTCCAAGAGAACTGGAAACCGGCGCTGAGCCCGTCGATGAAAGACGTCTTCTCCCTTATTTGACGCCTTCCGTTGCTCGACTTCGCCCTCCGTAAACGAGCGTAGATTCTTAGCTATTTCTGCGTCATATACGCCGTCGGGATTTTCGTCCGTACGCGAACGCGCGACAACGCGATGCTTGTCCATGAGCATGGAGTGAATCTCATAAAGTGGAGTTCCTCCCGCCGCGTGCGGGTCCGGGTAGTAATCTTCTGCCGGAATTACAGAAAGCACCAGGCGCCATTCATGCTTGTCGACGCGTCGTAGCGACTTTGCGTTCGGCGAAATAAAACGTGGAACCACGACAGGTACACCCGAAACTTTTATAGTGACAAGTGACTCGTGGACTCCAGTCTTTATGCCATCCGAAAATATAGTTTTTACGTTTGCGCGTTCCAGATAGAAACGAGACATTCCTTGCGCTAGATGCGTCGTGAATATGGGATCACGGAAGCTCGTCGCATACTCTACCTTCATCCACTTGTCGAAATTCATAAGTGCACCTTTTACGACCGCCGTAATTTGTTCAGCGGCAAGTGCGCTCTTAGGCAGAAACTCTGTCGACTGGCCCTCCTGCTTGTGTTCGAACCTTCCGCGTCCGTGAAACAAATCCCAATTTATCTTGTTCTGTTTCATTCGGCGCCACTTAGCGTCTCGCGCCTCCCGTTTCAGTTCTATTACAGCGTCTACAACTTCTTTTTCAAATGTTCCTTTTTTGGGCGGCATCAAGTATTTCCTTTCCTAAATGAATATGACGGAGTCGGTACAACGAGCCTTACGCGATCATCGAATACACACGAATGACATAGTCCAATCGTACGACGAAAGTCGGTCTCTGGAAATTCTGTTCCACATACGCGACAGTTCCAGTAACGTCCGTTACGTATAGCGTCCGAGCGTACATGTCCGTCGTTCGTCTGAGACTCGTTCATCGACGTACTCCTTTTACGCCGCCGACTTCTCGAAACGAATATGACGGATTCGGAATCTTCGTACGTATTCCATAGCCCATCATGGAGCTTAAGGTACGTACACGCGTGGCCAGGTACTGAAGCGCATCATGAGGATGCGAGAACGCATTTTTGAGGGGGCGGTCGATCCGCACCACACTTCTAGGCGAAACCTTCTCCGGGTATTGGTATCCACCACGAAAACCCGCAATCAGGATCTTACACCTAGGATTTACCATAAGACACGGCCTTCCCCCATCCAGTCGTGTCAGCAGCTCAAGTACCGCCCCCAATCGTTTCTCGTATGTGACGTCTCCGGCAATTGGCGCTAGACGGTTTCGTCTCATTACGTCTACGCATGTCGTTTCTTCGCTTTCTTTTCCAGCAGAGAACCCAGCGGGATCGACAAAGTCATAAAAGTCATAGCCTCCAAAATGTAAGCCGCAAAAGTCGACCACTTCGGGCACGAAACGTATGGCGCCGATATTGACGCCTACGATCTCGTCAAGGATCACGAGACGTCGTCCGATAAACTGGCCAATCACGCATGCGGGAGTCATCCCAAAGTCCCAACCACGTAAAATCGGTAAGCCAATTTCGGGCGACTGGTCTCGTAGCCATATATGTGTAGATGACCGGAAGTCTTTGCCATATACGGGCTTCCCCGCGTGTGTGTCCCACGATAGTTCGTACTCACGGTCCCACTCAGACTGAGGTAAGCCTCGCGCTGCGTCGTCGCGCCATTCAGGCGCACGTTTCTTAGGGTCCGCAGAATAATGAAGCTCGATTACCGCGAAACCATTCGAGCGGTTTCTCCATATGCGCAGGCCCGTCGAGTCGGGAGGCAACAGGTTCGTAAGTTCGTCGACAGTAAGCGTATTTTCTCGTGTGTCGCGCATACCTAAGACTCGATCGTATCAAAGCAAAGTTTCTTGAAAAATGAATCTTCGGTCCCGAACTGTGGCGGTGGCGTAGAAACGATCGTGACGCGTCCGCCTCCTAAAATTGTCGGTTTCGACGCGGTATATGTTTCGCGACCTTTTTCCCAGAACGCGAACTCGTCCATGAAGATTCCCGAAGCCGTATATTGTCTAAGTTGGTCCGGTCCCTGAGCTACGGCATTAATAGACGAGTTTATGTCGTCAAAGATTAAGTGATTCTCCTTGTAACGTGCTTTCGGCAAAAATTCGTCCGAGAAAATGTCGCGTGGAATATTCCTATAAATAAAATGGGCTCGTTTGACTAATTCGTCTGCGTCGACTTCTTTTTTGGACACGAAGAAAATGCGTCGATGATTATGTGTGATCGCGTCATGTAAATAAAGGGCGATAAAGAGCCAGGTGATCCACATACGGCGTGACTTAGGTACGGCCAGGAGCGGTTCGCGTTGCCAGGTACGAACGAGCGTCTTAAGATAGGCGCGGCTGACGGGAGCTTGCTTTACGGGCGAGCGAAGATCGACTTCGTCCTCCGTATATACGCAGTTCGAAAGAAAGGCCCAGGGATCCCGAAGCTTCATGTAGCGGTCGAACTCTGGAGGCCGCGCATTTGGGCTCAATGTACAATTTCCTCTTCGTCCTTCGGAAGGTCTTTTTCGAGTGTCTTTAGTTCGTCGGCGAAGTCGGCTTCGCTTTCGGCGTCGATCTGAGCAATTACCTGTTTCAGTAGGTTTCCGCGATGCTCGACGGGCTGAGTCGCCTTGCCCATGACGCGTTCGATGATACGCGTAGCAGCGTCGAGCCTAGTGGAGCCGCGTTCCTCATGATTTACCATGATTTCGCGTGTGACTTCGATGGCCCGTGGAAGAAGTTTCTTGAACTCTTCGTCTACAGTTAGGATTCCGAGATGAATCTGCAGGGCACGAACCCATTTGCGAAAGTCGGGGCGCTTGGCCCACTTAGAGACGGTCGCGGCAGCGAGGCCCGCCTTACGGCCTAGTTCGGCGTACGTTTTTACGCCTTTGGCCATGGCGATGGCGACTTGTTCCATCTTAGGAGTCATGCGTTGGGTGCCTTCTGGAGGCTCGATGTCTTCGAAAATTACGTCGCGTACGGATTCGTCCATCTTGGCTTCGATGTCGTGTTCGATCGTGCGCATGGTTTCGCCGAATGCCTGATTAAGGGCCGTACGTGTTTCGGCTCGTTCGTCGAGAGCTTCTTCGCGCGCTATTCTTGATGCGAGAGTAGGTTTTTCTGGTTTCTTTTCGTCTGTCATAGAAACAGTTTAACATAATTAAAGGGCGAGGTATGTCGAATTTACGTGTGAATACGACTTTTTGCGTGTAAGAATTACAAATATGGATGTATTTTCGCGCTATTTACTGACGCGTTGTGTCATTTGAGAAATGGCGTATACTTCCGTTAGGACTACCCCGAAGTACGGACTGCCTCTCAATACAGTTGGGGGGGATCGGATTATGCCATACGTCAACGTATGTCACCATACGTGGACATGTGTCAACGTATCGTCACTGGCGCCATGTCTCCACGTGACGTACGTATGCCGTCACGTACGTGCGAGCCATTTTTAAGCAGCCGCAGTGCGTCAAGCTCAATGAATGCGCCTACTTATGACTCAATCGAGTAAATTTACTATGCAAATAGTAGCTAAGTACCCGTAATCATTCAATAATTTTCGCTCAAAAATTGCTCAATCAAGTAATACTTGCACTGTCAGGTCAAATTACCGTGTAATTCCTCTATGCAAGTATTTCAATCGAGCCATAAGCCAATGATTCCAACGACATACAAGCGCCCGTAATCATTGCATTTTTCGAGTGACTCGCATGTCCGCACCTAGCGCGTGTCTCAGCCACTTGGCACGCGTCGTGCTCTAAGACGCGGCGAGCCTGAAAATTTTGCTCTTTGAAAATTCGACATGCAACATAAAGCGAAAGGGTAGGCCAATGCGAGGTAATCCGCAAGTAATCAGTATTTCGACGCATGGTGTGACGGGATACATCAAAACCAAAAAGAGAGTGAGGAAATTCATGATAAAGAACGAACTCAAAGGAAGTCAATTAGTCCTGACAATAGACCTAGACGGCGAACGTAGGCCGTCAAGTACCGGCAAAAGTGACATAATCGCGACAACGAGCGGCTTCCAGGGCCAAGTGTATAAGGGAGAAAACGTAAAATACATGGTAAACGTAATCGTCCCAAACAAATAAGGCGAGCCGTAGACAGCGCGCGAGTGACGAGACATATTCGTCACTCGCCCGATGGAAATGACTCCATCAATAAATGAC
>Ga0255047_10000237_pt1 | contig 42448 bp, 54 predicted proteins | sample JV7_2_1_MG_FD_183640 | JGI IMG/M metagenome (GOLD analysis project Ga0255047, IMG submission 183640) | Seawater microbial communities from Jervis Inlet, British Columbia, Canada - JV7_2_1 | ecosystem: Environmental > Aquatic > Marine > Inlet | place: Canada: British Columbia | collected 2016-10-06
TGCGCCAGGTATGCAACCGCAAGCTGCGCCAGGTATGCAACCGCAAGCTGCGCCAGGTATGCAACCGCAAGCTGCGCCAGGTATGCAACCGCACGCTGCGCCAGGTATGCAACCGCAAGCTGCGCCAGGTATGCAACCGCAAGCTGCGCCAGGTATGCAACCGCAAGCTGCGCCAGGTATGCAACCGCAAGCTGCGCCAGGTATGCAACCGACGACCACGCAGTTTTTCCCGGGCCACCAGTAGGCCGTTAAAACGGGGCCGCTGCGGCGGTCCTTTTTATTTCTTAAATGTCGAATAGGTCACAAAATGGGAAAAAAGAAAACTAGCGCGGAAATAAAACGCATGGCGAGGGAGTCGCTTTGTGCGAGGGACGCAAAGGACCCCCGATGGACCACACTCTTAACATTTTTTGCCATGTTCACAGGCATCACCACCGAGGAAGCGGAAAAAGTAATCGAAGGCTGGGCGGGCTATGCGTAAACTATACCACGCCCCCCAAAAGGACGACCTTTTTATCGCCGACGAGGTGCAGCACTACGGCACATTAGTCGAGTACGAAGCAAACAAAATACCAAACGGGCGCCACATACGCACGGGGCTCTACGTGTCCCAGGTGCTCCCCTCGATAGACTTCGAGACATACAGCGCGGCCGGTTTTGAAATGCGCGGGGGCAAAATAAAGGGAATAGGCCCTCAGGGTAAGGGAGGGCTGGGCGTCGTAGGCACGCCGGCCTACGCCGAGCACGAAAGTACGGAGATATTGTGCTTATACTATAATTTGAAAGACGGCGCCGGCGTGCGTGCTTGGGTTCCTGGCATGCCTAACCCCCAGGACCTCCTCGACTATGTGCAAGGTGGACACCTGTTAGAGGCGTTTAATGTGACATTCGAGTTTTATATATGGAACTTAGTAGCCGTGCGCCTTTTCGGCTGGCCTCCTCTGCAGCTCGCCCAGTGCCGGTGCGCTATGGCTAAAGCCCGCCGCCACTCACTGCCGGCGTCCTTGGCTAACGTCTCCAAGGTGTTGGGGACTGCAGGCAAGGACAAAGGCGGCCAGAATTTAATCCAAAAACTGTGCCGCCCGCACACCCCTACAAAAAACCGCCAGGACATCCGATGGACGCCGGCGACTGCCTGGGACGACTTCGTCGCGCTATACCGGTACTGCGGCCAGGACACCGTCGCGGAGGACGAAGTTAGTGCGCGGGTGCCAGACTTGACAGGGCCCGAGCTCGCTACATGGTTGACGGACCAGACAATTAACGCGCGCGGGGTCCAGGTGGATGTCGACGCGCTAGACGCGGCCCTCGACATACTGGCCCAGGCTGAGCAGCGCTACACGCTAGAGCTGCAGCAAATAACGAGCGGGGTCGTCTCGTCCATATCGGAGGTGGCAAAAATTCTGGCATGGTTGGCCGGCAGGGGGCTAGCCCTCGACAACCTGCAGGCGGAGACCGTTACGGAAACGCTAGCCAAGTACTCAGACAACGACAGCCCAGAAATACGCGTACTGCATATCCGCTCAATGCTCGGGGCCGCTAACGTCAAAAAATTGCGCTCCCTGCGCCTCCAGGTTAACAGGGACGGGCGCCTCCGCGACCAATACAAGTACTGTGGGGCCGACAGGACCGGGCGCTGGTCCGCCGGCGGTGTACAGCTGCAAAACATGACCGCAAACGGCCCAGAATATTGCGCGTGTCCCTCCTGCGGCGGCCTGTTTGGCGTTAACGGCCTGGCGGCGAAAGCCGAAGCATGCCCTCGCTGCGGGACGTACATTATGCGCGAAGGAATGGCGGAGGCCTGCCGGGAATGGGACGCGGACGGCATGAAAGCAGCTATAAGCGACGTTATGCTCCGGGACCTAGACAACATGCTCAACATTTGGGGGGACCCTATAGCAGCCCTATGTGGTATTTTACGAGGGCTATTTATTAGCGCCCCAGGAAAAGACCTTATATGTGCGGACTACTCAGCTATAGAGGCGGTCGTCCTGGCGTGCCTGTCCCGGTGCCAGTGGCGAATAGACGTTTTTAACGGTCACGGCAAAATATACGAAATGAGCGCCGCGAAAATAACCGGCCGGACTATCGAGGAGTATGCCGACCACAAAGCCCGGACAGGCACGCACCACCCAGACCGCAAGAAAGTCGGCAAGGTCGCCGAGCTTGCGAGCGGGTACGGTGGTTGGTTGGGGGCGTGGCGCCAGTTTGGCGCTGAGGGTACCGACGAGGAGGTTAAGGCGCAGATTATCGCCTGGCGGGAAGCTTCCCCGGAGATCGTCGAGTTTTGGGGAGGACAACACAGGCAGGTAGGTGCGAAACCTTGGGACAGCGTGCCCGAGCTCTACGGACTGGAGGGCATGGCAGTGCGCGCCATACTGGAGCCGGGCCAGTGGTTTAGTCACATAGACATAAGCTACGGCGTATATCAAGACGTTTTGTACTGCCGGCTACCGTCGGGCCGTTTCTTACACTACCACCGCCCTAAAATAACCCCCTCCACGGACCACTTTAGGCGCCCATGTTATAAAATAACCTTCGAGGGGTACAACTCGAATAGTGCTAAGGGCCCCGTGGGGTGGCACGTCCTGGAGACCTACGGCGGCCGGCTGGCTGAGAACGTGACGCAGGCCGTAGCGGCGGACATCCAGGCGGACGGTTTAAAGAATTTAGAGGGGCGAGGCTACCCCGTCGTTATGCACACGCACGACGAAGCGACCACCGAAGTGCCGGAGGGCCTGGGCTCCGTCCAGGACGTTGAGAGCATAATGGCCATACGCCCGGACTGGGCGGCATGGTACCCGATAAAAGCGGCAGGCTGGCGAGATAAACGTTATCAAAAGGATTAGGATTATGACTATGATTAAGAATATAAAATTAAGTGTGATATCGGCGGCGGCGGTTTTAACGCTCAGCGGCTGCGACGAGCTTATCACCTCAGCCCCCTTAGGGTATAACCACACTTTCGACGAGTTCGTGGGCTTTGCGTACCGCGAGCGCGGCGACTGCGGGGAGGGCCTGTACGTGGAGGAGGTCGGGGAGAGGGTATACAACCTCTACGAGTATACCGCGCCTGGTTGCGACACCCTGCAGGCCTCCCTCAAATACGTTTATGAGATCGAGGCCGTGCCGGTTAGCGCCCCCCTCGGGAGCGGGAAGGCGTACCGCGTAAACAATACCGCAGACCCTGCGGAGCGGGGCGTTTTTAACATATACGAAGACGGCTACCGCTTCCAGGGGCGCCAGTATGTCCGCTTTTGATTTTTTCTACATACTCGTAGCCGCTGCACTATTCGCGGCGGCGTGGTTTGATAACAAAAGGTGATAAAATGCTTTGCATAAAAAGACAGTACAGCGACGAAATGGCCTGCGAAAAGTGCGGGCTCCGTTGGGACGTAAACGACCCGGAGCCGCCAGAGTGCCCTCGAAAGGGCGAGGACGGCAAGCGCCGCCGCAAAAGCGCAACTAAGGCGCGAAGTTTTCCAGGACGTAACTAATAAACGCGGCGACTGCGCCGCCGACCACGCCCATCTTGGCCAGCCATATCGTAAACCGTTGGACGCCCATGCCGACGCGCGAGGCGCCCCTTACGTCGTTATACAGTTGGACCACCCCCTCCGTCTGCTGCGCCAGGGCCTTTATGGCTTCGGTGTTAGCTTCCTGCGAAACGAGCAGACGCTCCCAGCGCTCCCCGTCGGCTTTCTTAAAATCGTTAAATTCTTTTGCTAGCCTGGCGAAGTCTTCCCCGCTCACGGTTTGGGCCGCCAGAAAACAAAGCCGCAAGCGCGCACGGCTGAGAACATGGCTAAAGCCTTCCACGGCGCGACCTGGTCGTCCCGCATTGCCTTATAGAAAACGGCATCGGCCTCGGCCCTGGTGTACTCCACCTGGCCGCCCCTATCGGAGGGAAAGCTCCCGCCCTTACTATACAAATAATCGTGCAGTATGGCCGCCAGCCTGTGGCGCCCATTAACCTGGATAATGGGGCGCAGGGGCCTGGGTATCGTTGCGAAGTCCGTACGGGTGCCAGCCGGCACGGTAACGGTCTCGCGTTTTTCTTCCCAGCGATACACCATCGGAGAGGCTAGGCGAAAGTGCCCGCGCGTGTCCACCGCGAGCTTAGGGGGTTGGATTAACATAGCTTAACGCCGCCCCCCTCGTCGATTTTATGATGTGTCGGACGCCGAACTTGGCGCCAGGGTCCAGGTCCGTGGCGTCTAACCTCTGCCGCAGAATGGCGACTACCTCCTCTATGATAATTTTTTCCTGGATTGTTAGCTGGCCCCACACAATCGGCTGAGAAAGTACCGCCAGGATAGTGTCCACGGTTGCGGTGGGGTTGCCCTGGAGCTCGCGCTCAGCGGCCTCCATAACTTCGACCACGCGCGCCGCTTTCGCGACCTTGTCGTCGTAGCTGCGGCCCTGCTCTATATAAGCGTAGGCCGCCTGGCGGGCTGCGAAAGCCGCACGGCCGCTATGCTCTGCGGCGTATTTCCCGACCGCTTCTAGCTGGGCGCACGCGACTACGCAGACGCCTAGCATAAACAAAACTATTATATTTTTTAACATGGTTTTTACCCCTCTTTATGCTTTAAAGGTCTAAGACTACCGACCCCGGGCCGGTTTGTCTAGGTTTTCACGACTGCCAGGGTGCCGCCCCCTCCTGGGCCATAAGGTACACCTCGACCAGCCAGTTAGCACTACAAGACGCGCTAGGGCCCCCCGGGTCGTTGTCCGCGTTCTGTTTTGCGAGTGTGAACTCTATGCCGTTGAATGTGTTCTCCATGCGCTGCTCAAGCGCCACACTTGAGCGCGCGTAGACGTCGTCGTCGGTAGTGTGCAGGTCTATGCGTGCGGCATAATAGAGGGTGGATGCTGTGGAGCCGTTGCCGGATAGCAGAGACGTGGAAAAAATGCCGCCGCTGGCCCCGTTGGGGTCAAAATTATAATACTCCTGCACGTACGTCTTAAACCCCTCTTTGTAAAAGTTGCCGTTCTGGTCTGGGTCTTTGTCCCCCTGGGAGCCCTGCAGGTCTGACATTTGCACCAAACGCCCCCGACGGACCCCTCGGCCGCGCACGTTGCCCACAAATAGCGATAAGGACCCCTGCTGGCCGGGTCCCGCGCCGGCCTGGGTTCCCGCCGGGCTGGCGGAGACCGACGCGTTAAACTTAAACATAAAACGCGTACCTATGGGGAGGCCCCAGTCCGACGGTTTAAAAGTCTCCAGTACGCGCGTCCCTACGGCGCCCGTGCCGGTGGAAGTCGCGGTCCCTTGTATAACCACTATGGGCGTACTAGGTGGCTCCACCTCGAAAACGGTGCCATTGTAGACCGCCTCAGCGGTGCCGAGTTGTACGCAGTTTATAGGCAAGCCACCAACCCCGCGCAGGTACACAGGCTTAGCGTCTAAGTCCCCGACTTTGATCGTGGCCGGCCCGGTATTAGCTGAGTTTGGGCGAAAGCGCACGGCCATGCCGTCAAAGTAGGCAGAGGGGGCCACCCGGGAGCCACCGGGAGCCAGGACGTACGCGTTAACTGCCCCGCTGTCGATGTAGAAGTCCCCTACGGCTGCGTAGTTAGCAACGGCGCGCTGCGTCTGCTGGTTGTCCCCCGTGTCGAGCAGCTGCCCGGAGCCCTCGATTAAGTTATTATTCTCAGCTTTGAAGCCGTTAAGGTCGGAGGCCTCGCACGCTGGGGGGTTGTTATCGCTCCACGTTTTGTCTGTAGCTGCCATTTTTAAGCATTCCTATATAATAGCCCGCAGTTAGCTGGGTCTAGTTTTTTAAATAAGCACTGTAGCACCGTTTCGCCTGCGGAGAGAAAAAACGGCACCTCATAGGGCGGGAAGTTGCCCACCAGCACAGGGCCAGTAATCACGGTCATGTATCGAGCGTCGACGACGGACACACCCGGAGGGAGGGGGTTCTCGTCGGACAGGGGGGACACTGTTAACGGTATTCCGTACAGCCCCCCTAGCCGGACATAGTCGGCAGCGGTCTGCACTCCCAAACTAGCCAGCTTAACGGTAATATCTCGGCGCCTCTCAGTAAGGGACCCCGTGCCTGGGAAACAATCATCCGGGATTTTTAGCGCGCGCTCCCATTCGCTGATAAAGTCCTCCGTTTTGTCGGGGAAGTACTGGCCCTCTAACTCGGCGAGGTACCCCTGGGCGTTGAATAGTTCGTGAGACACCCCCCGCAGTAGCTTGCGGAATTCTGAGTCATTTATATTTTTCGCCTCGAACCCACGGCCGCCCGGCAGGTAGTCCGCCAGGGCTTGGGTGTGGTCCTCTACTGTGCGGCCTGTCATGGGTACGACACCGCGCCCAGCGTGGCTATGGCGTTATTGTTTGGCGTTATGTCTCCGGCTGGCGTGCTGAGCGAAAACGCCCCCAGCGTCTCGCCGGTGTCCGGGTCGACCGTGTTCTGTATCGCGGCCCTGTATGCGCTTTCTGTGGTTGCCCCCCCTGGGGTTGTCTGCTCGTCGAAAAACTGCCCCAGGTTAGCGTCGACGGCCGCCCGCATTGTTGGGGTGTTGGGGCTTATCTCAGTGAACACGAACGGGACCGCCAGAGGGACAGGCGCCTCGACGATGTTATTACCTGTTGAGGTGTTGGCGGGGCGTATCGTCTCCAGCCGGTCCTTAACGTCCTGCACTTCGCCAGCCGTCGGGATAGGGTCGGCGTCATTGTCGCGCATAAAAAACGTGCGGACCTGGCCCAGGGCTATAACTGTGCGGCATATCGGGGCCCCGGTTGCCGGGCTAGCCGGCGCGCCGGGGATAAGGTAATAGAACGTAAAATCGTCACCCACTAGAATGGGCGCGTTCTCCTGGTTGTACTCCCCCTGGTCCGTCCCGTTTATCGTAGTGCGCGCACCATCGACAAAGCCGTGGGGCGTGCTTGTTACGGCTTTCGCCACTCCCCCGGACTGCGTAAGTGTCGCGACTGGGAGGTCGCCTATTTGGTACCCGGCTGGCTGGACAAAAACGCGCGTTACCCCGCTAACTTCCTTAGCTTTCGCCTCGATGTCCGCCTCGTTGAAATGTGCTACAGGGTTGCGGATTTTTCCAAGGTACCTGTCTTTGTAACTCGGGGTGTCTTCCTCAGCGGTGCCCCCGTCGACAGTTGCCTGGGTAACATAAAAATCGTCGCCCACGTTAACGGTGGGCTGCTGGAGGCGGAGGGGCGTGTCTGGGTCCAAGTTGGCGCCGGTGCCGTAGGTGACGCTTTCCACCTCTAGCAGTATCGTAGTAAACCCCGCCAGTATGGTGCCCGTCGCGGGGGTCGCAGGGGACCCCGTAACGGTATACTCGAATGTAGTCGGGCCGGTAACTAGGATGTCCGTGCTAGGTGTGTTGTACGCTGCCTGCGTCGCGCCTGAAATACTCACAGGTATGGTGGACGCAAGGCCGTGCGGCGCGAAAGTCGAGACCGTTGCGGTGGTGCCGCTCCGCACTATGCTCGTTACGTCCACATTCTGGGACAGCACGCTCCCCGCAGTTACGACGGTGTACTCCTCCTCCCCCGCGGTTAGCGTCTGCCCGATGTTGACAACCCCGCCCACCGTGCCGGTGCCTACGATAATGCCGTCGGCTGGCGTCGCGGGGTTGGGTGGCCCGACGTATATGTTACCCCATTTGGGGGCGGTCTCCGCGTCTGCAGTGTCTGGGAAAAGCCGTGCCTCCGTGCGACGTAAATCTCTATAAAAATCGAATAAACGGCGGGCGTATGCCGCGATAAATGAGCGCAGCCAGTGCGCCTTTAAGTACGGGTTAGAGTCCGGCGCCTCTCGGGCCACGTCCGCTTTCATTCTTTCTTCGACCTGGACGGCGCTGTCTGGTGTGCCTATCGCCATTTTAAAAGCTTCCTGTATTGTCCCATAGGGTATAGAAGCGGCTTTCTCTCGACCCGCTCCTTAAAAAATCAATATACACGATAACGGCCCCGTTTTGGAGCCTCGGCGTTTGGACTTCGACATCCTCGGCGATTGCTTCGTCGATCAGTGGCTGGAGTGAGTCCCGGACCACACCCCCCAGGTCGTTTAGCATCGTAGAGGTAACGCGCGCCTGCTCAAACTCCCAGGCCTTGCTACCCTGCTCGAAGCCTGGCGTGCTTTCGTTCCCAGCCCACCCCCTGCGTTGTATGGCCTCGGCCACCTCCGTGGCGGCGGCCCGGACCTCCTCAAACAAGCATAAAAGAATAAAAGTGTCTAAGGAGGAGCTCGTGGCTATGTCCCCCTCAGGCGTCCACGAAATGTCGTAATACCCTTTAGAGTCGTTAAGCTGTACGTCGGTAGTCATGTCGAAGTATTCCCCCCGCCTTCGGTTATTATGCCTGTAAGCGTCGTCTCTGGGATAGGGGAAGACCCCTGGCCGTTAACGTTAAAGGCGCCCAGCGGGATAGTAACCTGGACCTCGTCCCCCACGCGCCCTATGGGCTCGCCCCCTTCGCCCAGGTTAACCTCGTCCGCTTTTACGTTGACAACCCCGCCGACAATCTCGACGCTTTCGTCATTCCCGAACACTATCCGCGTTTTAGTCTTAGGGTGGAAAACTGTAACCTCTCCGGGCTCTATGCCTTCCGGCCGGTCCGTGGTGGAGGATATCGCAAGCCCTTCGTCTATCGCCCGGACTAACGCGTCAACGTCTAAATTAGCGTAGTAGCCTACGGGAAAAATAACCGCGAAGTCCCCTACACGCCCCATAGCCTCCGCCTGGTGCTCTGGGAATTGCTTCCCTTTATCCGCGCCAGTTATGCGCGCCCAGTATTTTTTTAGCATCAATCAGGCCCCCTAGAAATTAAGTTAGTGATAAAGTCGATAGCGCCGTCGTCCAGCTTAAAGCCGTCGCTCTGTTTGCCGGCTTTCTTGCTGTTACCGATAGCCGCCTCGATGTCGTACACGTTGCGCTCCACGAACGACAAAGCGGTCGCGGTTTCGCCGCCCTCCCCCTCGGAGAATACCACGTTATCTAGTAGCATTTTCCGCGTAATGTCTGCGACGTCGCTATTAACCTGGACGAGTGTGTTAGTGTCCCATACCGCCCCGGCGCTATTCGAGTGCCCCCGGACGACGCAGTTAAACCGGGTTGCCTTCGCCTCCGCCAGCTGCCTGGCCCATAGTGCCAGCTGCTTGAGCTCTGCCGAGCTGTACCCCTGCCCCGGGACACCCACGGACTGCCTGCCCGCGCGGACACCGCCGTCCGTTACGCCCCCGGCCTGGCTGGTCGTACCTTCCGGGCTACTGCCGCCGGTTAGGTTTAACGCCCGGACGTCCGGCTGTCCCCTCCGCACGTACCTGCTAAACCTCTGCGAGTCGTCCAGGTCCCAGGTCTGGGAAAGGATATTGTTGCTAGGGGAGCCTGCTATCCTCTGCACGGCTGCCCCGCTATCGGAGGCGGTGCTCGATGTTATGCGCACGTTGCCCGCAGGGGTGGAGCTTAGCACGGCCTGCCTTTTTGCGGCGTATTTAAGCACTAGCTCTAGCGCGCCCATGCCCACCTCGGGGGTAACTATGTCCTCCGCTTCGTTAAAAGGCGGGGGGTTAAAATTGTCGTAAACGTAGAGGGTTAGCCCTAAGTGCGTGATGACTCGCTCTATGATGCTTTTAAGTGTCAGATTGCCCCCGGCCCGGATGTCCCCCAGTGTGTCGAGTTGGGAGTCTATTAAGTCGGCGGTGCGGTCCCGGCCGGAATATGTGACCGTGTGCCGGTTGTCGTCGTCGGACCCGCTAACCCTCTCGACGAAACCCGAGAGGATGCGCTCCCTGTCGACGTAAGCGTCCACCCTGTCCCCCCGTTTAAATGGGGGCACGCCGCCCACTGCAGACGCCACGAAACTAAACTCATTAGCTAGCGACGTGTGCGAGCGTGTTACGGTGGCGCCAACCCACCCGGTGTATGTCTCCCCTCCCACTTCTAGCGTTATCACGACACGTTAACGACGGTGATGTCGCCCTCCACGAAAGCGTTATATTTTATATTGTTAAGCTCTGCGATTAAGTCCGTTAACTCTGTCGAGCCGTAGAGGCGGTAGACCAGGACGGACAGGGGTTGGAGGCGCACGCTAACCGTGGTTAGTTCGGACGTGTTCACGCGGAGGCGGTCCAGGACGGCCAGGGCTGAGGTCCGCAGGCGGTCCAGTTCTTCGCTGGTACCTGCGCCCAGGAGTTGCCCGTCGCGGACCTCCAGGTATTGCGCCTCTAGTTGGGCCTGCACTTCGTCCAGGTCCGCCGTTGTGGCGTACTCGACCTCTACGGCGTTAAGGTACGCATAAGCCAGGGCTCCGCACTGGATATTAGCCCGGACCAAGTCGCGGTTGTTTTTACGCTCGGCCAGGCCCACGGTAGTGGGGACGATGTCCTGGTCGTCGTCACCATAGCTAAAAAGCGAGCGGAAAACGGCAAGCGCGTCACCTGGCGACGCGTACAAGTTGTCTAGGTCTGCCAGGAGCCCGTCGAAGCTGTCCGCCAGGGTTGTGGGCTGCTCGACCAGCTCGCCCACCTCCGTGGATAGCCTTTGTATTTTTGCCCTGAATACCGCCACATCCTGGCGCAAAGGCGTAACGACGTTGGCGGCGTTGTTTATGCCGTCCAGGGTCTTAGTTACGTTGTCCAGGGCGTCGCTAAAATTCCCAGTTAACCCTCTACTGGCAGAGTACCCCCCGCCCAGGTCGGCGCTAAGCTGCTCCCGCACACTATCGCGGGCGGCCTCTACCTGTGCAGGCAGGGGGTTAGACTGCACGGGGATACCCTCGGCGTTGTCGACTTCAAAAGTGACGGATATGCTGGCGCGGCCTAGCTCGGTGATAGTCTCGTCCAGGGTAAACTCGCCGTTTATGACGTTCTCCACTTTCCCGAATGTCGGGTGATCTAGTACGCCGGTCTTTTTGTTAGTTAGGACGCGGAGGAGCCGGTCGCGTTCTGCGTAGTAGTCCTCGTGCCCTATCCATATCGTAAAAGGGAAAGAGGGGGGCATTTCCCCTTGTACTTCAATACTCTGCCTGTCACTGCCGGGGTACCGGTATTTTATGAGCCTGTGGCCCCCTTGGGTGGGCATGTCCACATACAAAAACTCTATGCCCTGGTAGGCGCCTGTTTTCAGTTCGATCATCACATGGCCCCCACGCTGTAGCCCATGTTGAAGCCGCCGGGCGCGCCGGTCTGCTTAATGGCGCCTTGTTGCTCCAGCCCTGGCGCGAGTCCGACGTTAACGTCGAGCTGGCCGCGCGCGGCCTGCCCTACTTGGGCGCCCTGGTTGCCGGCGCCGGCGCCGTCCCCGGTGTTGATGTCGACCCCCGGCAGTTTGTTGAGCAGCGCTATGCCTTTGTTTTTTAAGTTTGTGAAGTGTCCTAGGATGACCGCTACGCGCTCGCCGATATAGTCGGCCACGCCGGCCATGCCCTCCTTAATGTGGTGGTAAAACCAGACGAAGGAGTCGCGCGCCTCATATACTTTATACGCTGCGAACCCTAGCAGCGCTATGACCGCGATAAACGGGGCCGCCATTGCGAGGCCAGTTTTTAAGAATACTAGAAAAACGGGGTTAGTTAGCCCCAGGGCCACGCCTATGAATTTAAAAGCGCTGGCTACGGCTAGCAGTCCGGGGACCATTAAGCCCACCAGGATAAGCAACGGACCAACGACCGCAGCCAGGCCGACAGCCACTACAATGAATTTTTGCGCCCCCGGGCTCAGCTTGTCGAAAGCCGTAACCATTTTATCCGCCACGGCGACGAGTTTAACCATAAGGGGCAGGATAATCCGCCCTATTTTAAGTTTTAAGTCGTCCAGGCGCGCCGCAAATTTTCGTTGTTTATTGGCGGCCTGGTCTGCGGTCCTGGCGACGTCGCCCTGGGCTTTGCCTTGTTTCTGCTGAATTATGGCAAGGGTCGCGGCCATTTTTGCTTGTTGGTCGGTCGCGTACGTTAGCCCTTTTTGCGCCAGCTGCAGCTTAACGCTTTTAACCTCTGCCTCAGTGATAACCAGGCCCATGCCTTTTAGGCTTTCACGCTCGCCGAGCAGGGCGCTGGTCATAGCTTGGGACACGCGCACGGTGTCTATGTTGTGGAAGCTGCCGAAGTCCGCAGCCATTTGCTGCAGGTTTACCGACATTTTAAAGGCCTCCTCCGCACCCGTCCCCGCGCTTTGCAATATGGCGCCGGTGTTACCTATCAACTCGCGGGCGGAGTTTTGGCTTAGGAGGTAATTTTTAGCCAGGGCGTTACTGGCTTTATTCGCCCGCCCCTCGAACCCGTCGAAAAGGGTGTTAAATTTGCTCTGTGTCTCGCCGGCCTCCATTGCCAGGTCGGCCAGGTTTTTAGCCAGGAGGGCCACGGGGGCGGTTATGCCTGCGGACATCGCCAGGCCCGCCTTACGCATTTTCGCCGCATTCTCACGGAAGCGGGTGGCACTAAGTTTTGTTTCACTTCGGAGCCGCTTAACAGAGTCCGCCGCCTTGTTAGTGGCGGCGCTAAACTTATCGCGGGCCTTGATTACATATTGAATTGTTAAAGTTTTGTTAGCCATCGCGTTTAAGGTCCTCGATAATAGCGTTATTGTGTTTAAGTAGCTCGTCGATACGCCTGCGGGGCGCGTTCTCCAGGTACTCAATACTAAAAGAGCCCTGGAAAAAGTAAGCTAGACGCGAGAGGGTTAGCCGGTACGCCGGCGCCCCGACGGCTTCTAGCTCAGAATAAAATTTACAAGGTAAACCCCCACCATTTTGCGGAAGTCCGTATGGCTCATCTCATTAAGGCGGGGCTCCGTGATAGCTTTCTCGCCGCCCATGTACGCCACTTGGCGGAATAGGTCCTTAAAATGTAGCACGACTTTTTCCATATCTGCGCCGCCGCCTGTAACTACTGCCATTATGGCCTCGGGGTCCTTATCGTCGCCCCGGGGGTTATTCGCGGCGTCCTCGCGGGCTTTTTCGATGTCGCTCTCGCTTAAATCGCTGCTCATTTTCATAAGCGCCGTCTGGATAAGCCCCTCTATTGCACAGCAAGTATGCGAGACTTTCCCCGTAGGTTCGCGGAGCTCTATGTGTGCACACTCGACCTCCCCCCCACCGCTGTGGCTGTTGTATTTAAAAGTTTTTGTTAGTTCAAAATTAATCGACGTTTCCATAGTTTACTCCCCAGTAAAAAAAAAGGGCGCCACCTCTGCCGGCGCGCCCTTCGTAAGTGTGACGTCTAATATAGCGCGGATTAGCTAGGAATTAAAGGCGCCCCCGCGAACTCTAACGGGAGGGTCCCCTCGTTTTGGATAGCTTTCTCCGGGTCCGTGTTCATTATGGCTTGGGTTAGTGTGCGGCCCAGGCGGTTGCCTTGCGGGTCAGTGCCTGAAAGGCGCACGACTCTGCCAGCCCCTCGGGCCTTTACGTCACGAGCGAAGTTGATGGACTCAATAGACGCGGGCATCTCGAATTTAATCATCCCCACGCGCGTGGTGACGTCTGCCGAGTGTATGGCGACGACACGGCCGCCACGCGTGGCCGCTTCGGTCGTAACCTCGCCCTGGCCCTCTTTTATAACGATTGTGTTACCTTTTACGGTAACTGTCTCGTCGTCGACTTCGATAGACGCATCCGTCAAAATAATTTCTTGATCTGCCATAATTTATACCTCGAAGGCGATAGCCATGTCGTACAGGGCCTCGCGGAATTGAATAACTAAATAGAGCTTTAACGCTACGAGAAAGCGGCCCGTCGCAGGGTTTAGCGTAACACTCAGACTCTCCCGGAATAGCTTGTCATAGTCGACCGCCTCCCCGCTTACCGTGCCCGTGCCGGTGTTAACCAGCGCCAGGTCTCCTAGCGCGCTATATAACTCAGCTACAAACGTGGCGACGCTCGCCTCGTTGGCTGAGTCCACCCCGTTTATGAGCTGCCCGCCGGTGGCTCTATACTGCGGGTACTGCGCGCGGGTGCTGTTTACGATGTATTCACGCGCGGCCGTGGCGGTGTCCACGTAGTTTAGAAACTTGTACGTTATGTCCGGGTTTCCTGCCGGGTCTGTTTTGTACGTCGTGACGACAGCGCCAGTTATAACGTCTGTCCCTGCGCGGTTGGCGTCGATAATATAGCCACCGGCGTCGACTAATTGGTCCACCTCTAGCGCTGTGAATGTGTCGCCAGCTTGGGGCAGGCTTGCACTCAGCGGGGTGTTAAAATATGGCTTTGAGTTTTGCCATATACCACCGAAAGCGTCCAGCGCTGTGCGGGCGATAACTTTGTCCCCCAGGATAGCGCCGTCGGTACGACGTAACGCGCGAATCGCCGCGAACTCTGTAGCTTTAAGGAAAGGCACGTCCAGGACTGCAGGGCCTTTACGGTCTGCGCGGTCGATAATCTTGTCCACCATTAGGCACAAGTTTTTTGAGTTTAGCGGGGACAGTTTAGCGAGTGCCTGGCTTAGCGTCGAGGTCTGGGCGCTAAAGGCGCGGCCGTCCTGGACGTCGTTCTCTACGTTGAAACGGGCGTCTAGGAACTCCGCCACGTCCTCCACGCTCTCGTTAAACTGCCACGCTATGCCCTGGTAGCGAGTGGAGCCTACGACGTCTAGCGTGGCCGTCGTTGCCGGGTCTATGGTGCCACCGGAAAAAGCGGAAACAGTAAAGATGCCGCTAGGCCCTTCTACCACGAGGCCCAGGTCGTTGCCAAAAGTGCCCGCGACGTTGCACTGCAATGTAACTGTGTCGGTGGCGACTTGTGCGCTAAAAAGGCTGGTACTGTCTGCGTTTATGGCGTCCGCTATCTTTTGCGCGAAAGTCGTCGAGGTGTCCCCGGGTTCTATCGACAGCGCGTACTCCCATTCGGGACCTGCGACGGTTATGTTAACCGGGAGGGCTTCGGCCGGCGGCAGGAACGTAACCACCTCTATGGTGGCCTCTGCAGACGTTGCGGAAGGCGCCGCGCTGGTTAAAGGAATGGCATCTATCCGCGTTTTAGGGTTCACTCTACGGGCGCGGCGGACGGCGGCGCAGAGGGGGGAGTCCGCACCAAAAAGCGCGGCCTCCGCGCCGTCGTTTAGGATGTTTGTTACTAGCTGGCCGATAGGCGCCGTGGCGCCGACTGTCACCTGGCCGACGATAAGCAAGCGCTCGGGGGTTAGCCCTGCGGTTACGCTGTCCGGGCGTAGGTTGGCGGTTACACTGGGGTTAGCTGTCGTCATTTTTCTCACTCTTTTTTGTGGGTTTCTTTGTGATATTAACGACTTCGACGCAATTGTCAAAACGCGCATCATTAATGCGGGCGCGCCAGTACGGGTCCAACACGACGCCGGCCCGCTCGGGGAGCTCTAACTCGGCGCCTTGCTCCAGCCCGTTAACTTGTGCCAGGGCGGCGCTATTAATCTTTATTTTAGTTTTCTTAGTCATAATGGGCTAGCCCTCCTCGGGCTGTTCATCCAGGTCTACGGAGGCGGTTAGCTCTCCCGTACCTGTGTTGGTTGTTATGGAGAGGCTAACGTCCCGCATAGCCACACTAGGGGCGACTGCGTACGTGTCCAGGCTGTCTATTTGGGCGAGTTGTTGGAAACTTACTTCGTGCGCGTAGACGGCTTTATTTTTGCCGTTAACGTCAAAGTACGCATAAACGCCGTGGCCCGTAAATGTGCTGCGGAAGCTACTATATGTAAAATTTGTCTCAAACTTGGCGCGGAGTAGGGCCTTAAAAATGGCGGGGACATACTCCTCCTCCAGCCTGTCACGGGCCTCCGCTGCGGTTAGGGTGTTGGTGGCGTTCTGTATAACATACACGGCAAAAGGCTGCAAAAGGGTGGCGTTGTATGCATACTCCCCGGAGCTAGAGGTCGCCGCGTCCGTCTCCTCGTCGCGTGACTTACTTTGTGACACGTCGCCCAGCTGCACGATAAGCGTGTCCTCTCCGACGTCCTTGCGGGTGTACACGTCCTGCAGGTACTCGTCGATGTCCAACACGGAAGCAATGCGCAGGGAAGTGGCTACCGAAGCCCCAGAAAAAGCAGGGGGCAGGGGGTACGCTGCGGGTATCTCATAGGAGAAAACCGTCTCCGATAATATTGTCGCCGGCGCCAGTAAGTTGAAAAGGTTAACCCCTCCGTCGTCTACTAAAGGCGTGCCGGTCATGGCAGCGGGGCCGGTGTCTGGGACGACAATAACTACCTTACTGCGGGAGGGTATCGACATCAGCGCGAAAACGCCGTTAAGCTCTGGCTCGTTGGCGCCGCTAATACTTATCGTTTTACCTCCCCGGGCCCGGTCCCTTTCGCTAAGCGTAAGGTCGTGGTCCTGTAGCGTGTCAAACATGGCCGACGCACCTACGCGCGTATATGTGGAGGCGTCTATCTGCACGGGGGCGCTAAAGCCCGTGGTTGCTACCTCCTGGCCGTCCCTCAATAGCCCATGTGGCCCGGCGGTCGTTACTGTTACCGTCGCCCCAGCCAAGGCCACCCCGGACACTGGCACGGAGGTGCTAAAGCCTGTCGTGTGAAGGGGCACCACTGCCGCCAGCTGGTCCACTATGTCCTTAGCTCTCATACGTCTGTAACCCCTTTAATTATGCCTGTGGTAATGTTGCGCAGGACGTCCGCCTCGCTGGCCCGGATAGCGTTGTCCAGTCCTGGGCGCGGTTCCATGTTAGACGTCCCAAGCTCTAAAAACCCAGCGTACGGGGCGTCGTTTATTATACTAAGCTCGTCCTCCCTGCGCACGTTAAAAGAGAACGACCGGCGATACCGGCCCGAACGGTTGGCGGGGCTCTGCCCTGGCGCACTCGCCTGGTGTCTCCGCTTGCGCCCTGCCTTGTCGCGCCAGGTGTAAATCCGGCCCGTTTTGGTTTTCTTGTCTTTTACTTGGCGATTGAAAGCCCCGCCGATGTCTTTGCCGGACTGCCAGAGGCCTTTCTCGATGCCGTAGCGGGTGTTGACCGGCATATCCTCCGCGTTTTTTATGGCGCCTATATTCTCGCGGCTAAGCACATACTCAAGCTCCATTTATGACGCTCCCGTCGTCGCCGCGCTCAGTGCATAGCAGTTTAAGCGTGCGGTCGTCCTCGCAACAGTTTTCGACGTCCAGTATGCGGACGCGCTTGCCCTTAAAAAATATCCAGTTTTCCGAGGTAATGGCGGGCTCCGACACGTAGGCAATACAAAAGCTGTGCGTGGCTACCCGCTCCGTGTTGGTAGAGTCGAAAACAGATACGCCCCGGAGGGTTTTAACTATGGCGCGGGTGGGCAGGACGTCCGTAAAAACCTCCTCGCTGGTCCCGTTAATAATAAGCTCCTCGCGCGTCTGTATCGTGACGGGCTTGCCACACCGCGCCAGGTTACGCTTAAAAAGCGCGGCGCTCATTAATGGCACCCTATGGAGAACAGGCCCGGCGGGCGCTTGTCTAGCTCTGCCAAGCACCCCCCGCTTAACGTATTCGCCATTTGTCCAAACGGGGTCCCCTTTATGCCCTCGCCTAGTTTAAAGCCATAAGTCGCGGAGCCGCCACAACAGGGGTCCGTCTCGCTCTGCACGCTAAGGGTGGGGTCACTCGCTGCAGCGTAGTGCGCCGCTAGCAGGATTTCTATCTGCGCTTTACATGTGTTACTTATTTGCGCCGTGCAGTCGCACGCCGCCTCTAGTGTGCAGTGTGCGGAGGTAATTGCGAAGTTAATAGCCCAGTCCTCCAATGTTACGCCCTCGGGCAATATTTTGCGCACGTCGTCTACAGTTATACAGCTCATACAATAACCCCCGCAGCGTACGGGTGGCCGATAAACGTCTCGCCCGTGGTGTACGTTAAAGTAGTAACCATGTGGTCGCGCACGGTTAGCCCTGGGGCTACCAGCACGCCTAGCCACTCGTGCGCAGTCGCGCCTAAATCGACAGCCGCCAGGTGTTGGCGGTACCCTTCGGCCCCTAGCTCGATAAAATCGGCCTGTAAGTCCCGGGTCTCGTTGTTGAAAGGCGCCACCGTCTCTATAATCGTGGCCGGGTCGGCTTCCTGGTAGTGCGCCATTAAAACGCCCAGGACCTCCCCGTTAATTTTTTGGGTTATGTTCTTACGCGTGCGGACGCGCTCGCCTACGACTGCCGATATATCGCCGGCGCTGCTGAGGTCGTACGGGCTGTCCTCCACTACGATAGGCGGGTGCGTGAGCGTGCCGTCCTTTTTAACATAGTATAGCGCGTCTGTCCGCCTAGATAGTAAGGGGTTGCTCTCCGACTGGTTGCGGAATATAAAACGCCGCTCCGCTACTTTCTCGCCGTCGATGGTGTACTCCGCTTTTAACGGCCGCCCGTAGTCGGTCCAGGTAACTACCTTCCTGGTGGCAAAAGGAGGGCGCAGGTGTTGGTTAAAAACAACCACGTTATACGGGGCGCCTAGCAGCTCCGGCGTTAGAAAAGGGGCGATTTTTAGGTCCGCCGCGACTGTCGCGCCTTGCGTTGGAGGCGCGTCCGGGTCGTATGTCGCCAGGGCCGCGTCGACTGCCAGCTCTATGGCGGGCGTCATGTCTCCGCTAAAGTAGAGCGCCACACCCTCGGGGAGGCTGCGCGCATATTCAAACTGGGCGGGGAAAAGCCCCCGGCTGTGCGCCTCTAATATCCAGGCCAGCGGATAGTCGCCGCCCCGCTGTAGCTTCGTGGTCGGTTTCATGGCTATATTTTTTCCTGATAGTCGACAAGGATGTCCAGCGAGTTTATGGTTATCTGAGACCCGTTACCATTGGCGAAAATCTCCAACTCATATCCAGACCCTATGCTGGAGGAGTCCGCAACAGTCGAAAACTCGACGTTAACCTCGTTATCTTGGAACTCCGCGCCGCCTGGCATTATTAAAATGTTACGCAGTACAAAGGACGTGGCGGGGTTCGATAATGTAAAAACCAGCTCCCGGTTATTTGTCACGGTGCCGCGCGTATAATCCATAGTAACACGCCAGCGGTGGACCTGCCTGTCGATAGGGTTTTCCAGCCAGCGGCCCGTCGCGCTGTCGTAAAGTAGCGGCAGGAATGTGGCGGGGTTGTTCTGCGGGTCCTGCCCTGGGAACTGGTTAGCCAGGTTGCGGGGAAAATCGCCTATACTGCTAAAACTCTCCGTTCCCCCGTCGAGGTCCACAGGGACGGTATTGTTAGCAGGTAGGGCGACACCGACGAGGACGTCGTTAAGTTTAACCGCCCCGCCTACCGGGGTGTAGTTCACATACGCGCCGGCAGTAGTCCGGCGCAGTATGTCGGCAGTGGCCCCAGGTGCTGCGGGCTTGGTGATTTTGTTAGGTAGCGCGGCCTTTTCTGCATCGGTGTAGGCGTTAGTGTCCGCATTACTTTCGTATTTAGTCTTAATGCTGGCGGCGGTTTCGTCGCCGGTGTTAGTGCCGGACTGCTGAGCAACGACGGCCTTTTCTGCATCGGTGTAGGCGTTAGTGTCCGCATTGCTTTCGTATTTAGTCTTAATGCTGGCAGGCGTCTCGGCCGTGCTCTCGCCTTGCTGCTTAATCCACTCCTGGTCTGAGCTGTCGAATATGTATTTCTCTACGTCCTGGCCTGGGCCGGCGTCCACATACGCATAGGCTCCCGCCGGCGCGGTGGGGTGCGCCAGTTGTAGGGCGGCTAGTGTGGGGTACTCTCCCAGGAAAAGCGAATCCTCCAGGCCTGCGAGTTTGGCCTTTTCTGCATCGGTGTAGGCGTTAGTGTCCGCATTGCTTTCGTATTTAGTCTTAATGCTGGCGGCGGTTTCGTCGCCGGTGTTAGTGCCGGACTGCTGAGCAACGACGGCCTTTTCTGCATCGGTGTAGGCGTTAGTGTCCGCATTGCTTTCGTATTTAGTCTTAATGCCGGCGGCGGTTTCGTTAACTGCGCCCACTATCGGGTTAAGCGGGTCCGTGTTGTCTACGGTCGGGCCCGTTACGCTCTCCACGCCTGCGCCTGGTGTGCCCCCACCCGCTGGGCCTAAATCGGGATAAAAGCCGCTCATGGCGCGACCACTTCGCGCACGTTAAGCTTACCGTCGCAGTGCTGGGAATACGCCCAGGCCCCTGCGTCGCCTGCGGTGTTACGATAAAGCACCCCGTTAGCCCTGTTAATCACGTTATACGCGTCGTAGCCTATTGGCGGCTCAGACGCCGCGACGGTAACGTAGACGTCCGCCGCGCCGATGTTTGCCACACTTAACGCGGTCCCTGCAGGGAAGCCGCTGCCGGCGTATAAGTCGACCCACTGCCCCGCAGGGAGTAGGATGTTTTGCGTGGTGTCTGCCATTTTTCGGGCCCCTTAACTAAAAAAAAAGGAAGCTTTTAGCCTCCTTTTTATTCTGCACTAATAACGCGCTGAGCGCTACTTTTTGGCCGTGGTTTTCTTAGACGCTGCCGCTTTTAAAGTCGCCAGCTCCTCTTCCGCTGCCTTACGCGCGGCGGCTTCCGCGTTTAACTTGGCGCTCAGGTCGTCGACAATCGCCGCCATTGGCTCCGGCGCAGCCTCTGGCAGGCCGCTGGCGTTTAGCTTCTTAGCTTGCGCCGGATCACAGACTTTAGAGCCTAAGCTCTCGACCTGCTCGGGCGTAAGCGTAAGCTCTGTGCCTTTCTCGACGTGCTGCAGCTTGCCTTTAACGCTCAAAAAAAGGCGCGGGTGGCTAACGATTACTTTAACAGTTTTAGTTTTAGTTTTAGACATTTTTCTGGACTCCCCCAGGTTTTTAGGTTAAGCGGCCCGGCTGCCCGGGCCCTCCGTGCTTGGCTTGTTAGCCTGCGGCGTACATTACGCACGACTTTCCGAAGTAGTCCGTGCGGACCTCGTAGCCTACCGCGGACCACGTCACGAACTCATAATTGGAGTTATAGACCGGGCGAGGCATTGCGACGGTGTTGACGCCCATGCCTACTAGCGGGCGGATTTTAGACTGGTCTAGCGGGAAAGCCATGAGCTCGTTACCCACTAGCTTGCTAGTCGGCTTAATAGCCGCCACGCCCTGCAGGGTTGCCAACTCGTCCAGGATTGTGCGCGACTCGTAGCTCGTTGAGAATTTGCGCTCAAAGTTGCTAATAATGTCGCGGCTCATGTAGTACGTCGCGTCCTGCTCGCAGTTGTTAGTTATCCACAACACGTCGCGGAGCTGGATAAATGCCGCTTTAATCTCGGCGCCTGTTTTGGTCTGGTCGGTAAAATCGAAGCTAATGCCGCCAGCGCCGAGGTCCACCTGGTTAACGCGTGAGTCGTGACGCACACCACCCCAGCTGATATTGTCGACAGAAATTAGCGTCCCGCTAGGGTTGCGGTGGCCGTCGAGAAAGTTGTCCACTAGGTGGCGGCGCAGTGTTGCTACAGTCTCGCGCTGGTCGTCGATTAGCGCGTCGAAGCCTTCCGACTGCATGGCTAAAAACTCGCGCCAGTTACGATAAAAACCCGCATCATGTACAGGCACGATAGACCCGTCGTACTTGTACTCGACTTGGTCCATTTTAGCGCCGATTTGCCCAGTCATAGAGCTTTGTGCGTTGCCCGCGTCGCTAGCCTGGCGGAATAAGTGCGTAAGCTTGCCCAAGCTGATGGGGTTAGAAAGCCCCATCAAATCGTTAAGGAATGTGTCCCCGTCGTCTGAGCGCATGCGTGTGACCGTCACGTTATCAAAGTCCTGGTAGACGTCCTTAGGGATAAGGCCCTGGTTTACTTGTAAGCCCTCCGCGCGCAGTGCGTTGGCGAAAAGTTTCTCTGTAACGTTAGCCGCGTTACGTCGCGCCTGTACAGCTTCCCATTGTTTAAGGCCCGTTTTGCTGTTGCCTAGTAAGTCTTTTTTAAATAGCATTTTTAACGCCCTCTGTTATGCGAAGTAAACGCGGATTAATGTGTTTTCGGCTAGCGTTGGGACCTTTTCGTCGCAATACGCGACTATAACGTCCGTGCCGTCTGTAGCTGCCGCTTTGAGCGTGCCGTCGCCGTTACTGGTTAGCGCGAGGCCTTGCTCTGGGGTCTGCCCGCTAGCCACCAGCACGTTAAAGAACTCGCCGGAGCGTGGGCGGAAGGCCTGTACCTGGTCGCCGCTAACGAGAGAGTCGTCCACGGAGCGGGTGCGTAGCTCGTCCTTATCAGCGAGCAGCACCTGGGTGCCGAAAACCGTCGAGGCCTCGCCGTTTTCCAGTAGTGCGTTAGCAACTACCACAAGTAACGCGCCCGGGCGGATAGCTCCGCCCGCTATGCCTTCAAAAGTTAGCGGCTTATGGTTCGCGTCGTCCGCTGGTCCTACAAAAATTGTACGTTTTCCAATAGTAGACATGTCCGTCCCCTTTTCTATTCAGGCATGGCGAAAGTGTCGCCGCCCTGGTTGTTGGTTTCAAGCTCGAAGCTGGCTAAGCCGTAGGACTCCTGGCAGTTCGCGGCCATGTTTTTTAAGGTGTCGACGTCTAGCTTTTTGGCCGCGTCCACGCCTAAACCTGGGAATTTGTCGTTATTGCCCACTAACTCCGCTAACTCGTCCAGCTCCTGGCCGGCAGCATTCTGCGCGTTATTCTCCAACTCCGCCACTTTAGTGGCTATCGGCTCAACGGCTGCCGTGACGGCTGCGGCAATAGCCTCCGCGTTAGTCGCCAGGTCGTCGCCTGTTGCTTTCGCCTGTAGCTCGGAGTGCTGCGTTAACAGCGACTCGTCGCTTATGTCCTGGTTTACTTGAATGCCTGCGGCTTTCAAAGCGTTAATCATCAATTCGCGCATGGGGTCGCCCTCTCGCTGGTTTGTTTTAGGTGAATAAGTAACTTTTCGCTCCACTGGGAGCGGTATGCCCACAAGCGTAGCACGTCCGCCGTCTAAACGGTAGGGGACCTCGTAGAGGGCGCCGTCCACAGTGAAAACGACGACCTCCGAGAAAACCTCTTCGACATACATGTACTCGCTCGATTGTATTAGGGGTTCGAGCTCTAGCGCTGAGCGCAGCGCGTCGTTAATGTCTGAGAACGACGTCCCGCTCGCGTTGTCTATCAGCGCTACGGTGCCCGCGTGGACCTCTAAGTCGTCGCCTTCGTTGTTGACTGCTATGCCGACGCCCTGGTGGGGTTGTGCTGCGCCCACACTATCTAGGAGGATAGCGTCGTGGTCAAAAACCATGCCCCGAGCTATCCAGGTGTATTGGTCTCCGGCCGCGTTCGTGCGTGGCTCGTCCAAATCCTCCGCGCCTACAAACACACCCACGGAGGTATGTATGGGGCGGGCTTCGCTGTTTGTTTCTATCTCGACGACACGGTCTAAAAGCCGTTTCCCTCTGTCGCTTTTCTGAGCTTCCGGGACGTTGATAACTTTATCCAGGGCTATGCGGTCCCCTTCACGGCGGACATTTTCGTTAAATGCCCCCGCGTAGTATTCGTGTATAGCCTGCGGGTCGGTGGCGCTGATAAAGCGGCCGTTAGCGTCCACAGGGTGCTCCACAGGGGCCAGGGTGCGGTTAAGCGATAAAATCGCCGCGTCTACCTCCTCAGTGGTGTATAAGCCCCCATTCATTACGACATTGTCAGGAAGGGTGTGCGAGCTAATGACGATATGTTCTACGCCCTCGCGCGTCTCGCGGCGCACTGCGTCGCGGCGCACTTGTGTAGAACAGTGTAAAAATATTCTTTTCATGTTTTTGGCCTGCGTGGTTTATATGTATTTGATCTTATTTTTAACACGGTTGCAAGTCGGGCCGCTATATGTAAACGCCCGGAGGTGTCTCCAGGATGTCGCTGTCCTCCAGGGGGGCGCCTTCGTCTAGCGATTTTTTGAGTAGCGCAGTAACGCGCTGCTCGTCCTCCTCAACTGCAGCGTAGACCGTCTCTACGGTTAGCGTGTGGGGGTATTTTGCTTGGTACTCGATAAAAACGTCTATAAACATTATTCCATTTGCTCCTTTAATATTTCGACTAAGTTAGGCGCGAACTCCTGGACAAAAGCATTACCCAGGGGCCCCGCGTCTATTGCGTTAAGACTGAAAACCTGCGCGTATGCTTCTAGGTTTTGGCCGAAGCGTATAGGGCCCCTCTTAAAATCTCGGTAGTATTTCGCACTATGCCCCCCACCGTGTCGCAGGTTGGTTATTGAGCCCACCAGGTCGGTAACGTGCCCCGCCTCTCGCCATGTCTCCTGTAGGTAGTACCCGGCTCCTCCATCCCATAGGGCGCTAACATACCCGAGGGGGCGGTTAAACCTCTCGGCTGCCACTATCTCCGCTACCGTCTCTAGCCGTACCTGCCCGCCCCTGGGCGCCTCTTTGAGTTTATCTACCAGCCCCCTGGCTAGTCCGCCGGGGGTTGTGGCGTCCGCCGCCCAGTCTAATGCGGCGCGCCCGTCGGCCTTGGCTTCCAGGGACACCTCCCGCACTTTGTTGAGCCACACTATTGAGACCGACCGCTTAGAGTACGCGGGGGCTTTCCCGCCTACGTCAGACTTATGGGCGTTATAGAATTTTTTATCCCGGTTTTTAATAGCGCGGTCGGCCGCGTGGACTGCGGCGTTATAGCTCGACGTTGCTGTTATCGTACCTTTGTGGTCGTCGTAGTAGTGCCCATACTCGTGCCGGTACGTCGCGTCGCCTGGGTTCCCTCCGGGGACGTATTTCTTAGGCATGTTAATAGCTTTAGAGCCCGGGGAAAAATACGCGCCGTCTTTTTTCTGAGTTACTGCCGGCGTGCCTGCGTCCTCCAGTGCGGCCCGGTAGCGGGGGTCTGTTATCCCGCTCGCCGCGAACTGGTCGCCTAAAGTGGCCGGGGGTGCCTTGCGCTCCCTCCTGCGCGCCGGTGGGCTGGCTGGCGGAGTAGCTGGCGGAGTAGCTGGCGGAGTAGCTGGCGGAGTAGCTGGCGGCTCGGGGTCAAAGAATGAGCGCTCCGCTTTTATCTCCTGTTGGAGCTCGATGTCGATAACTTTGCCCTTTTTGTCAATCAGTACGGACCGCGTCGAGCAGTGGCAGTTGATACGGTTAGCCCCTGTAGCCCACCACTGCCGTTGCTGTGCTGTAGTGTACGCGTTGCCGTGGCGGTTGGCGTGGTTGGACCGGGTCGTCGGTATTAGCGCAGACAGGTGAAGCGTCCCGGCGCGTAGCCCGCTGATACCTGCCGCGACGTCCACCGCGTCCAGGCGTGCGTCGTTATACGCCCAGTTGACCTCAGTGTCTGCGATGCGTTTAGCGCTGGAGCGGGACACGTCGAAGCGCTCGCCGATGTTTTTCGCTATCGTCCGGGGCGACTCCTTAGCGGAGAGGCCGGCGTTAATGGTTTGGATTACTTGGTCGCTGGTGCGGTCGCTGAGGGTCCTAATGCCGTCGAAGTTACGGACATAAACCTTATTGAGTGCGTCCTGGTACTCCTGCGACATTAGGACCGCCTGCACTTCTAAGCGCTGCGGCGTTAGTCCCGCTATTTTTCGGGCCCGGACCACTTCGGAGCTAATTAGCTGGTTAAACTGGATTACCTCCTCCGCAGACCCCTCCCTGTACGGCGGCTCTAATACCGACTGCCACCACCAGTTAGGGGGCATTCTGTCCAGCTGGGTCTCGACTAGCTCGTCGTTTATTACGCGGCGGACGCCCCTGTTAACTTGCTCCAACTCGTCGGCAGTTAGCTGGTAATCGTACACCGGGATAACTTTGCGGTTTACTAGCGGCGTTACGGTGCGGCGCTTGCGCGGTATGTCCTGCAGTATCGCGCGGACTCGCTTTTCTGCGCGGGTGCATCGGTTTTTTAATCGACGGGAGGCTGTACGGCGGTTTCTAGCCTGCCCGGTCGGGTCCTGCTTAGTCTTTTTTCCCATTGCTAGGCCCTGTGCTCAATAGCGTATATGTGAAAGAGTCGCCGTACAGCGTTGCGGCTTTAGACGCAAGGGCGATAACGATGTCCATGTCGTAGCTACTCGCCAGCACTTGGCAGCCCGCCGACCATTTGCCCACCACGGTGCTGGTGCCGTTTTTCCTAGACCTGTGCATATTGAACCCGCCGAGGGTGTTCTCGATTGTTGTCGCGTCCATGTCCAGGACCGCGTCCCTGTTGTTGTCCCGGTAAACGTTTACGGGTTTTACTTGTACTAGCGCCGGCTGCCCTTTGTGGAGCCCTAGGGAGAATAGCCCCCGGTGTTGCCCCGGCGCCATTATGCCTGTGCCCTTCGGGTTTATAGGGTTAACCCGGTAATCGGTGCCCGGGTCGGTAGTGGCAGGGAACGAGAGACAACACTCCGCCCCCTCCCGGTCCTTAAAAGCTATGTAGACAAAGTCGTTAAAAGTATTGGCTCCGTCTCCTGCGGTGCGCATGCCCACGATATTTAGGTTATATGCGCCGGTGTTAAAAAAGCGGTACCCGGCCGCCGTGACTATCTGCCTAAGCTCGTGGTATTTCATGCGTCCAGGTCCTCGCTTGGGGGTGTCTCGTCGTCCTCGTCCTCGTCGACATCGTAGCCCGCCTCCTCGCGGATTTCGTTATCAGTGAAGGGGACCGGCTGGGCGGACTGGAAGGCTTTCTGGTTTATGTCTGCCATTTTGTCCGCGTTGCTGAGCTTTTGCTCCTTACTCGGGGCCTGGGCGTCGGGCCACTCTACGGCGTACGCGGTAGCCGGCAAAACGCCAAACTCTACGAGCCAGTCGATAGCAGCGACCACTAAATCGGTGGCGAAGTCGTGGCGGCGCGCCTGCACTTGCCCTAAAAATCCGCGCGTGTCCTGGTCCCCGGCTAGCCGCCCTGTCTGGTTGCCGATTAGGATGTTAACGGGAGTGTCTACGCCTGCCGCGATAGCGTTAAGGCTGTTTGCTGCTGGGCCGGAGGGGTCTGCCATCGCCGCTTGTAAAACTTGCGCCTCCATTCCAGGCGTCCACATGGCGCGGCGCATCCTGTTATGTGCAAAGTCATCATATTGCGTGTTGAAGTCGTCGAGCAGGGCCTTATTTTTTCCGGCGGCTGCGGGGTCTTTTAGATTGAAAACAATATTTTGCGCGGCGTTTTTGTAGAAGCCCTCAGCGCCCCCGCCTAACGTTTTCCGCAAGTCCATTAGGTCGTTATAAACCGCCTCCAGCACGGGCACGCCATAGACGCCGCCGTTATCACTGCCCTCCGCCGCTATTACAAGGCGGGAGGGGTGGATTCTAAAGTTAGTGGTGGCTTTCTCGTTGCGGTTGCCGGCGGCCGAGCTGCTGTACTGGTACATGGTGGGCTGGCCGAAGTTGTCGCTCTGCGGGTCCTGGTCTGTCTCGATAACTTCCAGCTGCGACTCGTAAAGGGGCATCATGTCGACGAGTGCCGCTAGCCCTGGGAGCTTCCCCTCGACTGGCTTGTCTGGGGTTTTGCCGTCCTTAACGCGCATAAATAAACCGGCGTAACGGCCCACCCGCTGGCGCGTGTCTAGGCCCCTGAGCCTGCGGTAGAGCCCTTTGCCTCCGCTGGGTGCTTTCTCCTCGTCCCCTGCGCCTATGAGGGCGGCCAGGTCCCGGTTAAACTGGGGATTATTACTCGTAACAATAGGGTCGTCTAGCCAGGTCTGCTCTGGGTACGCACTCACGGCCCGCTTAGCGACCCCGAAGCGGCGAAACATATTATAAAAGTTGTAGAATTCCAGGCTGGCCGGGTAGCCATAGTCCTGGTATACGTTGTGCAGCGTGTCCGCGAAGTCGTAGCCCCCGGAAACCGCCGCCGCTAACTGGTGGCGCATGCTAACGGCCTGCTGGTCCGTTTGGTTGTGCATAAGGACAGCGTCCTGGAGGGCCATGTGTGTAAGGCCTACGCTTTTATTGTCTTTTTTCATATCGTACCTATTGATTAAGCGCCATTCCTAAAAGGGCGGCCAGTTGGTCCGGCATTTCGGGACTATATGCCATGATAAAGGAGTCCGCGTCATTTGGCGAATCAACCTCCCGGGCTTTTAGGGCTTTCTTACTTTCGACCTTAACGCGCCCGGCCTCGTCGAAGTCTCGCAGGGGCGTGCTTAGTTGGGTGACTAGGTCCGCTAGCCCTGGGTACATGGGGTCTATGGCGATTAGCTCGTCCTCACTCCAGCCGGTCCGCCAGTCGCCGCCGTCACGGTGTACGGCTAGCGCGTTGAACGTGTTGCGGAAACGGTCCGCCACTAGCCACCAGCTTTGTGCTTTTAGGTTGCTAAAAAAATCGCGGTTTGTGACTTGCTCGTCCGGCGTGTCTATGTAAAAGCCGTCTGGGTCCACAACCTTAGCGCCGGCGTTAAACTTTTTATAACTCACGCGCCCGGCCAGCCCCTCCTCCTCTCGGGCGTCGTTTAGGTCGCTAAACTTGGCGCCCGCCGTAGCTCCGACGCCTATAGAATCGTAGGACACATCCGCCCCCAGCTCTATGGCTTTGTTGTAGGCCCTGGTGCAGGATTTAAGGAGCTCGTCCTCGAAGCCCTTCCAGTTTTCGCCCCACAGCGCGACGATACCGTAGACGTACGCGGTGGCGTTTAGGTCGTTGCCGTCGTCCGCGACGTCGAAGCCCAGGCGGCGGCGCCCTGCAGGCACGATGCCCAGCTCATAATGCGCGCCGATAGCAGCCTCCACGAATTTGCGCTTAATGACCGCCCTCTCGTCGTCGCTGAGCGGCTGGCCCCGGTATATGTGGTTGTACTCGTCCGGGTCGTCTCGTTTCATGCGCTCAATTTTGCGCAGGGCCGTGTTGCTGAGGTAGGGGTTTTCGTCGTAGTTTATTTGGCGCACCAGGATGCCGTCCTCCGGCCTACTGCGGAACGTCTCGACAAAGTCGGTAACAAAACGGGGGTTGTATAAAATCCAGGCCTGGGCGCCCTCTTTGCGGAGCGTGGGCTCGATAATTTTCCACTGTTCTGCGGTTAGCCCCTCGCCTTCTTCTATCCAGCCAATGTCCGCACCCTCAAAGCCCTTTATCTCCTCGATGTTGCGCCGTATGCCGTAAAAGTGAAAGGACGACATCGTTACCCGGTGCGTTATCACGGTTTTTTGTATGTCGAATTCATGGTATAGCCCGAATTCATGTATGCGGGCCACTAAAATGGCGTAGACAGACTGCTCGATTTTATTCTGGAATTGTCGCATGCATAGGAATTTTACCGTGCAGGCCTGTGCCAAAAAAATCGCAAAGGCGGCAGCGTCCCAGGTTTTGCTCGACATCCTCCCGCCTTTTAGGATTTTTAGGTCCGCGCGGGCCTCCCAGAAAGCCCGCAGGGCAGGGTTAAGCGTCGCCATTGTCTGCCCCCTCTAGCTCGTCGTAAAAGTCGCTCAATGTCCTGGTGACGATAGGGCCACCCCCTGGGCCGGTTAGCTCGCGTTTTTCCGCCGCGTAGTTGCCGCCCATTTTGTTAAGCTGGTCTAGTGCTTTTAACCCTGTTTGCGGGTCTAGTTGCTTAACGTACTGGTTGTCTCCCCGCCCGAAAGCCACCTCCTGGAAGCCTATGCGGGCCGTCCGCAGGAGCATCCGCTTAATGTCCGTAACTTCCACGTCGAAGCGCTCGCTCTGTCGCTCGATCACTTTGTCTATATAGTCTTTGACGTGTGGCCTGGCAAAAATTTGGCTAGCCTTGCTGTGCAGCGTAGCGGACTTATAGTTGTCTGTTTTGTATGCCGCCCGGATGCTCTCCGTTTTCGACTTCATACCAGTGGCGACGAAGTGCTCCACGGCGCGTTTCTCTTGTGCTGTTAGGTTCTTAACTCTTGTCATCTTTTCGGCCTCCCCGGCTTCTCGACAGTCTACCGCACCCCCGCCCGACTTGCCAGCTGGCCGCCTCCCAACCCATTGACGTGAATGTCAACTACAGCCAACAGGTTACACCCCCGCCCGCCCTCGTGCGTAACGCTCTCAAAGCTCCGCCACCACTGGCTTACAGCCTTTCGCGTTACGTTGTAACGGTTACGCATGCTATTGTTTATATTGTTTTAACCCCTCTAGCCCTATATACCCTTATACCTTACTATTATTATTTTTAAAAGAGTATAGTGTTACAACGTTACAGCGCACAGGGCGCAAGGCTTTGAGGTGTTTTTCTAAGCGCTACGCCATGCGCAACAATGCGTTACAACGTGACAGGACCCCGCCACTGCTGGCCTGCGGCCTTGTGTGTGCAGAAAAGCGCAGAAAAGCGCAGAAAGTGGTTGCGTTATTTGAGTTAGGGGTTATATTTACCCCGCGACTCACGAAAAGGAAGGGAAAAACATGCAGCAAAAAATCGATACCATAACGGAAGTAACCCGCAAAGTATTCGGGCGGACTATCTCCTCAAGGACTGCAAACAGCGAGGCGGTTTTTACCTGGGGCGACCACCATGTCGCTATCCCGCTACACGTTTTTAAGCACAAAGGCTCGTATAGCTTAACCCTCTACGTGGTGCATGAACTCAGCAGGCTACAGGCCAGGGCGGAGGGGGTTGCCGAACGTCTGCGCGCCGACCGTGCCCGGCTATTGTCTGAGAGCAATGCCGCGTCCCTCCGGGGAGATTTTTGCCTCCGCGACTCTTACGAGGATAAGATCACGTACGTCACTGCGCAGCTGGAGAAATACACCTCAGGGGTTGCGTCATGGTAGAGCTAACACAGGAAAGCGTCGACGGCAGCGCCCTGGAGTTGAGGGCTATGTGGGCCGAGCAGGTACGCCGGAGCGGCAAGTCCCAAGCGGTCTACATAGTGACGGACACGACGGGCGGCGCTCGCGAGTTTTTGGCCCTGGTCCAACAAATAAAGGAGCACGTCGAGGAGGCGGGCCTGGTAATGCCTGCGATAGTCGACGGGGTGGTGGTGTCCTATGTGGAAAGTTAAGAGCTTCTGCAAGTTGCGCCCTAATGATGTCCTGCTGGTCCGCCGAGGGGACACCCGCGCCGTGGTCCTGGTTAAGGAAGTCGACCACCGCGCCGCAGTGGTTTCCGACGTGCAGACAGGGACCCGCGCGCTTTTAAGTAAGGGCCTGGTCGGCCCGGGCAGCACCGCCACCTTATATCTGATTGCTGCGGGGGCCCCCTGTGATACAGTCCATTAAGCACAAGCACTTTACGCGTAAGCTGTCCCCGCCACACGTTCGCGTGTGTGACCTAGTGGCGGTAAAATATGACGTTTTCGACGGTATCCCAGGGGCGGACGTGTTGGCCGTGGTTACAGGCCGCACCGGCACCGCGTGGAACATCACCGACGTGCAGACTGGCGAGAGTGGCGTTATACAGCGCGCCGACTTTATTCGCTGGGGCGTCTATCTTATCAGCAGGGACCGGCCGCAGTGTCCTCTAGCACTACACAAAAAGGTGCATTATGTACGAAATAAAATTTAAAAACGGCGAGGCTAAAACGCTCGCTACGCTGTGCGGCGCTGATCTAACCGGCGCTAAACTGTGCGCCGCTGATCTACACGAAGCTAATCTAGCCGGCACTAATCTAGCCGGCGCAGACCTGTCCAACACTGAGGGGTTGCGACTATGACCGACGAACTACTTAGCCCCGCAGACGTGGCGGGCGTTTTGAAAATCCACAAGCGCACCGCGCAGGAGCTTTTCCGCTCGGGCGCTTTCCCGGTTATCGACATAGGCCACAAGGTTAAACGGGTCCGCCGTGACGACTTCAAAGCGTACCTAGAAAGGAAAACAAAGCCATGCAACTAGCCCAGGCACTAAAAGCGCAAGGGGTTAACGTTTTCCCATGTGCGCTGTATTTAGATAATAAAAAAGGCCGGTACGTTAAGCAACCGATCACACCCAAGGACGTGAGTTGGCAGGACGTGGCGCGGCAGCCGCTAGAGTCCCAAGGCGTGGACTGGTCCAGCATCCAGGCCATAGGCATACCTATCCCCGACGATATTGTCGTTATAGACCTGGACACGTACAAACAGGGGTGTGACCCGGCCCTCCTGGGCATAGATGAAGCCACCTGGCAGAGGGCACACATACAAAGCACCGTAAGCGGGGGGCAGCACTACGCCTTTCGCCTTCCAGCGTGGACAGTCCGCCAGGGCTCAGACTTATGCGGGAAGGAGTCCGGCATCGACACGCGAGTCGCCGGCCTAGGTTTTATATGCAGCGGTAGCGGGTACAGCCCCAGCGCCGACGGCATGGGGGTCCTAAAACTTGCGTACTCCCAGTCGTTGCCTGTGCTGCCGGAAAACACTCGCGGGTACCTGGAAAACTGCGCACCGACGGCGCCGGTACCCACTGAGCTGCCAACAGGCGACAGAGACAGCGACGCTATTAAGGCGGCCCTCGCTTTTATCGACCCCACCGAGCGGGACACCTGGAGAAATACAGGTTTTTCATTAAAGCACCACTACCACGACGACGAGGCCACGGGTTACGCCCTATGGGACGCGTGGAGCCGCGGGGACTACTGGGCGGGAGGCAGCCCCCCCACGTACGCAGAGGAGACCCAGCCAGGCCAGTGGGCCAGCTTCCAGGCGGTTAAACCAGGCGCGACGATAACCATAGGCTCCCTTTTTCATGCTGCAGTAAAAGCGGGGTGGGTGCCCCCTGCTAAGTTCGACGTCTCCCAGGCGTTCGGGGACGGCCCCGTTAACGTGGAGGGGTTCCAGGCGCTTAGCGACCGCATACTGGCCGAAGGCATAAACCCCGTAGCCATGCCGGACCTTATGGCGGCGATACAAAGCTCCGGGCTTAACGAGGTCCAGGTCCTTATCCTCAGAAACCAGCTAAAAGCTATGGTTAAAGAGGCGGGCGTGTTGGATAAAACACTCACGCACACCATAGACAAGGCCACGACCCCGCAAGGCACTACGGCGCCGGCCACCCCCGGCCAGTACGGCAAAAACCACACGGAAAACGCTGAGGCCTTCCTCCACACGTACTACAGCGGCGGCGGCATTTTAAGAAAAGACGAAGTATTCTACAGGTTCAATGGCGTGTGCTGGGAAAGCTCCGTCGACGACTCTATTAAGCACCAGGTCGCGAAAGCACTACAACCCAGCCGCCCCAGCGCCGGAACCATAAACGGCACGGCGGACGTTATTAAAAACCTGGTATACCGTGACGATGTCGACATGTTGAAAAGTCCGGACGGTTTAATCGTTTTTAATAACGGCGTCCTGGACCTTAACACCTGGACCATGTCGCGGCACGACCGCAACTACTTCACCACTAAAGCAGTACCCTACGACTACAACCCCATAGCCCAGGCACCTACGTGGCTAAATTTCTTAAATGAGATTTTTGAGGGGGACCCGGAGCGCATAGCATTGCTGCAGGAGTGGCTAGGGTACATGGTAAGCCCGTCCTACGAGTACCAAAAAATTATGTTATTACTCGGCCCGCAGCGGTGCGGGAAAGGGACTATAGGCTCCATACTCGCGGACCTGGTGGGGGACTTAAATTACACCGGCGCCAGCTTGCGCAGTTTTTGCGCGGAGGACTTCCTGGAGAGTTGCATGCACAAAACCGTAGCTTTTAGCGGCGACACTGCGAAAAACGTAAGCCGGTCGGAAGTGGACGCCGTTATCGAAACGATTAAAAAAGTTAGTGGTAACGACGCCGTCGACTTTAAACGGAAGTACAAAGGGCGTATGACTTGCAAGCTGCCCACGCGCATAACCCTGGCCGCTAACCATATCCCCCGCCTTTTTGACGACTCCGACGCGCTGAGCGGCAGGCTTTTAGTCCTGCCTTTTAACGTCTCATTTTTTGGGCGAGAGGACCCGTCGCTCCTTAGCCGCCTAAGGGCGGAGCTGTCCGGGATAGCTACCTGGGCCCTGGTGGGGTTGGACAGGTTAAAAACTGCGGGCCGTTTTACTGAGCCGGCGGAGAGTAAAAAAGAACACGACTTTATCGCTGAGTCATATAGCCCGCTCCGTGCATTTATAGGGGACGTGTGCGCGCTTACTGGAGACAAAGCCGACCGCGTAGAGTGTGAGGACGTCTACCAGGCATATCACGCCTGGGCGGTCACGCGGGGAGAGGACCACATCCTCAACCGTAAAACATTCGTGTCTAGTTTCAAAGACACCACACGCGGGAAAGGCCCCACATACGGGGCCCACCGCATGGAGGGCCACGACAAGCCGGTCCGGGGTTTTACCGGGCTACGCATAGGAAAAGTAGAAAGCTTGATAGAAAAGGCTTTTAGGCCGGAGGTAGTTAAGCCATGAACGAAATGGGCAGAGCGGAGGCGGACGCAATAGCCGCCGAGATACAAGCGAGCAGAGACAAAAAACAAAAACGCAAAAAGGAGGCCGATATGGCTAGCGAATCCGAAAGAAACCGACGTTTAAAGCGTCAACTGGCCGGTATGTCCACCCGCCTGGCTTTCTCAGAGGGCAAACTGGAGCGCGTAGTCGCGGCCACTAAAGAGACGGTACTGCTAACACTGTCCGGGGACGCCCTGGTCCTCGCGGAGGAAGTTAAGCAAATCGCCGAGGAGGAGCTGGAGCTATGAAGTTTATCTGCCCGGCCCCACACGCCCCCCTCGCCCCCCGGCCCACCATCGCGCGCCGTACCCTACGGGTAGAGTCGCGCCGGCTGCCGGCCAAACGCAAGCGCCTGGGGGCTGCTAAAGGCTTCCAGGGTTTTAAGCCTGTCCAGTGGGTGGGCCGCGACTGGTGGTACTACGAGCAGGGCGTTATTGTGACCCACCCCCTAACGGCTGCAAAAATAGAAAAACAACGAAAGGAGAGAGAAAGTGCGTAAATTTTTTAAAACAATTAAGGCCACCACGTTGCACGACGTAGTAGCTATCGCCGCCACACACGACGAAACGGGCGCCCCGACTATACAGTTATATTTCCAGCCGGAGGGCCTGGACGTTTGTAGCATCGTTTTATCATACTCCGACACCGACAAGGGCGGGGCGGCCCGCGACAGGTTCCTGGAATCCCTAAACCCGGAGAGTGTTACTAAAATAATCGCGCCGGCGCTTGCCCTGGCTTCGGGCGTAATCGGGGGCGAGTCGTGAATTTAGACATGGAGAAAGCCCTTACAGCGTTGGGCGCCACGGGTACCCTAGACGGGCTCAGCATTGAAGGCAACAGCTACAAAATAACCCAGCTCCTCGCGCTGCGGGAGCACCTACTAAACGCCGTGCAGGATGTCCAGTCGTACGACGTCGGCAGCCTCCCGGGCCCCTCGGATTTAAGCCTGGCGGAGTTGGTCCGCGCGTGGGGGTTTAGCAGTATTAGCGAAGTCTCCGCCCTGGTGGGTGGGGACCTCAGCCATAGGAGCCTCAACAATTGGCACAACGGTAAGCGGCAGCGGCACGACCTGCTAGTTATGGTTTTGATAGGGGCTAGGATAAAAAAGCGCGGCGGGGTAACATAGGGGGAATTAACCCCCTTTTTTTGGAGCTTTTAAAAATGATTTTTTCTAGTATTATCGGCCGGCTGGGCAAATTTAAGACACTAAAGAAAACGGGAGCGGCCGCAGGGGCGGACGACGTCCTCAACGTTTCGGACATGAGCTGGACCCCTGGGACTATCGCCGACGTTCTAACGGTTGGCGACGGTATTACCGACGCGGAGGTTACGCCCACCCCGTCGGGCGTAGAGGTCACACTCGACACCTCGGCGCCGATAGGCTCCGAGTTCTTTGCCTTCGCCTCCCCGCCCTTGGATTTTGCCGGCGCTGCACCGCCTGACGGCGCCCTCTACTTTAAAGTGGTTAGTACGTCCGCCGTGCCTAGCACTGGCGACGGTATTACCGTCATAGCGTACGACGACCCCCTGGCGCCAAACTTCGGGGCAGAGCTGGTGTCCTTCACGCTGGAGGGGGGCGCGTGGACCATGCGGAGCATTACCGGCGGTACCCTGCGGACTTTCACAACCCCCGAGCTTTTATCCACCGTATTTGCTGTCGGCACTAGCCGCGCCGGCGGGACGGACCTTACTGTCTCAGTATACACGTCCCCCGTGGAGGTATTCCCCGCCACGGCAAGCATTACCCCCGGCACGGTCCCCCGTTCGTTTTTGGGGCTGTACGTCGGCCCGTCCGCAGACAACAGGGGCGTAGCGGTCCAGCAACTAACAACCCCGCCCGTGATATACGCAGGGCTACAACCCTACGCCACCGGCGCCAGCGCCTCCCTGGACCCTGCCAGCTACCCCCCAAACAGGGCGGGGCGAACATACACCATACGGGGCCTAGCAGAGCCCCCCTCGACGGTACTGTCCGCCCTGGGCCCTGTGTCCGACGGCATGAGCATGGGCTTTGACCTGCTCGGGGAGCCGGCCGGGGTGTCATTGCCCAGCCTCTACGCCACGGGGGTCACGTACACCGCAAGCCACACGCTAGTCCCCGAGGACCACGGCAAAACTGTCCGCATGGACGTGGCGGGCTCCGAAAGTGTAACATTGCCCGCAGGTCTGCCGCCGGGTTTCCGCTGCCGTGTCGCCCTGGTCGGCCCTGGTGGAGCTAATTTTCTCGCCGGCAACGGCGCAGCGTTCGCAACATGGCCCCCGGGCGCCACGGCGATCTCCGAGCGGTATCTCTTTGCGGACGTCCTACTCGCAGACGCTGCGGGTAATGTTTTCGCAGTACAAGGGGCGTTAGCCCTGCCGGCTATTTAGAGGCTAACCTCGGCAGCCAGGTAAGTATCACCCTACAAAACACCGCAACCTAGAAAAAGGAGCACACCATGCAAAACGTACTAACAATATCGGCAACAGCGACCCCCGTGTCTACTGAGCCCGTCGCAGGGGCCGGCAACTATGCGGCATACTTCGACTTCTCTGCGATGCAAGCCGGCGACGCTATAGCCTTCGAGCAGCTTGTCGACATCGTGGGGACGGTGTCGCCTAAGGTAGTGAACTCCGCCGAGTTTACGGCCGAGGACCTGGCCCTGGCGTCCGAGCAAGGCGCGCTAGCCGTGCCGGTAACGCTAGAAGCTGGGCAAGTGCTGGGGTTTTCGCTCAGCCTCAGCGCCGGCACGGCGCCCCTGGAGGTGCCCTACCGTATAACAAACATACAGACGGGGGCCTAGCATGCTTACGTGGTTCCTCTCCCTTTTTGTCGGAGCGGGCGGCCCGGTGGACGTGGGCTGTGCGCCCATGTTGGAGGCGCCTATCGACCTGGATGCTATGCTGCTAGAATGCCCCATAGACAAAGACGCAATATTATTGGAGGCTAAACTATGCCCATGCGAAAATTAAAACTAAATGAGTACGGGCGGGTGCTGTATTTTAACGCCGGCGTGGACATTAGCCAGGCGACAGAGTACACGCTGCAATTCACTAAACCCGACGGCGCCACCACCTACGAGGTGGGCGCGCTAGGACTCGTGGACATAACGGGAAAAAACATAGAATGCGAGGCCGTCACGTACTTGGCGGGGCAATACGCCGAGTTTACAATCCCCGAGGGCCTGCTGGACGTGGCGGGGCGCTGGTCGTATGTGCTGCACGCCCCTACGCCTAGCGTGAGCGTGCCCAGCGCGTGCGGCAGCTTTCAAGTAACATGCTAGAGCTCCATTTTTGCCAGGGTGCGTACTTCCAAGCTCAGCCCCAAGGCGGCCGGGTCCCGCAGCGCTATGCCCTGCGCTATAACTTTTAAGTTTTTGGTCTCAACGGCCCGCGCCATTATGCTCTCCCGCAGGGCCTGCATGTTGCCGACGTGGTGCTGGACATTAGGGCCGCCGATGTCTAACTCGCCGGCGATCATGTCGCGCGTCACCCTGGCATATCCGACCTCCTCAGCCAACCCCAGGGCCGTGTCGATAATTTGCCGGCGGCGTACTTCCCCGCTAATTCTCTTAGTTTTCAAGGCTTAACCCTCCCGTCGTAAAGCAGCCGAAGCCGCCTATTTTATTTATTAATGCTAGCCAAGCAGCCTGCCCAGCCTCGCGTCCTTTGCCGGTATACGTCCAGCCCGGCGCCTTCATTTCTACGCTACCAAACTGTGCCAGCGTCGTGCCCACCATGTCCGGGGTTATCGTTCGCGGTATAGCCAGGATTAAATCGGAGCTTTTTATCTGCTTATTCAGCCGGCTAGAGTCGTTAGCTAAACCGTAGCGGACAGGCTGCTGGGGCGTCCCGCAGTCGGGGCACTTCGCCGGCGTGGCCCCCACATTGTTGCGCCAGGAAAAGGCGCCGGCGCGGGCGATGTCTAGGCGTGTTTGTTGCTGGGCCCAGGCTTCCGACTTGCCTGCGCTGCCTTCACCCACCACACACGCGGGGGCTATGACCATTTCTAACGCCCTGGCCGCCTCCGGGTATTGTGCCGCCCAGTAATCGTATGTGTAATCTGTCATGCTGCTAAGTCCTTGTCATATCCGCGCGTTATGCGCTCGATCAGTGCGTTTGTGTCTTTCTCATTTAGCTTGAAAGCGTTGCCGATGTCCACGCCGAAGCGGTAAAAGAAGCGCTTGTGTATTTCTGCCATATCACGCCCGAGGCCTTTGTCCTGGGCGCCCACCCACCACTCCACCATCCCCCGGAGCACTTTGCGCCGATACTTCGCAGCCTCGTGCGCGCGGGCCTGGCGGGCTCTCCCGACAGGGGGTACGTTACGTCGAGCCATGTCTGCGGCGAATTCCTCCGCGCCCATGTCGGCGGCCGCTATTTCCTGGAAAAGCGCGTCCATTGCCTCGACGTCTAAGTCGAAAAGGTTCCCGGCGACTTTTTCAGGGCTGGCGCGGCTTTCTGGGGCTGGGGCTGGCTCGCCGCAGTAAGGACACGCCGCGAGTACTTTCTCGTAAGGCTGGGTACATTTACCGCAGACGTGCATAGGTAGCGTGTCCCGAGGACCGGCGCGGGTGCCTTTTTCCCTGCTTGATAGTTTCCAGGCCCTCGGCCAGTGGGGCATCCCGTGGCGCTCCCAGTTGCGCACCGGGTCTATAACGGTGGCGGCGGGTTTAGGCCCTGCGGCCATAGCCGCCAGCCGCCCGGCCGCCGTCGTTAGGTCATATCCCGCAGCGTAAACAGGGCGCAGCGCCCTGCCGACCATTTGCAAGTACTTGCCCAGGGACGCGGTAACGCGCGCCAGGATTACCACGTCGACAGCCGGCACGTCAAAACCTTCATCAAAAAGATCACAATTTACCAGGACACTGAGGTCGCCGCTTTCGAATTCGTCTATTGTCCTTTCGCGGACACCGTCGTCCGTGTCGCCGCTCAGCGCTGCGGCTTTCACACCCCGCCGGCTAAACTCCCGGGCTATATCTCGCGCCGTTTCCACGTCATTAGCAAAAACTATAGCCTTGCGGCCCGGTGTAAATTCGAGGTACTGGTCCACCACGTCGCCGACCAGACTAGACTCGACCACGCGCTTACGCATGGCCTCTGTACTAACTTCCCCACGGGCCGTAAGGGGAATGTCGTCCAGGTTTAAATCGGTGGAGGGGGCTTTGTAAACGTATTTGCTAAGGTAGCCCTCCCCCATAAGCCAGCGCATTGTCGGCCCTTCGACCATTACCTGGGCGAACCCACCCCCTCCCAGCTCCGCACACCCCAGGCCCACACCGTCGGCCCGCTCGGGGGTGGCAGTAACAAAGAGGCGGCGAGCGTTACCTAAAAGCCTTACAGCACGCCCCCACTGCCCACCCCGGACGTAGTGGTGGCCCTCGTCAAAAACGGCGAGCGTGACCTGGTTAACCCAGGCCATCACGTCCGGCCTATTTGCGGCCCCCTTACTCGTCAAAGTCTGCGCCGATACGACGCCACAAGGAGCGGCCGGGTCTATATAGCAACGGCCTGACTTTTTTAAGTGCTTGCGGCGGATAAGGCCCTGGACTTTTTTAGGTGCTACAACCCTGTGCTTTATCCCCAGGGCCGCCAGGCTTAGACTAATTTGCGTTAATATCTCTTTACGGTGGACGACTGCAGCGCTAGCGCCGTTATGCTCGTTTATAAGCGCCGAGAAAGTGACCGTTTTACCCGCCCCGGTAGGCATCACCCCCAGCACGTCCGTATATCGGGCGAGGGCAGAATGGAGCCGCCCCTTAACTTCGTCCTGGTAGTGTCTTAATCGTAGCATGCAAATATTTCTCATTTTATTTGTTGACAATGCCGGAGGATGTTAACTATAGTTGACGCCGTTGTCAATTAATAAACCACAGGAGACACACATGGCACGTATTGAAATAGACACAAACGCGGACAGCCCCGCAGTTTTAAAAACCCTAGGCGCTACCATATTGGAAATGGCGCACGAGTTTGAGCGGGAAGGCCTCGCAAAAACCCCCGGCAAATCCGTCGAGCAGTTCGACAAAACTGTCGAGACGTTGGAGCCGCCTAAGGGCGCCGTTGAAAAAGAACTGGCCCGCCCTGGCGACACCGACACCGACGAGGAGACGCTGGGAAACGACAGCGCCGGCCAGGAGACTGTTACACCCGGTGCGGGCGCTGCTCAAGATGCACAACGTGATCTTAACGGCGTAGAGTTTGACGGGGCATTCTGTAGCCGAGCGAAAGACCCGCACTATGCTACCGGCAAGCGCAAAGGCCAGTGGAAAAAACGCAAGGGCGTCACGGACGAGCAGTACGACGCTTGGTACGACGGGCAGCTTAATGCCGGAGATAACCGCGAGTTTCTGGACGACTTGGCTGGCGCGGGTGACGATATAGACGTCTCCACCGCGTTTGGTGCTGCATCTAAGGCGCAGAAAGTTGCGGAGCGTGATTTTACAGGCGTGGGCGAGTTTATGGCCTGGACTTCCGAAAAAGTGGCCGCTCAGCTTCTGACCCAGGAGGACATCGGCGGCGCCTACAACCAGCTAGGCCTCGAAGCTATGGCCCTTTTCCAGCTGGCCGGCGCTGAGCAGTTGGAGGTTATCCATAGCCTTTATGATATTTTAGCCGTTAAGGCGGGCGCGTAACAATGCCCTCGTATGCCTTGAGACCGAGCGCGGCACCCGTGTGGGGTAACTGCTCTGGCTCTGTTGCGGCGTCCGTGGGGCTGCCCAACATATCGGGCGAGGCCGCGCTCCGGGGTACAGCGGGGCACTGGGTTATTGAGTGTGTGCTGCATACCTTAAAACTGGGGGTACCTTGTGCCGCTGCCGAGTTTGTAGGCGAGAAGGCGGAAAACGGCGTCATTATCGACGAGGCCCTGGCGGAGTCCGCCCAGGTCTTTGTCGACGACGTAGTCGCCACGGCAGGCCCCCGCCTGCCCCAGGTAGTCGTCGAGAAGTGCATCCCGATGCCTACGATTAGCCAGCACAATGGGGGTACGCCGGACGCATGGCTCTGGGTGCCCGAGACGTTAACGCTGTACGTTTGGGACTTTAAAAACGGGTTTTTAGAGGTACGCGCTAAGGATAACCTGCAGGTCGTAGACTACTCTGAGGGCATCCGGCACTATCTCGGGATAAGCGACGCGGACGCGATGCGCGTAACGCTGGACATGCGCATAGTACAGCCAAACAACTACCACGGCAGCGGCTCCGGCCCTGTGGATAGGCATGTCGGCGCGCTCTCAGACATACGCCCGCACGTTAACCGCTTGCGCATGAAAGCGGCGGAGGCTTTTAGCGAGCCTAAGCTTACGACGGGCCGCCATTGTCGGTATTGTCCCGCGCGTGTTGACTGCCCCGCGTCTAGGCGCTCCGTCTACGGTCTCTTTGATGTAGTCGACGCCCCGTACGACATGGACACCATAAGCATGGAGGACCTAACCGTCGAGTATGACATCGTAAAGGCGGGCCTCGACCAGGCCCGTGGGCGCTTCGAGGCTATCGAGGAGACGCTAATGCACCGCATGCGCGGCGGGGAAGTAGCGCCAGGCAAGGCGCTAGGCTCAAAAGTAGGGCGTGAAGCCTGGCAAGTGGGCCCGGAAGTCGTGGAGGCGCTGGCGGGCCAGTTTGGGTTTAGTGTGTTGAAGGGGGAAGTTTTGACGCCTAAACAGTCCCGAGACCGGGCCCCCGAGGAAGTGCGCGAAGCTTTTGCCGAAGTTAGCCAGAAATTAACAGCCAAGCCCGCCAGGGGCCTGGCTATAATAAACGCGGACGACACTGTCGCCGCTCAAGTTTTCAAAAGAAAATAGGAAAAAAATTATGCCAATGTTTGATGATTCACACGTAAAAATTGAGAACTGCTACCTACTATGGGACGGTATTACTAACCCCGAGAAAAAAGACGACGGGTCTGTTAAGTACTCGCTCAAAGTAGCCATACACCCTAATAACCCCGACCTGGGCCTCCTGGACACTATGGCCCAGGCGACGCTTACGGCCAGCGAGTTTAAAGGTGTGCTACCTGCCGGCGGGATTATGCCTATAACTCAGATAGCCCCCGGCAAATATAACGACCTTTTCGCCGGTTGGTACCAGGTAAGCCTTAAAACTAACCGCCTCCCTCAGGTTTTCGACGAGGCCGGCGTCGTTATGGACCCTACGCAATACGCGCCCTATTTGTACGGCGCTCAGGTGGTCCACGTTGTGGCGCATTGTTTCTCATATAATAACAAGCAGAAAGGGGTTAGCGCCGGCCTCGACGGTTTTTCTATCGCGGTTAGTCAAAACGCGCAGCGCCACGACTTCGGTGGTGGTGGTGTTGACGTGTCGGGGGCTTTCCCAGGGGCGCAAGCTGCGCCAGGTATGCAACCGCAAGCTGCGCCAGGTATGCAACCGCAAGCTGCGCCAGGTATGCAACCGCAAGCTGCGCCAGGTAT
>Ga0255047_10000238_pt1 | contig 42270 bp, 64 predicted proteins | sample JV7_2_1_MG_FD_183640 | JGI IMG/M metagenome (GOLD analysis project Ga0255047, IMG submission 183640) | Seawater microbial communities from Jervis Inlet, British Columbia, Canada - JV7_2_1 | ecosystem: Environmental > Aquatic > Marine > Inlet | place: Canada: British Columbia | collected 2016-10-06
GTAGAGTTCGGTCTAACCTATCGAGTGCCCGCGAACTCTCGCCCAATGTTTGCTTGACACCTTGTGATACGATGTTGGCTTCCGCTGTAACTTTGATCGTTTCCTGTTGCAGTTCTTTGTGATCTGCCCGTTGTTCGCCCAGGTGAGCCAAGAACATCCGGACCAGTACGATCAACGCACAGATCATGGGAATTTCGGTGACTAACTTGCCAATTATTCCATCCATAACGCCCCCTGTGTTCTGTACCGTCGTCGCAAGGAACCCCCTGCCGAGTGCCCCTGCGCCGAGTATGAGTAGTGTTAATTTCATATCACCTCCCGCCGCCCAGAATCCGAAACACCCCCACATTAGCACGACGAACTATTTTCCGCCAATCGGGGAGTCGACCACAATCGGCGCGTGAGTCGCCTGCCGCTCCCGCCACTCATTGAGCATTCCGCATAGATCGCGGAGATAGACGGCGTCCGAGCTGGCCGAGAGAAGGATTTCGCCGCGAAACAGACCCATTGAGCCGTGGGCGGAATCGAGGGGCTTGACGTGGTAAACGGGTGCTTTCTGTTCGTCCATCCGGCTCGCCCCCGGGAAGGTGCAATACGAACCGATAAATACCGCGGCCGTCAGGACCAAGCAGATCGCAACGTCCTGGTTGTCCGTCATTTCCCGCAGCGCCGACTGAACAGCCTCCGCAGGATCCGACCGCGGCTTCGGCGGCGATTCCGGATCCGCTTTCCGACCGACTTGGCCGCTTTCCCGATCCGGCACAGTGGACCGGCTTCAGCGGCCTGGGGGACGCTGGAAAGGCAAAGAGTGGCCACAAACAACATCAATAACAGTTTCTTCACGGTTCGGTCCTTAGACGTCAAGTCTTGGGTCGGTTCCTGGTCCTGGGCTCGTGCCCGCAGGCACATATCTTACATTATCGACGAAAACTTCGTGTCCGGCGATTGGCTGGATTGGTCCAGGGGGATCCGGTGGAACGTCCACCGCCACCGGGTCTCCGTATCGTCGACGTAGCTGTTTTTGGTCCCAATTTTGCCACTTGCCGCCGTACTCTCGGTCGACGGTCCAGTACATGACGCTGCCGGCTGGGCCATGCGGTAAGCCGAGGCCATGACCCTGTTCGTGAAGCGAGGTGTCGGTAAACAGTGGTTCATCCCAGTCGACCCGACGGTTGCTCTTGGTTACCGACTGACCGCTGCAAGACGATGGGAACTCGGACCACGCCAGCGTCCCGCCGCCCATGCCTTCAACTTTCCCGATGTAGTGAGCCTCGTCGGCGCTGCCCACTATCTTGAAGTCAAAGTTGCAAACGCGACGATGCTCTTTGAATTGCTCGTACCACAATTCCTCGAATCGAGCCTGTGACATACCGCTAAGGCCCGACTTGTCGCACCAGACTTTGATGGAGGTTTGGCATTCCTCGTCCCACCGGTCGCCGCTGGCTTGGTTGGGATCTGGAATATCCTCGCATGCGCAACGGGGCTTGATCATTTCCCCGTTGGTGACGAGGCCGCGAAGGCCATCTGGCTGTATGCCTCGTGCTTCCCAAAAAAACGACTGGAAACGGGCGATCATCTTGTCGGTGTCGGTAGACGCCTCGTCGATCCGGACCGCCTCGTTGGGTTCGATTCCCAGCAAGTGGTGATACCCGTAGGTAATCAGATACAGCCGGACGTTCTCGAAGTTATCGAAATCCATCGCCGTAAAGTCCGGCCTGCTGTTCGGGTCGGTCATCCGAGCGCTCCGATGATTAGGCGAATTACGGTTGCCCAGTTGAATTCCCCGCCCTCGGCGAGAATCGGGCCGAGTACCTTCAGGAGAGTTTTCAGCAGCCCGCCGAAACGACCGCCTCGCTTCCCGCTCTTTCTGGACATCGAGGTTAGCGACTTGGCTTCGCCGTCCAGCCCGGCAGCTATCTCGGATAGGGCCGCGGAGTATTGGTCGCTAGTGGTGAGACGGCCAGCTGCCAACTCGACCGCCAGGGCTTGCCCTACCCCCTTCCGCCACGCAGCCCACGCCGTTCCCGCTTTCCGCTCGGACAGGAATTCGTCTGTCAGCTTCTTGACCTGCGTACCGGTCTCTGCCGGCGTCTTACCGCCCGCGGCCAGGGAAGATCCTAAAGAATAAATGACGGAGAGGCCGGCGGCGTTCTGTGCCTTCACTGGATCCGTCACCGCCTTTGTCAGCGCTGCCACCGTCGCCCGCAGGCTCGACGGGCTTGGGATCGGGGTTCCTGGGTCGGATGGTCCCGCCCCCAGCTTGGTTACCGCCAAAGGGACCGCACTCGCATTCCCGTTCGCGTCGATCGTGATAACCACCGGGTATTTCCCAGGCTTCCACGTCGAGATGTCCAGCAGAAGATATCCCGGTCCGCTACCGGTTCCCGCCATCACCGTGAAACAGGCAATCACCACCGCCACGCCGGCCAGGGCCGCGAACTTCGAGAGTTTCATTTTGCGCCTACCTTCTCGGATTTCTTGTCGTTATCCCGCGCCGCCGTCAATCCGGCGGCTCCGGCAATCGCAGCGATGGCGATCGTCCAGTCGGGTTTGGTCTCGGGGTCGTTATCGAATTGGGCGACTACTGCCGAGCCCAGTACAACGAGGGCCGCGATCCAGCCCAAGAGCGTCGTTTTCCAGGATTTGAGGGCCGCGTCGGTAATCGTTCGCATTGTGTCGTCCGCGCAAAATGGAGGCCCCTGGCGTCGAAGTCGTTGCCTGCGAGGGTAACTATCCGACCGGGGCCATGTGTTCGCAAGCAACTTCCGGATTGTGCCCAGGGTCGCCGGCAGTGTCAAGAACGAAAAAAACCCGCGACAACGAGCCGCGGGTGCCTGCTGGACCTGATCCCGAAGATCGGCCAACGTCGCGATTTTAGTTTATCGCGATGGTTCCCCATACCACTCGGCACGGGAACCCGGTGGCCGCGACCTGTTCAACCACGATCCGTCGGACCTCGTCAGCTATCGCCCGCAGCGCGCGGTCGTGCTCGTTTGGTTGGTATTTGAACGAAAACGTCTGGTGTTCCGCGTCGATATCTACGTCAAAGATGAGCGCAATCTGGTCAAAGTCATCATGTAGAACCGCGTTCACCTTGACCTGAAACTGCTCGGGGATCTTGTCGACGTTGGCAATCTTGTCCTCAATGGACCGCCCCATCGACTCGTCCCCGCGCTTCACCGTTCCCTTTGCCTGGGCAGTCCGACCGAATTCCACCTCCCGCACCGAGGCGATAACCTGGGCCGTCCCGTCGCGATCGGAGAACTTCCGCATCGCCTCGATAAACTCTTTCTGGGTCAACCGCGACCCCTCGTTGCTATTTATCGCGCCCCATTCCTGGCTGTATTGAACCTCGTACTTGGCCGTTTCCTCGAGTCGCCCGTGGACGTTGAAGATAACCAAAACGCCAGTGTGGTTGTAAAACGCGACGTAACCTACGCTTTCGTCGGAAGCATCGTCCGGAAGGGTTTGTTCCGGAAGGAACTCCTCCGCCAACTCGAATAGCGACGGGATGTCGCTGGTGACGAAATGCTTAGGGGGGACCGGCGTGTCGTGCAATGCCAGTTTTCCGTCCACCGAACTAAGTTGGATGTGCCGATTCAGCTCGACAAACTTGGGCGTCTGGGCCTTTACCGCTGCGTTCTGGATTTCTCGGACCGCGTCAGCTAAACCATTTTCCATCGGGATGCTCCTACCAAAAGTTAAAACCTGGACGGAGTCGTGGGCTCCGTCCACCAGATCCGTTGGCACTACTGCGGCTGAACACATCCACGCCAGAGCAACCGCGGCCTCATCAAGTATTTTTCCCTACTCGCCATCCTCGCCGGCCAGTTCGTCGATAGTCCGCTGCTGGACGTTGTCCTCGGACATATCGTTGAACACCAACTGCGCACCACGGTTGCGGATTCCGAAGTTGTAGTTCTTGCTCCGCCGCTTCGGCACTGTGCTGGCGACGTGAAAACTGCCGTTTACCGATTCGCAGTCGCCGCCGTCGTCGATCACCGGCTTCAGCTTCAGGGTCAACACAACCGTCCGCTCTTTGTCATCGCCGGGACGATCGTCCATATCGGCGCCAACTCGTCGTAGCTCCGCCATGAACGCCTCGGAAATCCGGCCTCCGTCGAGCTGGTTCATCAACGAACCCAGGGTCAATTCCTTAACTGCCATCTGCTTCCTTTCAAAACGGGGCTGCTGCTTCCGCCTCGGCTTGCGCCGGCGGATTGTCTATCCAAAACTCCAGGTTCTCCTCCTCGGCGGGATCGCCCACCGAGGTGCCTATCAGAACCATTTTCGTCGGGTCGTACACCAAAAACGGCGTCTTCCGCCGGTTGTTCTTCGTTTTCGCCCACTGGCAGTCGCAGGACACCGCGCACGACCGCAGGTGACTGGGCCGCTCGAACTTCCCGAACTTCATGGCGTGCATGGCCCGGGGGCTCCACACCGTCACCTCGCCGACGTCCTGGCATTGCCGGCAGTCGTAGACGTCTTGGCCACCTTTCCGCGTCGGCCTGGGCCTGTCCGGATCCCCGACGTTGGTATTCGATGGACCGTAGGTTTTTCGGTTGGCCAGGGCTTTGACGCTCCGCGGGTGGGCGTCCACTCGGACCGGAGCCTCCTCCTCGCCCGCGAACATCGACCGGGAAATCTCCAGGGCGTTGTCGTAGTCCACCGCCTTCAGGACGTACCACCACTCCTCGATAACGTCCGGCGTCAACTTCGGCTTGATGGCCGAAAATCGGGCCATGTGGCCGGCAAGCCATCCGTCAAATTCTGCTCGGTTCATAAACCACCTCCGCCGCGAAATATAACCACTCGTTTATTTTCTGTCTAGCACGTCGGCCTCCCTGCGTTCTGCATTTTCGGTGAGTCTCCGTCGCCGGGTGACTCCGTGGCTTGTAGCCAGTTACTCGCCATCGTCGGCCTCGCTTTACTTGTCATTCTTCGTAATCCCCCGATTCGCGTTTCTGCTTCAGGTACGACTCGACGTCGAACAGATCGCCGTTTCCGTTCCCGTTTTCGCTCGGGCGACGTCTCCACGCTTCCGGGTCGTCCTCCCAGCAGTTTTGATTCAACCACGGTGCAGGCCCTTTGCAATACCGACACTTCCCCACTTCGGAGTCTGCGTAGTCCTTTGCCCGCCGGATTAAATATTTCACCCTTGCCGATTTCACCCCGTCGGATTTCACTTCCTCGGCATCAACCAGGGCGACGTCAACGCGGGCTAGTGCTCTCTTGAACGCCTCGAACGAATCCAGTTTCTTTTCCCGCCGGAGCCGCGAGTAGGAATTCCAGAAACCCTCGAAGTCCTCCGAGTACTGGTATTTTGGCTTGGTCTTCGTCTCGTCCTTTTCCCCGCTCCCCGCATCCCCCTTTGCGCCGTCGTCCTCGGACGACAGTGTGTTATGCTCCTGCTCCTGCTCCTGCTCCTGCTCCTGCTCCTGATATGCCATACCGTATGCGATACCCTTTCTGAACGCTGCAAGAACCCCCTCGGTGAACCACTCTGTATTTTCGCAAAACTTTGACCAGAAAGGAGTTAGGGGAAGCTCGTGCAAATCTTCCAGGCAACCCTTCATGTGCTTTTCATTGCTGGGTGTGTTGTACTTCCACCAACGCGGGAAAAACAGCGTCCTGGACGCCGGATCCCACTTCCAGGATAGGGTATCGCATACCCTATCGAGACGCTTCGCGAAGTCTTTCGGGGTTGTTCCGATATCCTCTGCGCCCTTGCCGACTGAGAAGACAAAAAGGCCGATCCGGTTTATCTGCCCACATGTCAGGCAGTAGAGGGCGACCATTTTCTCTTCTGCCGAGAGACGACGGAACTTTTCATCGTTCCATATCCTTGGATCGACTTTCCTGTATTTAGCTGCCATCCTTGATCTCGCGTTTGGTGATCGCTCGTCTTCGCCGTTCCGATATTTCGTTTACTGCTTCTGCGTATCGTCGAGATCGGCGATTAGCTTGTCTACCTGCCTCTCCAGCTGCTTTCTCTGGTTCAGGTACTGTGGGGACCGTTCGCGGAAGTAGGCTTTCTGGGCCGCTCTCATCTGCTTCACGCGGTCGATTATCCTGTCCTTGTCGCTGGGTTCGTCGGTCATGTGGTGGCGTCCTCCACGTATTCGAATTCGATCCTGGTAACCGTACTGCTCTCGTAACATCCCATTTTCAGGGCAAACATCTCCACAAACTAGGCATCGCCGTTCATCACGTCTGCGAGGTGTTTGTTTAGATATAGCCGCGTCCCTGCCATCTCCTCGGCCAAGTCGTCCGGGGCTTCTACGGACCATCCCCTGAGCTGCTGACCGGCAAGACGGTCCTCTCGCCCGGCCTTAACGCTGTGCGACATTTCCGCCAGGATGTGGACCATTCCGCCAATTACAGCCGATAACGCATCAGCTGGGTGGCTGCCCTCCTTTATTCTGTCCTCGAGCCATGTCGCCAGGACGGTCCGCATCGCAGTACGGACCTCATCGTTCATTTCCTCCAAAGAACTCATTCGATGTCCTTTCCCGTTTGCTGCTTGTACAGATCCGCCACCCGATTCTTGAACTTCTGGATTAGCTCGTTTTTCATCGCGTGAATTTCCTCCGACTCCGGCCCAGGGAAACAGCGGGTTACCCGCATAAGGGCCATAACTCCGAAGGTTATCGCGGCCTCGCCAAAGTTGGCATAGGCCCAGAACTTGTCCTTGATGGACGCCAGCTCGACGTCCTGCTCTAAAATCAGCTCGAAAAACCTTACATATTCTTCGCGGGTTTTCATTCGCTAGGCCCTCCCTCTCTCAAATCTGTCTATCACGGCGATCAGATACCGCAGAAATCGGATGTTTTCCATTTCTTCGTCCGATCGATGAGCCGCCGACTCTGATTCCTTGCATCGCGGATCTGAGTCATACGTCACGTACAGGCGGGCACTGATCAGTTCACACATCCGGTCCATTTTCGACTTCATTCCTAAGACCGTTTCCCGCTCGACGTCGTGGCTCTCTTTGGAGACGGCTAGCTGCTGGTCGCGTTTGTGAACGGCCAGCCGCTCCTTGGTGAGTTCGGCGGCGACCTCCGCCAATCGTGTCTCTAGTTCATGTTTGGTTGTCACGACAGTTCTCCCAGTCGCTTGTGGATTGCGTCTATCGCCGTGCCGGCTTCCTCCGGGGTCAGGTTCAGTTCCTTCGCCCGGTCTGCGTTTTGCAACTCGGCCAGCAGGTCCGTCAACCGCTTGGCTTGCTTGTAACCGGCAATTTGCTCAAGCATCGCGAGGATTCGGGCCGACACCTCCTTGACCGGCTCCCCGGCAGAAAGCCGATACTCGTCGGCCTCGGGGTGCTTCCCGGTCGCTATGTCCTCGATGACCGCCGCCGCGTCGCCCTGGTCCTCGAATTCCTCGATGATCTTGTCGTAATCCCACTCCTTCGGGCTCATCTTCAGCATTTCGCAGAACCCGATGATTTGCAGGCTTGACGGTCCCGCCGGTCCGCTTTCCTTCGGCGGATCGTCGGGGGCAAGGTCGTTTTGCGCGCCCACCGGCTCGCTGGGGTCGCCCTTGGGTTTAGTAGCGCCTTGTTTGGCGTCGCCATCGTCCACCCCGCCTTCGTCCAGGTAGGACAGAACCGCTTCGACCGTCGTTTCGCCGTCCTCGATAGTCTTCCACAAGGTGGCCAGGGTATCCCGGTCGTCCACGTTCCAATGGTTGATTGCCTTGGCGACGATCTTCTCCAGGTGGTCCTGGGTCAGTCCCACCTCTGAAAACCCTTTGACGATGCCCCCCTGTTTTTCTTTGGTCAGGAACTTGGCCCGTTTCTTTCGAGCCGCTTCCTCCATCTCCATCCGGATCGACGGCGGAATGCAACGGGTGATAACCTCCCGGATCAGCCGCGACTTGGCCGCGGGGATGACAACGTCGTAGAACCGGTCGTCCGGGGTGCGAACCATCCCGCCGCCCTTGGCCCTGTAGAAAGCCGACACGATTCGGCTATCCTTCCAGCGGCGTCCCCCGCAAAAGTCGGTGAAGATCGCCGTAATCTTGACCTTGTCCGCGCTGACCTCGTCTACATCGCTGTCGATCGCGCAAAACCCATAGGCTTCGAATATCGCCTCCGCTGCCCGAATGCTCAGGCCCTCGGCGAATTTCATCTGTCCGGTTTGCTTGTCTCGGCCTACCGGCTTGCGGTAGATCACGCTCTCAGCAAAACCCCGGAAGTCCTCGACCTGCTTGACCACGATCTCGGCCACTCGCTGATAGTCCCGCTCCCCTCGCTGCCCGGCCAGTGCCATCGCCTGCATCGAATCGTTCGACATTTTCAACGCCATCATTTCGCGGGGAATGTCCGCGGCCACCATTTCTGTACTCATGCTGCGCCTTTTTGTGAGAATCTGCGCAAAGCAGCGCCGTGCGCATAAAAACCAGGAACCACCTCCACTGTGACCCAAATATACGGATAACCGGTCGGTTATCAAGTATCAGTGGCGAGAGAATTCAGAAGTTTATCGATTCCTCTGGATCCCTCTCGGCCGGCCGCGATCGCGGCCACTAGGAGGAATTCCGTATCCCACGTATTGATTGTCGCTAGCATGATTGCCAGGGCCGGGGCGTAATCGACAAATCTAGTCAGTAGAGCCCAGATCGGATGTTTCGGGTCGCTGAAGCCGCTCGTCATGGAACTTACCCATAAACCGGATGGCGGGAAGGAGAATAGGCCGCGGTATTTTGGCGCGAGACGAAGGCAGTTCCCAGGCGACCCGACAGGAGACCGGCAGGTATATCCTGCACCACTCGCGACTAATCGATTTCCTCTGCTGCGTTCCGAATTCCGACCACAAGTCTACCTTGCGGTGGACCTGGACCGCAAAGGTTTCTTCCGGGTCGGTCCGGGTCTTCAGTTCCCGCGGGTTGAAGTGGACCAACAGAAAGCAGATCGCCCCCAGGTCGGACCTGTCCAGCATGTGGGAAATCTGCCGGCCCCGCATCGATCCCCAGGCGTCCTGATCGATGCGCTGGCTCGACTGGCTGCAAACCTTGCAATCGAAGATGAATTGTCGCCCGCCGGCCAGGATCCCCTCAATATCGGGAAGGCTCGCCCGGGGTTGCCACTTCCCGTCAAGCAAGGACGCCATCACCCCGTAGCGGCCAGCTGTAGCCGTCCCGGCCCGCTTGGTGGTGTCGAAGTACCGCAGGCAATGGGATTCGAAATCCTTGGCCTTCATTCGAAAAGCCTCAACTGGTTGTCATCTGCGACTGACACTTTGTCGATAATCGCGTCTATCTCGGCAATGAACTCAGGCTCTCGATACACGGCGTGGCACTGTGTTCCGCCTGCGTTCGTCTTCGTCCGAAGCTCCTTATTGGGTAGCCGGCCGTACATTTGACGATACTTTTCCCGCACCAATGAACCTATGACCCAATGCTGTTCTGTGGTTGCTTTCAGTCCCCTACTCCTGATTCTCTGCACAATCGTCCAGCCTTGGTTGCTCTCGGTCATCATTCCCTCCAAAACATAAACAGTTCCCGAGCCAGCGGAATATTCGCCCGCACGTCCCCGAGGGCGTCGTGCGCCTCGATCGGGATCCCAAAATGCTTGCACAATGTTTCGAGCTTCAGGTTTTCCGGCATCGGCGGGTGCGCCTTGAAATACCAGATCGCCGCCGCGTAGGTGTCCAGGCAATACCAGTCAAGCGGCATGAAGACGTCATGTTTCTTCGACGCCGCCATCAGGCGCGGCAGGTCGAACGACTGAATGTTGTGCCCGGCAGCCTCGGCAACCTTGTACGGATACCCCTTCTTCGACGTCTTTGCGACCGTCCGATATTCCTTGCAAAATCCCGCCATCGCCTGCATCGCCATCGCCTCGGTTTCAGCGTTGGCCCACAACTTGGGGTCGTAGCTATTCAACTTCAGGGCCTCCGGGTCACACTCGGATTCCTCGAAGTGAATTTTTACCTCAAGCGAACCCAGCTCCTTGCCTCGGTGGGTCGCCACCGCAGCGAGTTGGATGATTGGGTGGTGCGGTTCCAGCCCACCCGTTTCCAGGTCAAAGAAGACGGTGGTCATCGTGATGATCCTCAGAATATGATTCGCGGGCCAACTTCATCCACGGCAGGTATCGCCATCCACCCATCCGGCAACAGGCTGATTTCCTCATCCGCCAAAGGCTTCTGGACGTGAATCGCGTACCCTGCCGGATCGGACCGAAACCGGATCCCGTCTCCTTCACCGACGCCCTTCAGCATCAGTCTGGCAACCCTGGTCCCCTTGCTGGCATGCTTGGCGGTTAGCTCCTCAAACCGAAGCGTCCGTCCTTTCCCGAGTCTCGCTACCGATGCGTGCCACACGGGCATACCGTCGCAAAAACTCAGTCACTTATTAATCGTCAATATCGTCGACCAATTGCCGATCTGCTGCCAGTATTTGCGATCCGGTGATTTATCGGCTCTCTCGCAGGGGAAAGTAATCGCTGTCATCTGTCGCATATTCTGTAGCTTTCTCGGTCCAGTCATATCAGCCCTTTCTCGCTTGCGATCCACTCGGTTACCGGCCACTTGCCGATCAACTCCTCTTTCCCGATATCTTCCGGCGCGTAAATCTGGCTGTTGGGCATCCAGAAGATGCTGTCCTCCGCGTCACTGACGAACCCGATAGCCTTGTCCGTCTTCTGGATCGCGACCGCGTCTATGTCGACCAGAATGTAACCAGCTGGCGAACGCTCCCACTTCCTTACCGTGTCCCACTCATCCTCCTCCACCTCTTCTTCCTCGGGCTCCGGGGGGCGGATGGCGATCATTATGTCCCGCACCCGCTCAAGGTAGAGAATGGCCGTTTCCAGGCCGAACTTATCCAACAACTCGCCCGAGGTTTCCGCGTACAGTTCGCACAGGTCGGCGGCTTCCTTCTCCGCAGCCTTGCGGCCGTCGATTCGATTGGCCAGGACTTCGGATTCGTTCATGGCTCTGGGTGGTCCTCGTCTACATGAAACAATTTATTCGTCATTCTTTCCGTCCTTTCACATGAGGGCATCGATCAAAATATCCGCACCAGCGTTTGGAACACCACCACGCCCCAGGCGGGGCCGGCATGAACGCGCCGGATTCGACCACTTTATTAGCGGCTGCGATCCGGTGGGTCAAAGCAACCAGATCGGCACCGCCCCGACTGGTCTCGATAATCCCGTGGGACATTTTCCCCGCCGGCGTCTGGACGATGTTGTCCAGGTAGATCCCGCTGGGGGCGGATCCGGTGATCTTCCGGACGGCCGCATGGTAAACGGTTAACTGGGTACTGCTGTCGGCGTCCTGCTGCGACTTCTTCTTTCCCGACGTCTTCAGATCCACTAATCGGTTCTGATCGTCCAGCAGGTCGATAACGCCCACCAACGGCGGGGAATCGGGCACTTGCAGGTTAAACCACCGCTCGACCAACTTGGGCTGGTATCTTCCGGCCGCATTTTGGGCCCAATACTCGGCCAGTTTTGCGGTTTTGTCTCGGTTTTTGGCGATTATAACCTTGGGACCGACCTTCACCTCCTCGGGAAGTAGGGCGAGTTCCCCCGCTGTCGTCTGCGCGCGGAACGTCTCTACAGCCAAATCGACCAGATCATCCGTCGGCAAATCCTCAAAAGACGTGCGTTTTTGGCGATAGTTCTCTTGCTGGGCCGAATGGATCGACGAGCCCTTGGCCATCGCGATCGACGGCGGGTTCCTGATACCGTCGAGGTAGCGAAATTCGTACTGTTTCCCGCATTTCGCGATCATGTCCAACCGGGATGGGGACCAGTGTTCGGGCTTATTCATTTGTCCCTCCCGCCAAGAGATGCTTGACGTCCACGTCGTTGACAACCCGTCCGTCTCCGAAAAAGTCTAGCTGTACGCCGTAGTGACCAAAAAAGTACGAGCAGTACCACAGATGGGGACCGTGACCTGTGTGCATCCACAAAACAACCATTCTCCACCTCCAAGTGTATAAACCAAACCTGGGTTAGTTATATAACCCAATGGTTGCCGGTCAAGGCGCAAAAAAAACCTCCGGCTGGTTTAGTTCCGGAGGCGGGGTTTGGTCGCAAGCGAGTGTGAATAAACCATTTTGGAGGTGGTTACCGCACAGAATGCGGTTCAGAATCGCTTACTTCGCGAATTCTAACCGAAAAGTGCCCTTGTGCAATGCTCGCCGTTGCCGATAACATCTCCGCCCAGGGCTTTGGTTCGACCAACTAAATCGCAAGGAGGTGGTAGAAATGCTTGTACTGAAGCGAAAAAAGGACGAAATGATCTGTCTGAGCGGCGGGATCACTGTTACGGTTATCGAGACATCGGGAGGCGGTTGTAAATTGGGTATCGCCGCCCCTCAAGGAATTAAGATTTGGCGGTCTGAATTGGAAGGTTTTGCGGTTTCATCCCCAACGCCCCCGCAATCCCCGCTCGGCCCGCTATCAGGGTTTCGAACCACTGAAAATATTGCGGCGCCCGCACCGACCAATCCCACGACTTGATGTCGGTCAACATCTGATTTGACCAGTTTTCCGCGTTCTCGATCGCCGCTCCGATGGCTTCAATTACCTCGTCGTCCGTCGGATCCGTCGAATCGAACATGAAACCGTTCTGATAATGCCGGATCAGCTCCGGCATATTCCCCACGGGGGTCGCGACCAGCACGCAACCGCAGGCCGCGGCCTCCAATGCTGGATTAGGCGTCCCTTCGCTTTGGCTGAGGACCAGAAACACCTTTCCGGTCCGATACCAGTCCCGCATCTGCGGGAGCGAATACGGGGCCTTGGCGCTGTCTACCAGTCGCTCCTCGATGCGGACCGTCTTTTGCAGGGCTGCCAGCCGAGGATAGCCTTTTAGCTTCGCGTGATACCGCGATCCGCACCATAACGCTACGTCCTCCCTCTCCGCTGTTTTCGAGGCTCCCGGCCGGAACAACTCGGTGTCGACTCCGTTGCTTACCCAACCGTGAACCACGCCCTCCGTCGTTCTAGCTCGGTAGCTGGCCTCGCTGTTGTGGATGACCGCGTCCGCCAGGGCGCATACTCGTCCGACCTCCGCCGGTCTTCGGTCCGGCCCGATATTCACGCCCGCCACCAGGATAACGGCGGGATTCTTGGCGTTCACCGCGTTTCGGTAGGTTGCCATTTCCCCGTAAGGTAGGCCAAGGACGACGTCCACCGCCTCCAAATCGGACGGCGGCTTCCCCGAACAGGTCACGGTCCAATTGTCCGGAGCGTTTGCGGCCAGGGCCTCCGCCCGATGGAAATAGGCCCACCCGCGGCGGTCCCAGATCACATGAAGCCGATTCTTTGGCTCGACTCCCCCGATCTGGACTTCCCTTTGCCGGAGAATCTTATCGTTTCGCCATTCCATCGCCACCGAGTGCAGGTAGGACTCCCACCGCCACTGGAAGGCCGGAGCCGAGTAGTCCGTCCAGATCCCTTGTTTCGCGTTATTTGCCGTCTCGACGTCCCATTTCTCCGTCGCTTCCCGGATCCCTTGCCCGATAGACAAGGGGTCGGACTTCACCATCCATACCGGCCAGCCGCCGCTTTCGTTGTCCCGGTTCTGCATGAACTCCTTCGCAAACTCGTGTCGGGTGGTCACAATCGGCAGGCCGGTTGCCAGGGCCTCGTACCAGACCAACGGCGCCGCTTCGGTCTCGCTGGTCATCACCAAGCAGTCGGCCGCGTTGAGATAGTCCCCCAGGTAGGTCGTCGTCGGGAGAAACCGAATACGGCCCGCCGCGTACCGCTGTACCAACCGGTGAATTCCCGGCTCCGCCGTTCCGTCTGCGGATCCGCCAACGATGACGCCCTTGTAATTCGCCGGCAGCGCCCGGATCGCCAAGACGAACCGGTCTAACCGTTTGATCGCGGCGACCCGCCCAACGTAGAGGGCAACCACCTCGTCGGCAGCGATTCCCCACTTGGCCCGTTGCATGTCGGAAGGAACCGAGGGGGCGACCCGGTCCAGCGACACCCCGTTTTCTATCACTGTGACATATTGCCGCAGCTGCTCCGAATACGTTTCCTTGGCTGTTTTCGATACCGCCGTGAAATGCGTCGCCCCACTGGCCGCCTGCTCGAGCTGCGTTTGCTGGGACGTCCAACTCGGCGCCGTGTGCGAACAAAGGACAACGGGGATGTCGACCGAATGGCAAAGGGCCTTCAGCATCGGGTGGCCCCAGCTGACGATCACGTCCGCCGGCAGCATCGATTCCAAAATGGCCCGGCAATCCTGCCACATCACCGAATTCTTGTCCTTGTAGATCCGCGACTTGACGTGATGGACCGTCGCCACCCGTTCCGCCCACTGGCCTATTTCCGGGTTGACGGCTTGCCCGAGGTGCAAGATGTCGACTTGGTGGCCCGCCCGGACCAGCCCCTCGGCCATTGTCAGACACCATATTTCGGGTCCGCCAATGTAGAGGGAATTGGCGATAAAGATAACTTTCATGGTCCTACCTGCCTCTGCTATGTTTCGCTGTCTATTTCGAATACTTCGTCCACCCACTGAAACGAGACGAGAACGTAATGTCGCTCCTCGTGTTCCTTGTTCCAGCGGTTTATCTTGTCCCACGGCGTCTCGCCATCATCGGCCCAGCATGTCGAGCCGAAGTTGACCCGACAGCCGTCGTACGAAAACACGTACACGTAGCACATGAACCAGCCGGGGCACGGTGTGGAATTGCTCATTTTGGTCCCTCGCTCCCAAAAAAATGCCCGCCAACAACGAGCCGGCGGGCTGATCCGATTGCGACAGTCCAGAGGACAGAAACAATCTAAACCTAAGAAAGAGATTCATTAAACGTGTTGAACTTCGCGCGGCCGAGATTCGAGACGTCGTAACTGGCCGTGTGCAGTTTCACGATGTAGCCATCATTTACTAAAGCCTTCAGAATTCCGTGCGTCCGCTTACTGTCGCACTCCACCGCAGGCATCCGTGCCGCTATTTCCGCGTTGCTCATCGGCCCCCAGATACGCACAATCCGGAGAACGTCCTGTTGATTCCGATGCACCCCCGTCACCTCCTAAACGGAATCTTACCCCTAAGCGACTGGGACACCAGTACGTCAGAACAAAACACCTTGCTCCACGCGATTCGGAATCAACTCGCAATATTCAGGGTTCAGTTCGATCCCGACGCATTTCCGCCCATTGTACTTAGCGACTTGTGCAGTTGTCCCAGAGCCGATGAAGGGATCAAGAACGACGCCACCTTCAGGGCAACCTGCAAGAATGCACGGCGTAATCAGATCCGGCGGAAATGTGGCAAAGTGCGCTTCCGGATACGACTTGGTTGGCACTGTCCAGACAGACCGCTTGTTTCTTGTGGTTCCCACTGGTGCCCTATGGAGGCTCGCCTCTGTGTGCCGGCCCATAATGGTGCCACTGGCGTCGGGCTTAGAATACTTCGTTCCTCCGGGCGTACAGCCTGCCCTTTCGGCTGGTTCTTGGATAGCCTCGTTGTCGTAATGGTATTTCTGCGACTTGGACAGAAGAAATAGGTACTCGTGAGCCTTCGTGCAGCGGTCAGTGACGGACTCTGGCATAGGATTTGGCTTGTGCCAGATGATATCTTGCCTTAGATACCAGCCGTCGGCTTGCAGCGAGAAAGCGACCCGCCAGGGGATGCCTACTAGGTCTTTTGGTTTGACTGAGGGGTGTTTTTTGGTAGCGGCTGGCTTGTATTCTTCTCGCCCTTCCCATGCGGGGTTAGGCAGCGAGCCTTGTTTGACGAGACGTTGCTTTCCTTCGCCTCGGTTTCCGCCGCCGTAGTTTCCCCGTGAGCCGTAGTAGCTATCTCCGAGGTTCAGCCAGAGTGTTCCGTCGTCTGTGAGGATGCGTTTCACTTCCTCGAAAACGGTGGTCATTTTGGAGACGTATTCTTCCGGCGTGTCTTCTAGTCCGAGTTGGCTGTCATTGCCGTAGTCTCGCAGCCCCCAGTATGGCGGACTCGTCACGCAGCAATTCACCGATTCATCGGGCAAAGACTTGAGCGTGGACAGGGCATCGCCTTGGTGGATCGTAACGCCCCCGTGGTCGTAGAAAGGTTTCATCGACCCGCTCCCGTAAGCCATGCCCAGGTACGGCCGCTGCAAATGGCGGATATGTTTGGCTGGCTCACCCCAAACTCGTCGGCAAGCTCCCATTGTGGCTTTCCGTCCTTGTGATCGCGGTAAATTGCCAGCACTTGATCCTCGGTTAGCTTCGAGTGGCCCTTGGGCACGCCCGGCTTCTCACGCGAAAAGCCCGTAAGCCACCACCAGCTGCGCCCCCGCATGATATCGGAAACCGTTACCTGAGTGATTCCGTAATCGCTGGCGATGGCCGTAAACGACGTTAAGACAATGGAGCAGAAGTGCCGGAACTGTTATCAATTCGCTTGATGATGAAGACATAACGGTACGGCGGCGTGTGGTCCTCGGTCGAATGGTAAAGATGATACGTCGAGTGGTAATGATCATCGAGGTCGAGCGTATGCGTATGCCCGTATCCTTCGGTATCGTGATAGTGACCGGGGTCGGTTACCGTGTGGTACAGCTCCGGAGTCATAAGCCACGTATACTGCGAACAATCGGCATTCATCGGACCGGTTGAGCACCACTCAAGATCGACCGGCACGACGACGACTAGCGTCGGCGTCCCGCCGATAACATCTTCGCCAAGACTGCGAGTTTCTACCTGGATGGCATGGTAGTGATCCGCAAGCTCGGTCCCTGGGTGATAGTCGACCGTGATGCCGGTGTAGGCGTGATGGGTGTAGCCGGTTTCGTAAGTGATCCCGATATTCCCGGTCCCATAGGCTACATCGGTAAAGTCCGGATCGTGCGGGTCGTGGTTGTGTGAAACCGTTCCGCCCGTCAAACCCAGCGAGGCGTCGGAGTTCGTCGCCCGTGGGAATCGGCCGTTCAGGTCGAGCCACGTCCCCTCCTGCAATTCCCAGCCCGGGGGAATCTGCGACTTGATTTGCAAGAAGAATTTGCCGGTCCCGATCTTGTCGTCCAGGTAGTCGGTGACCGCGACATAGGATCCGTCGTAGGCATACGAAAACCCCAAGACTTCGTCGGTGTTGACGTTGGGATCTTGCTGTCCCGTTTGCGGGAGGTGAAGCGTAAAAGTCTCGCCGGTCGGGTTGTCCCCATTGCAGTTCTCGACCCGCTCGACGTTGACGTGGTCGCAATATCCGGCCGCGCCGTGATACCAGTTTTCCTTCGCCTTGCCCCAGAATATTGGGCCCAGGCCCTGGTCGCCGACGTCAGTTATGAGGTAATCGGAAACGCACACCCACGCGCAAAATCCCGTCCCTTCGCTGGCCGCGTAGGCAATCACGTCACCGTTTTTCAGGGAATGGGTTCTGCCCGCCGGCACAGGCAACAGGACGGTATGTGGATTGGTCCCGTCGGCGTTGGCCCCTTCGCAGTCATCACAAGGCCAGACCGTGACATGAGCGCAGGGAACGCCCCCGCTGGCGTCCTTAGACTTCCCGAAGCACTTCCCCCATCGCACTTGCCGCATCTTCGGCGCGGCTTGGTGGACCAGATAGTCGGCCTCGCAGTTGAACCCGCGGCTACTCGCCCGAGTCGTCAACGCAACTCGCCCCGTCCCTTCAGCCTGATTCCGCAAGGTGCCGACGGACCAAACGACGAAGTCATCGTAGGCAGACGGCCGCCAGGGCACGATCCCCGCAAACGTCAAATCGTACTGCCAGACCAATCCTCGGTAGAAGTCCCAGGCAATCCGGGCCGCGAGATTCGACAGGTCCGTGTTATTGGCAAGAAGCTCCGGAGCCGGGAACGGGAGGAAATTGGCCCCAGCCGTGGACAGAATCGGCTTCTGTGTGGATCCAGCAGCGGCTGTGAGGGGAACCTCCGAACCTTGCCATATAGTGGGGGGGAGCGCCCAGGGGCCCTCCTCCGGAGACGTCGCGATAGGAACCGTTCCGAGGACGCCGAAAGTGTAGGCATACCGGTCGTCAAGCGTCTCCGGCGCATTCTCACAGAGCCTCGGGAAGCTAATGCGAACGGCATCCGGAACGACCGTGTAATGAAACGCGCCGTCTCGTATAAGTTCATTGGCTGCGTCCAAGTGGACCGACTTGGCTCCGCCGGAAACACCCTTCCACCCACTGGCAAGGTTCTGAGAAATCGGGTCATCGGCCACGAAGAACGTCTGCGACTTAACTATTCCGTTTAGCTCCATGACGATCCGGTGACCGACGGAGTGTGACATTGCGTCGAGCATCGCCGCCGCGTTCCCGTAGTCCCGCGTCAGATCCTCGATTGACGGAGTCAGGTAGAACGTATGGATGGGGCTTAGTGCCAAAACAGCATTTATCGCCGTCGCAATCGTGCCAAACAGAGACGCCCAGGTCGTCCCCGAGGTGATCGTCAGGTCGCCCGTTGATTGCCACTGCCAGAAATAACGCTGATCGACGATCGGGATAATATATAGCCCGTCGGCCTGCGATCGCTTGCCGGGGGGGACGAAGTCTATTGAGACCGGCGGCAACAGAGTCATTCCATCGACGTCGATTTGGTACGTGTTTTGGTCCGCGTCCGATATTCCCAGCGTCAGGCGGTCGATGGCCGCCCCGCCCCGTGGGGGGAGGCCGTAGATGCCCAGCAGGTCTTTCTGCCGGGCCAAACCGTAGAAAATCCCCCATCGCTGCGCCCCGGTTGGCCAATAGAGTTGATTTATCTTGATCGGGGGGTGGTCGGGGTACGGAACCGTCGGGCGAATACTGGCCCCGTGGGGAGCATGGGAATAGATCGATTGCAAGTCGATATTGTCTTCGATCCAATCCTGAACTCCCTCGACCTCATACAGCAGCTTTCTGCCTTGGTATTGGATCATCAGCAGCAGCTTCGAACTCTTGGAGGTAGGTGAACGGCATCGGCACTCTTCCGTCTACCAGAGAGTCGAAAACCGCGAAGAAATACGGGACGCGATACTCCCAATCCCAGCTATGGATCGAGTCCAGGACATGCTCCCGCATTGTATCGATTCCGTCGATCCCGCGTTCCAGGGCCGCCCAGAACGACCGCGTCAGCATATCGTGGACAATGTGACCGTTGACGCCATCCTTGACCAATTCCGGCACGTTGCCGACGTTTGTGGTTACCGGGATGCACCCGCAGGCCATCGCCTCCAGCAGGAAGTTCGGGGTGCCCTCGGCGTAGCTCGCGCAGACAACGAAGCTATTGGCGTTGTATATCTGCGCCATCTGGTCCGGCGTCAGCGCGTTGCGGTAACCGCGGATCACATAATTGACCTTCCAGCCCGTGTTTTCCAGCAACGTCTTCAGGGACCGCAGGACCGTCCAATACCCCTTAACGTCGTTTTCGACGTTGCACTCGCCCGGGTGCTCGGCTCCGGCCTTGGATTGCGACGAGACCCACACAACCGACCGCAGGGGCCTCGCGACGTGCAAGGGGCGGAATGTCTCGGTGTCGATGCCGTTGGATATGTTTGCGCAGGAGAGCTTCTGGGGTTGAATCTGGAGCCGTGCCGCCATCCAAGTCGCGTAGTTGTTGCAGATCGTGTAATCGGCCGAGAGGATCGCCTGCAAAAACCACTCCCACCGACGCCCGAGGCCGGAATTGTGGCTGGCCACCAAGGGGATCGGCAGCTTGGCAACCTGGAAGATCCGGCGCAACGGACCGACATAATGCGTCGGCAGGCAGAAAACGACGTCGGTTCCCTCGAACACTACCTTGGGAAGATCCTTGGCGGCATGGCAAGCCACCTGTTCCACAGTCCAGTCAGGCGGTGCCCATTTTCGCAGGGCGTTGGCACGGTTGGCGAAACACCAATTGTTGGTGTCGGAGATGATGAGCAGCTTTTTCAACGTCACAGTTCCCAGTCGAACGACGTCGAAAACCGGACACTCATGCCGGCCCAGTCTACTCCGTCAGAGGTTTGCAGGGGCTCGAACGCGGTACTAAGCGGGGCGATCTGATCCCGCAAGAGACCGGCCCCATTCTTGACCGGCTCCCAGGCAACCCGCGTTCCGCTCGAGTCGTCTATCAACAGCGACTTTAGTATCGCCGGCTTGAAGATCCGAAACAGACCCCGGTTCGCATTGTTGAACAGTTGGGTGGCCTCACCTTCACGGTCGGCCATCTGTCGAATAAACACTGTGACAATGACCACCGTCTCTTCTTTGATTTGCTCGAACCCCGCGCCGGCGAACATCCCCTGGTCAAACGTCCCAGGTCCGGGGCACACGGTCCCAATCACGTCCCCGTGGGGAATCGTGGCGGGATACGGGTGGTCGGTCACGAAACAATTCGAATCGGTCAACTCGTCGATCTGGTCGACCAACCGGCTTTGGATCGCCTCCAAGACGTCGCTCTGCGCTGCGAATTCACGGGCCATGATCTCGAATTACCTAGCTAGGCCGTGTGATCTTGGGTCGCCTTCGCGCATTGCTCGGCCAGCGCCAAGAGCTTGTCGAACACGTCAATCACCTCGGCGTCGTTGGCCGTCTTCCCTGCGTCGGTTATCAACACGGTTGTGAGATTCGTGTGCAGGGTGTTGACGTGCGTTTTCAGGTTCGCCCGAACCGTGTCGGCCGTCGAGGCCATCAGTACCGCTGCGTCGATGTCGGCGTCAAGAAATGCCATCTTATTTAACCTCTTGGTAAATGACTACGCCGCCAACTTGATCGGCAGCGCTTGCTAACAGGTTTAGCCCTTTACCGACGGGCGTCTCTTGCCAGCCAGCGGGGGTATACGGGGCGGTCCAATCCCCGGTTGCTCCGAGGGAACACGGGCCCACAAGTTTCACGGCGTCCTCATCTTCCCAGGTCAAAGTGTTGGCCAGCAGGGACACTAAGGACCAGCCGAGAATGCGAATTTTGCGCGACGCGACCGCGGCAATGATCACGTTACTGGCAGCAGCTGTGATGTTCACTACTGCGTATTTAATCGGGCCGGTTGCGATCTCGGACATGGGTTTAGCCTATTAGGGTGTCCACAATTGTTTCGCCGCCCGCATTATCGCTGGGCAATAGTAAATCGTCCAATCCAAAGGCCCTGAACCAGTGCTCCTGGAACAACCCAGCTCGGTCGTTGGTCACCGTCACGGTCCAGGTGTCGGTGCTAATCGGGACCGTCTGGCCCCGGAACACGCCAACAAATGGGCCGGCCTTGTAGAGCTGGGTCGCCGCTCGCAAATCCACCTCGTCCACAAACAGGCTCGCCGTCGCCGAGATGGCGGTCGTAATCCGGATCCGGAGATAAATCACGCCCGTCGGCATACTGGTCGGAGTCCGGAAGAATCCGGTTATCGCGGTGAACGCCGAGGTGCTTAGGTCGCCGCCCGACAGTGGATTGATCGTGAAACTGTTAGCCGTTCCCTGGTCGTCGTTAATGACCGTTCCGGCTCCGTCGGTCAGATCGACCGTCACAACTCCCGCGGCCGGGAAGGCGTCAACCTTAAATCTCCCGCAGAACACATAGGCGGTTTCCGCCGCTACGGCGACCGCTTGCTTAATGGCAGTCAATTCAGCCCCGTCTGAATCGATCTCCAGGGCCTTGTCTCGGTAAACGTGAGCCGTCGCGGCGATCGTCTCGGCGTGCGCGATGGACCCTACGTCGAAGTTGTTCGACGAGGTAAGCAGGCCGATGTTTCCAGGCGGGTCCATTTTCGTAAAGGTGATCGTATTCGTGAAGTTGGGCGTCGTACCGGTCTGAACAACCGTCACGTTCTCCAGCCCCTTGAGATTTCGCAGGGCCGTCTGGACCGCCGAGCCGGCAGCGTTGTAGATAATCGGGACGGTCGTTTGTGCCTTGGAATTGACGTCCGTGTAGGTCAACGTGTAATAGCCCGACGTTGGAGTCAGGGAAATAATGACCGTCTGGGCTTCGTAGTCGGTCATCTTGACCGTGGTTCCGATCACCCCGACGTCAAGGATCCAGTCGTCGGGCGTATTGGCCCGGTCGTCCTCGTCGTCCATTCCCCCGTTGAGAAGTAGCCCGCCCGAAGGTTCGCCGGCTGCGACCGTCCGGGAAGATCCCGATCCCTTCGGCCAGTCGGCGCTGTATCGGTCCGACTCCGCCACCTCCCCGCGAAATCTGACGGATTGCGTTGCCGTGCTTGATATCTCGACGACAATGTCTTCGGCGAACGAATTCTCTAAGTTTCGCCCATCCGCACGGGTGGGGGAAACCGCGATCGCCAAGTCTCCGATATTGCCGGCAGTCGCCGCCACTGTCGCGCCAACCACACTGGCATCCACGTCGTCATCAGGGGCTGTTTCGCTTCCGGCGCCGATCATCTGAGTAATTAGCTCGTTCACGGCCGTCCGCAGGTCTTTTTTCTCTTGCTCGTTGTCGGCATTGACCAGTTCGACAATCAGCCGCGAACAATATGCTTCCATGTAGTTCACGAGCCCCTGCTGCTGCCTGTAGCTCGTGTGGGACGACTCCAGGCCAGCTATGACGGCTTGGTTCTCGACCGTGTCTGCTAGGTTCTCATGCTGCGTAATGACGTCCTGAACTTCGGTCGTCAGCAGGCCCCGCTGCGTATTCGTCGTGTCGATCACGAAAAACGCTTTTCCCAGGATCGTAAAGAGCCCGGCAGCTCCGGTTAGTGTTACGGCCATTATTGAATCCCGCCGGTTTCGCTTTGGTACTTACCGGAAATAAAGTCTTCATTCCCGTTGAATAGATTGTCGATAGCGTCCAGGGTCAGGTGGGGAACCGCGCCCATTTCGAATAGCTCGTCCGGCCTCGGCGCTCGCTCCAGGCCATATTCTAGCCGAACGGTCGCGCGAAATATGAGCACCTTTGAGTCCACCCCCACGTCCGGGGCCTGCTGGGTCATGTTGTATCGAATCAAATATCCGTCGATTCCGTTGGCGTCCGTCACTTTATCCAGTGGGTTTGGAAGTTGCGGAGCAGCGCCCACTCGTTCGACTTCGACGTCGAGAATCCGGACCGCCGTCGGTTGGTGGATCCGCGGGTGGTAGGCGCTGGGGTTATTCGCGTCGGTGTCCCCAACTGGGACTTGCAGCCGCCCCGTCTCGACCACATAAGTAGAATCCACTGCCGCGTAGGTGTAGATATTCCCGTCGTCGTCCTTCACTAACTCGTCGGACCCCTGATCCGGCAGTTCCGACGGCGTCTCGTAGATCGGCTCCTCCGGCTTGCTGTCTTCCTCTCCCTTATCCACTTCTTCGGGGACCAGTGGCGCAATTCCGGCGATCCCGTGGATAGGGCTGCATGGGCTCTGGACGTAATTCGCAAAGACTGACAGAGGACTCGTCGAGTCGTACAGCAGCGGATTCAAGAATTTATTTGGATTGTAGTTGGGGACCGGCTTCCCTGGACCGTCCTTTTGTTTTTTGTCAAGAGTGGTCCCAATCGTTCCCAGCAAAAAACCGTAATACTTCGCCATATCCTTGCGTTGATGCAACACTTGCATCTTCACGTCCACGCGATTGACGGCCAGATGCTCAATGATTGCCGCACTTGTCAAATAGACGCCCTCTGCGTTTTTCCTGAACACTCGCTTCAGGTCGCCCAACCTCGCTTCGGCGACCTGCACAGCGCGAGTCAACAGCGCCCGTTTTACGTCGTTCCCCGGTGGGCCGATCATCGAAACGGAAATCTCGGCGTGCCCTTTGGCACCACCCAGGCTGGCCGCCTCGATATACGTCGCATCCCAGTCAGTCGCTGGCGGAGGCGGGGCAGCGGCCCGCTGCTTGTCGGTGATCGTGTACCGCAGGAGCAGCGAATTCTTCGGGGTCGTGAACGAAAACGCTTCTCGCTTGTATCCGTTGACCAAAGGAGGAACCACTAGATACCGGACCGCCTGGGGATTGACGGATCGGTGAGCGACCCGCAGTTCTCCCTCCCAGGATCTCGTCCAATAAAAGTTTCCGTCCATCGTGTCCCGCAGGCTCCAGCGGTTATTTAGTACGTTGGCGTGCGGCAACACTCCTATTCCGTCGTCGTTCCCGAAATCCACTTCTCCGCACTTGACGGTGCAAACTTCAATTTCGAATTCAACCCGAAATAACTGAGAATTAGCAACGTGCGTGATATTTACCGATTTTGGCGAAGGGCCATTGTTTACATCCCGGAACGGGCTTAGCGCGATGTCGTTCGCCTGCACGAGGACATTTCCGCCTACCGAGTACGTGAAGACTCCACGCGGATGCGACAGTTGCTCGTGCAACTTTTCCATCGAACTGACGGCCGTAGGGGTATTGCCACCGACGGGATAGGCTCGGTGCTCCGCAGGGGACGCGGTGTAATTCGTACCAACCTGCTGGACAAGGGTCTCCACGCGGATAATGAACCGCGAATAGATCATGTCGGTATCGGACTCGTCGTAGACTATTTCCTGGTCGAACAGGAGCGTCTGCACGCCTGCGAGTACCACACCGTTGTAAACTACAGTGGTTGACACTACTAAGGACCAGTCCTTTTTCGCTTAACGACTCCGCCACCCATCGGGTTTGGCGGAATAAACGGACCGCCACCACCAGCTTTTTTACCTTGTCGTGGACCAACTCCTGCTCCTGGCACACTTCCGGCAAGGGCGTCAAGGAAGTTTACATAAGCAGGGGCCGAGGGGACGGCTTTTTTGGGCGTCTTCTGACCGGTCACGGCTTCGGTGATAGAATTCATTCCTTCCAACAGGGACGCCATCGCATTATTGACAGCGATCCCCATCTGGTTCTTGCTCTTTGTCCACTCCCTCTTGAGTGGATGCCACGCTTCCTCCAGTCGGTCCTTGGATTTGTTTACCTGCCGGAACGACTCGGCCGTCTCCGCCCCCATCCGCACGTCACGCTGAAACCGCCCGACTCGCAGACGCTGTGCAGACGCGGCGATGATTCCGTTGACCGTTTGCAGGTGCTCTACCTGTTGCTCGGTCTGCGAATACCATTTCCGCCAGATCGCAGACCCAACAGCAAGGATCCCCGCAAACGCCCCCAGCGCCCGAGTCGCCGCCTTAATTCCGCCAGTCAGCCTAGCCGTCGCGCGACCGTGCAGCGCAGCGGCCCGGCGTCTATTGGCCGCTTCCCGCTCCGCCTCTTGCGCCGTCGTCTTGCCGCCCATGATATCGCCGAAACGGGATCGGATTCCCTGGTCTCGGTCGCCCCTGATTAGGTCGGACGAATCCTGCGGTTTGATCGCCGTTCCCCCGAATATCCTCCGGAGCAAATCCCGCAGGTTCGGAATGGTAGGCTTGTCTGACGACGACATGCCGCCGCCTGGGACGACCTCGGGCGGGACAACTCTGTCTCGCTCCCCAGGCTTCTCCCCTGGCCTGATCGTCGGTCCCGGCTCGTAACCCGGGACGATCTTCGAGCGATCACCTAACGACCCGTCCCTCTTGCGAGGGATGATGATCTTCGAGGCCAGATCCTCGGCCGTAACCGGTTTGGTCATCACTCGAGGAACAGGCTTCTCTTCCTCTCGCTGGCCGAACAGCCGCATCAGGGACCGTGTTAGGGCGTTTCGTGCCACTAGTTAAGCTCCCCGTTCCCGTTGTTTTGGATCCGGTTTATCGCATCATACCGGGCATGATAATGCAGACCTTCCGACTCGGTATCAGACAGGGAGAGGAACCAGTCGGCCGACGGTGTACGACCACCCATTTCTTCGGTGATCGTCTGGAGAGCCACCCTGGTTAGGTTGGCTCGGCGGTATTCGGCTCGGGTTCTGAGGTAGTAGAGGGCGCAATACCGCTCGTAATTGGTTCGCTCGATTCGCTCGGCGTCGCATCCGAAGAGGCAGGCGACGTCTGCGAACGCTCGATGTTTTTTTTTAAGCTGTCCGTATAGTCGTAAAAGTCGGCTAACAGGTCGATTGTTTCCCGTTGCGTCAACCTGTCGGGGGTTTCTTCTGTCCACGGTTTCAGCCCAAACACTTCCCGGATTGCTTCGAGGGTGATCGCGAAGGCTTCGTCATCTCCGTGCTCGATGCCCTTCAAATGCGTGTCGGCGTTGAATTTCTCGTGATTGTCCAGGTCTCGCGTAATCACCAGCGGATCCGCGTATCGCTTCCTCTCGCCGTCGTGATAGGCGAAGATTTCGCGACGGCTGGCCCGCGAAAACAGTCCTCGAATGAATCCCAGCATTAGTAGCCGTTATGATGTTGTGGTGTTGTACAGGACACCGGTAGTTTGGTTGCGATGAGCCTCGAATTCAATCATCAGCTCGGAGTGCTTCGTTCCCAGCGACAGTTCGATCGGATCCCGCATCAGGCAGATGGGGAAATTGTAGGGGTCCGCTGCCGACAGCATCACCACCCTTGTCTCCTTACCGTCTTGAATCATCAAGTCGCCAATCTGGGCCGCGCTGATTGTGCCGGCATTCGCGGCACCACCCGACTTAACCCGCGTTCGGAGCTTACTCAGGACCGCCTTGTCGTATTTCGACAGCTGCGCACGGCACGACACCACCCGCCCGAGATATTGCACGTCGATCGGGGGACCGGACGGACCGCCGTGTTCGTCGCCGTGAACGTCGTTATAGAAAGCCCGGTCGTTAAAACTGGGTTGATCGACGGAGTAGCCAAGGGTTTCGAGGCCATCGCCAGCGTCCACCCTCCACGTCACTACGCCAGATACTTGGATCGCTTCAGCCACGATTTAACTCCTAGACTCGGTCTGTGGGGAGTCGGCCAGCCCGACCGGGAAAAAAGTTGTTCATGCGATCCGACAAGAGGTTAATCCGCTGGTAGTCGATCGCGCTCGGGCCGTTGATTGTGGGATTGGAAGCTGTCACGTTTGCGGCAAGGTCGAACAGGTTGACTCCCGTCCGTAACTGTTCAACCCAGTCTTTCCCTTTGTCGTGGTAGTGGGCCGCCAATTCCGTCCGCACCCCCGGCCTGCGATAAAACAGGTTCGACATTGCGAGATCCGAACAAATCCGCTTCAGGTGGGACAGGCTATTCCCCGTTAGCCCTTCCAGGTCGTCGGTCGTATACCGACCCCCGGTCCGCAGGGCTGCGTCTATCTCTCCCGAAGCGTCGTCCAGCGCCGTAGTCAGCTTCGTATTGCTGGTTAAATCCATGATGGCCTCGCGCGAACCGCCATCATTGCAAAGATCGTTTACGACGTTCGCATCGTGACGTTCAAGCAAATCAACCGGTTCGCTGTATCGGGCCATTGCATGGATTTACTGGGCGGAGGTGAACTTGAAACCGGTCACGGGGGCGGTCAGGACGGCGTCGATGTCATCGACAACGTGACCTTCTTGCCGACGGTTGCGATCATCTCTTAGAGTTTCCACGGTCATTTCTTCATACGCGAAGACCATGCACGTCGAGAACGCAGGACCGCCCGAGGGGGCAACCAGATCACCAGGACGGGCCACCATGTAGCTCGTCGCGGTGTCATGGACGTAGCTTCGAGCCGCCGCGGCACCCTTCTTGTTGGTGGTCTTCACGGCGTCCTCGATGGACACGTCAAAACCGTAGAGCTTCGCGGGAAGGCCAAATCGAGCGTTGGGATTTGCGAATTGCTGATCCCCTCGCACTTGGGCAAGCGCCAAGTCCGAATGCTTGATGTGATCGACGATTTCCTGGGCTTCGGCGACTTCGATGGCCAAGTCGGGGCTCATCACGAGGATCAGGTCCGTTTCCTTCACGGCCGCCAGCGTATCCTTGATGATCAGATTCGCGGCGAAGTTCAGGGAACGCTTGATGTCCTGGCGTTGGGTAGTGGATTGTGCCCACGTTCCCGTATTGCCAGTGATGGAGGCGACCGTCGAGGTATGCGTCGCCGCACCACCTTCAGAGCCGTCCCCGATCTTGTCCAGCTCGGTTTTAACCAGCTGGGTTCGGGCGGTCATCGCCTGCTGGGCCTTGATTCGGCTGTGAGTGCCGACAATGTCCCAACCGGCCTGATTGACGCTCTTGTCGCCCAGGTTAAAGCCGTAGTCGTACCGGATGGTCCGGTAGTCGTTGAAGGCGAACGACTCGTTTCCTTCGTTCCGCAGGGGGCGTTCCTGGCCATCATGCCAGACGAAGTCCCGCAGGTCGGTATTCAGCAACCGGCCAGCTTCTTCGACCGTCATTACAAGGTAATAGCCGGTTTCCTTGTCCACCTTCCGCAGTTGAATGTACTTATTCAACGCGAAATCAGACACGTTCCGACTGAAATCGACCGCCAGTTGGCCAGTCGCGCGGTGGTCCTTGACGAATGTGTTTGCACCACCCGGAAATACAGCGGTTCCGACGGCCATGATATTCCTCCAGTTTTTCCTGAGCGGCTAGGCCGCAGAACTTTGCGTAAACGATTGGTTGCGGGAAACGACTAACTTTCTTCGGCGGTGCCGCCTTCGCTCCGTAGCTGGACCTGGACGCGGACAATATCGCCACTGACGCCGCCCGCGAGGGCCGTGGCGCCAACTTCCTGATTCGTCGCTCCCTGTGTGATCGCCACACCTTGGCCATCAGCGTCCGACTTAAGGTCCATGCCGGCTGTGACGGCCCCGCCAAGTTCCAAGGAGCATTCTTGGGTATCGCCGTAAACCTTCAGCGTCTCACCGCTGGCAGCTGCCAGGGCGGAGGCGGAGGGGATCGGGGCGTCTCGGGTTCCCTGCTGGGAAATCCCGATAATCTTGTCGTTGGCGTTCGATTCAGCGACTTGGTGATCGCCGGAAATGGTGACGAATCGGGACGGGCGAATATCCCCAGACGCCATGAAAGACGGTGTAATTTGGGCCATTTGTCAGCTCCAGGTTCTCGATAGGTTCTTGACCGCTTCGGCGATCCGGGGAGTTTGGTCTGGTTAGTTGCTAGCGGATGCCAATTCGGCTTCTGCTTGCTCGAATGTCAGGCTTCGGCCGGCTTGTCGCGCGGCGTCCGCATGTTGAACGATCCGTTCCGTCGAGGCTGCCGAGTACTTCTCGGCCGTTTCCGGCAATTGGCCGAATGGCACGGTGGAGCCGACCGGGCTGGGCGTCGCCAACCGCTCGATGGTTTCGCAGTAGGAATTAAATCCCTTCTCGCTCATCTCTGAGCCGCGGGAATACAGGCAGCGTTCCAGCTCGTCCTCAAGTTCCAAGCTGTATTCCGCCGCGTATCGCTCGAGCCGTGCCTGCCGGGCCGTATCCACTGCCACCTTCTGCTGGGCGTTGAACCGAGTCCGGAGCTGGTAGAGTTCCGTCTGCAACTTGCGGTTTTCGTTCGCGGCCTTGCGATACTTGGCTCGCTCGGTGTTCCGCTCGGCGCGGGTGATCGTCACGACTTCCCTGGTATTTCGGGGCTCCGCGTTGGCCTTCTGGCCTTGGATGAAAGCGTCGAACTTCTTCGGGGTAAGCTCGGATCCTCGCGAATACAGGCACTTCTCGCGAAGCGTGTTGGCGCTGAGTTGGTACGAATCGGACGCCGCCTCGATCTCATCCTCGCGTCGTTCGTCTTCCAATTCTTCCGCTTGATAAGACTCGTTCATGTCGTCGTCCTCCTTGTCCTTGTCGTCGCAGTTGTAGTCCTCGCTGACACCCGAGTTGTCATCGGGCAGTTCAGCGCCTTCGCCCTCCATGCCCTCGTCGGCCATGTAGTCTTCCTCGCCGCCGAGTGCTCCGTCATCCACGGCCGCGCTGGGGGCGTCGTTTTGCATTTGGTTTTGCGCCCACTGTGCCCAATCCAATTGGCTGATTCCGTCGATAATTTGCTGGATGTCTTGGGGATCTAGCATCGAGTAGTCCTCCGTCTCTTGTTTTGGGTCGGTAATTGGGGCCGGAATGAACGTATTTCCGCCGGCTGGAGCTGCTGCTGCTGCGGGAGCCGAATACCGCTCAACGGTCCCCCCGCTTGCTTTGCGGGAAAGTTTCAGCCCCAGGTCGAGCCGTGGGGCTTCTGACCCCAAAGCTGCGATCGGGTGGAAAAAGCGATTCGCCATCTCCGGGTCCATCCAGACCTCGGGGGAGCGGGAGGGGAGCCGCTTGATCTGGTCGGCTCGATCCTTGTAACGCCACTCGTCGCAGAAGATCGCGTATCGCGAGTTCTTGTTCCCGATCTTGCCCAGGCGATACTTGCCGGCGAACGCCAGGACGGGCCGGTCGTCGGAATCGGGATCGTCGGACGTATGACCAAGGGAAACGGGGGTAAAGTTGCCGGTGTCCAGGATCCGCTCGTTATTGCGGTCAACGATCGCTTCCAGGGCAGCCCGGTCGTACTTTTGCGGCTGACCCTTCCGGTCGGTCGTCTCGTGCTCGCTGAAAACGCAGATTTCGTCTACCCGCGTGAATTCCGAGGGATCGAACGTCTCCAGGGCGATCTCGTCAATTCGTTCTAGTTCGGCTTTTGTGGTCATAAACGAAAAAAGGCCGCATTTTCCTTGTGGGAAAATGCGGCCCTTCTGCTAAGGCAGCAACAGGAGTGATTTGTCTGGTCTTAATCGACCAGCTTAAGTTTTTGGTGTGGATCCTTGTCTATCCCGGTGATCTTAAAATCCCGGTAGAAAACACTTACCTTCACATTCCCCGTGCCTGACCCATGTTTTAACTCGTGGATCATCAGGTCGCGGAGGACCGAACATGCTCGGTCTATCGACGCTGCGTTGTGCTGGTCAACGTCGATATTAGGATTGTTGGGCTTTTGTGCGCGGTTTGTCAAGTCGGATCGTCATCTGCAACGGATGGATGGACATTCGGACCGGTGGGGCGTCCGCGATTTCCTGGTCCGTTAATTGAACCGTACCCGAGGCATATTTTGCAACCATCGCCGCGATAATCTTCTGTAATCGCTCGTTCATTTCGACGCACGCTTGGCATGGATCAGCCATCGTCGACCTCGCTTTCCTTACGTTCGACCAACACACTTGCATCGCTGTCGCAGTAGTTCCTATTGCAAGCGTAGCCAAAAGACTGCAACTCCCGCAGTGCTGGACGGATTTGATGGTGTCCGATGTCAATCGTTGGGTTCGTCATCCCTTCCTGTTTGGTGAATTTGCCCAGTTCGGAATCCCATGTGAGGATGTCATATTTAAGTGTCGCTGCTCCCTTGGAAATCATCGCAATTCTCCCACCACTTCGTTGACCGTCTTCGGCTCGTAGGGAATCCCCGCCTCGTCCGCTATTCGCCGGAATTCCCCCAAGATGGTTTTCTCGCCATAGGCCAGGGGGGAAATCCCGCCAGCCGTCCAGTAAAACTGGTCCATCGAATGGGCGTGCGTCTTAATGTATGCCGTCCCGCCAATCACGGGGACGTCCGTCTCCAGATACCGGGCCGCCGTTTGCGTATCCTCGATCGCCATCCGGATCGCCGTCGATTTGTAGTCGAGGCTCGAACCCCAGCCCGATTTCCTGTCGCACGACCAAATCAGGAAACGGTCTCCGTCCCAAGCATTGGGGTGATCGGTCGGCAGGGGTCGCGCGGCCTGCAAATCGTAGCCGCGGATTGCGTCGATCAGGTCGACAGTGTAGGGAATCTTGATTTTCGGGTCGCAGTGCCGCCGGCCAGCTGGGAAGGAGAAATCCCCCAGGCACCCCTCGGAATGCAAAAGCCGAAGCTCGTTGGATATCTGGCACACTTCCGGGTCGCCCCCCTGTAACGCCCAGCAGCCGTGAACGAATCCCCAGTTATTTTCCAATCGCAGAAACGTCCTCCCCATCGCCAGTTTTTTCAGCAACCGGATATCGTCAAACTTCTGTGTCTCACAGGCGTAATCGTGAATTGGTCGCATATATTCCGGGCAGCGACGCTCTGGCCAGTCGGACTTGGTCCAGCTCTCGTGATGTACGTGCAGATGGATATCGACGTCCATCGACCTCATTGCTGCCAGTGCCGTCCGAAATACGTCATAGTGCCCCGACCAGCCAAACACCATCCGGTCTGTGTAGGAATTAGTGTCCAGGGAAATCGTCACGGGAGCACGGACAAAGGCGGATAGACGGCTCGGGTCCATCGCCTCTAGGTAGGGCTGTAGAGACTCGCGAGTTCGATTCGCAGCCCACCAGTCCATTTCCCAGTGGTCGCAGTGGAAATGGACAATCCGCTCGATGCCTCGGGACTTCACGATTTCATTCGTCAACATTTTCCCCACTCCCACATTTCGCAGCCGATGGGCTTGGCGTAATGGCCTACGGCTGGGTCTAGTTCGATGACGGTATCGGGAACGTATAGCCGCGGAGTAAACACTACGTGTCCGCCGTTGTTAATGACTTTCTCGAACAACCGCTTGTCGCCGGGCCATTTGTTTGCGGAGTTTGCAGCATTCACGCTGAATAAACATTGAACCTTATCCAAGGACAAGGTCTGCCACGGCTCGGGGTGTATCACTAGCCGATCGTCTAGGCCAAGTGCATTTCTGACGTCGACCGCCAAGTTAAACCGCAGGGTATCGTATTCCGACATGCTGACGTCGTAGCCACTGGCACACAGCAGGGCAGACAATTGGCCTACTCCTGCCGCGAATTCGTGAATGTTCGCCCCATCTGGAAACTTGCCCAGAATCCAGTCGTATAGCCGCATTTCGGCCTCAGTAAACATTGCGTCGTTAGCTAATCGGCATTGGTAGTAATTGTAGGATCCCGCCCTATTGCTGCTGTTCTGTAGGACTTCTCGGATCTTGCCGCCAATTGCTTGCGGGTCTATTCGTATCATGTCTTCTCCCCAGCTACAAAGAATCGTCCACTGCGCATTTCCGTCTTCAGGATCCGCATCCCGATCTGGCAGGCCATGACCATCAGGCCATGCTCATTGATGTAGATCGTTTCCGCCGGTCGGACCGGCAAGCCTTCGCCGAGTGCCTGGGCCGAGAAGAATATCCGCCCGCCCGGACGTAGCAACTGCATCAGCCGGGCCATCGTGTCGCCGGCGTATCGCATGTGTTCGAACGCCTCGGAGAACACGACGAAATCCGCATCTTGGCAGTCCACCGCGTCCGCTAGGTTGATGTCCTCGGCCAGATCGATGTGGTGACCCTCGAAGCCCAGGTCGAGCATATGGTCCACGTAGGGCTCGCAGAAGTCGATGCCGATAAGGCGGTCGAACTTCTTCTGCGCCGCCATAGTCCCGTCCGAGCGGTGGAAAATCATTTGCCCCTCGCGGAATCCATCCGTCTGGACCGTCCCGCGATCCTTTGCAACTGTCAGGTATTGCCCGATCGCACCGGCCGCGTCGACGAAGGTTCCGGCATTGTCCGGAATGAATTCCTTGAACCATTCCCACCGAGCCCGGTAGCCGGCCCACTGGCTTTGATTGAGCATCTTTTCGATGTAATGGTTCGCCCCAGACGCTCCGTGGGATTGGTCGTCGGCGACCTTATCGAGATAGACGGTTTCGCATTCGTCGCAATGAAGCCAGCGAGACACGATATCCGTCTGGCACATGGGGAAGTCAGACACGGTTCCCGGCCCGACGACGATCGGCGGAATCTTGGCGAAGGGGATCATCCACACCAGAATCATTTCTTGACGGGAGCCGCAAGCGGGGCATTTAGTCCTCTGCATAACCAAACCTCCTAACAGCAGAGTCCTCAGCACTCTTAAGTTCCCGCATAAGGGCGGGGGAGCAGTTCATTGGAACACAAGAATAGTCCGTTTCGTGAGCCTTTTTTGCCAACATCATCGCGCCGGAAATATCACTCTCCAGAAACCCGAGCGAGAGCAGAACGAGCGGAAGATCCGAATCCATGTTCTCCAGCTTTCCGACAAAGTCGACCGGACGCTCTGCCGAGCCGACAAATTCCGGGTAAATGGCGGACGCCAAATACTCTGGATGATGCAATAGAGCGTCCACCGCATCACCAAGTGATTCGCAACTTCGGTCCCGCAATATTTGCATTTCAGGATGATGCCAAATGTGACGCCGGTGCCTCATTCTGATCCAATATTCCGCCCACCATGACTTCGTCCGTGTCACTGGATGCCGCACAAACGAAAAGGTGAAAGGGCGATCATCGGGCAACTGGGATAATGCAAGATGAGCACCCAAGTTAATGTGTTCTGGCTCGAGTTTCATTAGCACGTTTTTTATGAAACTCCCTCCCGTTTTGGGTATGTGAGAGAACCAGAACCGTCTCGTTAAGAGCATCCCCATACCTCCATCGAACTCTCCCGGTCGCCACGAAGGAACGAATACAGTGTTTTTTTTGTCGTCATCGGGAATTCACATCGTTTCAGGTAGGCGACTAGGGGCTGTTTGTAGGATCGGTTTTTCAATCCTGCCGCGAGCCAGATGAACTCCTGAACTACATTAAAGTCCAGCAGGGGAAACCGTGACTCTTGCCCCAACGCGCCTCCCGTTCGGTCTACCAACGCCAGGAAATTTCGCATCCATCCGTCTGTCATATTCCCCCAGGGCGATCGGCCAAACTGAAACGGCTTACTGTATTGCATATTAGCGAACACCTCGTCCCCACCTTGGCCGGAAATTGCGATTGGCTTGTTCGCCCGTCTCGCGAGTAGGTATGCGCCGTAAGAACCGAAGTCCCCGAAAATAGAATGATATTCCGATTCTTCCGAGCCAACATATGCCTCATCTTCGACGTCTCGGAAGTACTCTCGCCTCCCCAGGCACAGATCCAACTCGTCGGGTTCGTACACTACCGACCTGATTCCGTTTTCACGCAGCCACTTCCGCCGGCCGTCGATTACCTCCAGGTCTTCACACCCGAACATCGTCCACGTTTCCCAGTCCCGGTTCCCTGATTCCAAGGCCGCAGCCACCACGACCCCGGAATCTATGCCGCCACTCATTGGAATGTAAACCGGGACGTCCGGGCCTTCCAATCGTTTCGCAACTGCTCGATCGATTGCCCCGAAGAAATCGTCGTAGCTCGTTTTGTCTTCTCCGTGCCAATCCCAGTGGCGAACCGCCACTTGTGAGTCAACTACGGTGCAGGATTGCAGGTCGATAGTGAAGCGAGAATTTGGCGGAAGGAGAAACGGTTCCCCACCGATCGCCGAAGCGTAGGATGCCACTTCGACAGCCGCCCCGTCCGCACGGACGTAGCACGGTTTTGTTCCAAACGGATCCGTCCAAATTCGAAGTATTGAATCCTCTAGCCAACAGATCACGAATTCCCCGCACAGGCGAGCGACTGCCCCGTCGAGATCGCCACTGTTCTCCGCCATGTACTTGGCGAGCCAAAGCGTGTCCGACTCCCCTGGTCGCGGGTAAATCTCACCGTTCCAAAAGAGAGTCCCGTGGCCAGCAGTAACCGGTTGCGGAACGTGACCGTTGACGGCCAGCAGGTAGTGCCTGACTAGCAGGTTTCCGACCTGACTCTCTCTTGTCGCGGTCGGTCCGCGTCGCGACAGACGCCAACACAGGATCTCGTCGATACTCCCGGTGGTCGCTATGAATCCGCACACTTCAATTCCCCCGCGTCGGCACTCTAATCAGCCAAGTTGCTTGCAATCCGGTTTCTATCGGCAGACCGACCTCTACCCCGATCTCCGCGCCAAGAGTAGCGTCGCGGCCTATCCACTGAATTAGCTGGTTTGCTCGTTCGGTAGTTTTCATTGGAACCACCTCCACAGGCCCATTCCGACCTCTTTGGTTTTCAGGTGGGTATCGATCACCCGCTCGGTATCCTTCTTGCCATACAGCACCGGGTTCATAATCACCTCGCCGTTGTTCTCCTGGATATGCTTCTCGAATAGCGGCTTATCCCGCTCCCAGTCAGTGGAGGAAGACACGGCGTTATTCGATATCAACAGCGGAATCCCCCGCAGGTCCAGGGATTGCCATTTAGCTTCAAGGATAGCGACCGAGGTGCCCAGGCCGCCACGAAGCCACTTCGCCGCCGCAGATCGCCCGCCGTCGGTTTCGGACATTGACACCGAATAGCCGTAAGCTGCCAGGACATGCGATACCTGCCCCACTCCCGCAGCGAATTCGTGGACTCGAGTTCCCGGTGGCCAGCGGCTCATTACCTCCGCGATCAGTCGCCGGTCGGTTTCGCTCACGATCCGGCCGGACTCAATCTTGGAGGTGTAGTACGCCTGCATCCCGACCCCGCCGAGGCTTTCGAGCAGGCCGAGCATTTGGCGGTCAAGTTCGTTAATCATGCAAGAACCTTGCCCTTCCTTTCCCATTGCCGGGGATCTTCCGTTTCCGGGACGGGTCGCTCCCGCCTGGACCCCGCACCCCGCACAGATCGCTCGCTCACGGTCCACGTCTGTCGTATCTCGTAAAGCATCCGGTCTCGCATGGCGGCAAGCTGGGCCTCCTCCTCGTCCGTCTCGGGGCCGACTATGGCCCACACGGCGAAATCCTCCTCTGTTTTGATCTGGAACTCTCGGCCGCTGGTCTCCCTGTCTTCCCCGTCGACGATGTCTTCGACTTCGCCGACTTCGACGCCCAGTAAATTCGCGATAGACGGCCGCGTCAACCGCCGGCTGTAAAGTCTAAGGATCGCGTCTCGTTTGTTCTGAACCATCAACCAAACCCCTTATTTCTTTGCCGCCTTCTTTCGCCGTTTTTTCATTTCGAACACGAGTTCCCAGCCAAGATGATCGGCCCACTCGTCCAGTTGCTTCAGCGTCGGCGTCTTGCGACCAGATTCGAGGTAGGAGACGTAGGTCTGCGTGACGTGCAGCGTCCAAGCTATCTCCTCCTGCGTGACACCTTGCCGTTTCCGCTCCTCTTTCAAGTCGCGGACCATCAGTACCAATCGTCCATTCGGATCGCCCACAGGCCACCTCCTCTCGCGTTACGGGACCAACCACCGCCGGATTATATAACCGGGTTATAACTGGTCAACCTAGCTCAATGGCTTAGACGGCATACGGCACCTCCCGGAATTCAACGGGAAACAGGCCGCGGGCCAACGTCTCGTCAACCGGGACGCCGAACCGCAACACCTTGTCCATCACTTCGCCATCGTCGTGATTGCGGGCGTTGACGCTGTCGATGTACGCTCGCCACTCCCCCTCGACTCGGGTTTTCGCCACCGCCAGGACGTTCGGCCCTATCGACCGCCAGCGATAAGCAGGCTCCCAGATCGCGGCCGCTTCGCGATTGGCAGGAAACTTGTGGGATCCGATCGTCTTCCATTCCGGCTCGCCCGGCTCTGGTCCCAAGAACGGCCCGTTGGGGTCTTCAATCATGTAGTCAAAGTTCGTCATTTTCCAGTCCCTTCCAAATGTGCTGGCAGTAGCCATCGGTCAAAAATGCTATCGGGCTCGTCGTCAAACTCGATTCCCACGTAGGCCGATTCCATGTCGCTGGGGTCGTGTACCTCGCGGACGACCCCCGTCCCTTCTCGGCCTTGCTGGGTGTAGGGCTTCTGGTAAACAGTCGCCCTGTCACCCACCGATACAAACGTCTTGGTGCTCATGGCAAGTAACCTCCGTTTTCGATGTGCCCGGCCGCCGACTCCGGATCGAACAGACCCGGGTCGATACCGTAGCGGTCGTAGATCGCGTAGGCCCGCCCCTCCTCGGTAATGGAGGGGTGGACCTTGCTTCCAAAGTCTCGCAATGTCGCAGCGTCAGAGTTTCGCTCTCGCACCGCAACCGGGTCCACGTCAAACATCACTCGCTCCTTCCATGAGGCCGGCCACCTTCGACTCGAAGTAGGCGTTATTCGCAAACGGGATATCCAACGCCACTGGAGAATACAGCGGGTTCGGATCCGGGTTCCAACTGGTCCCCGGTTCCGGGACGAACGTGCGGACGTTGCCGTAAAACTCGTAGTTATCCCGCAACCAAGCCAGGACTCCCGGCTTGGCACGCACGTACAGATCGGAATAGTGAGAATCGAAATCCGACTCAACCAGACCGAGGCCAGCATCATTCAGTAATTCACGCTTCAAGTCCATCAGACCACCATCCCTTTCCCGGCCGAATTGGTCGCGTCCATCGCACCCACAGCGATCAGCCGCGAAACACTTCGGTCACTGAAATATTCAGACAACTCCAGGCCCGCCAACATTTCCTTGACTTCGGCAACCTTCGCCTCCGTCTTGCCCGCGGGCAGCATCCCAAAACGCAAGACCGTGATTTCGTTCTCGTCCATCGAAGCATAAAGCTCCTCGGCCGCGATCCGAATCAACGACTCGCCCAACTTTCGATTCTTCGCATGATCAGCCATCGAACCACCTCCAAAAAGAAAACCAGTAACCAAACCCAACACCCCTAATATAACCGGTCGGTTATGACCGGTCAAACCCCTTTGTTCCAGGCGGACAGAGCCGCGTCGTATCGCGACTCGCTATCCGATCGGGGGCATTTCTTGCCGGCCCACAGGTCAGTGAACTCGTCGAGGACCGCGTCCAGGGGATCCACTTTATCCTCGCTGTCGTCGTATTCTCGGCGGCAGCTGTAGTCGGCCACCAGTTCTTCCGGGTCGTTTCCCAGGACAATGTAGATCCAGCGATCGAACCCGTTTGGATCGGTCACATACAGGTGGGAATCATCTACCGAGTCCACAGCGTCCACCGCTTCGGACTTCTTGTCGACCGGGATCCGAGACCCACCGTCGTCAACTGCCACCAAGACGAACTTGGCCTTGATTAGCTTGGTCAGAAACGAACCAACCACCGGCTTCCAGTTGTATCGCGCCATAACAATCTCCTTAGTGAAAAACTGGTTCCAAATCTTCGCCCAGGTACTCCCCGACTTTCTCGGTCGTCGCTTCGATGGACCGCTCCACGTTCGCCAGGGCGAGACCGTATCGCGAAGGATGCACCTCCCATAGCAAATCCTCCGCATTCACGGCCCACCACGTCGATCCCTCGACCGCGTCCCGTAACACCAGACGCTCGACATCGGACTCGGCCCAGACCGATCCGGATCGAACCCGTGACAGCAGGCGATCCGCGGCATCCATGCACTCCTCAAACGAATAGGGCACACCTTCGGTGTCGGTCAGGGCGTCGGCGATCGCGTCGCCCACTTCCAGCCGATGAGCGAGGTAGGACACCCCCGCTTTTGACAGCTTAACCTTTCGCATCACACCACCTCCCACAAAGAACCAAACCCGGGGGACACCAGATCCGAGGAGCAACCTCCCCCGCAACCGTTGCAATCGCCGCACAAGGGCAACCCGGTCTCGTCCGCGTGAGTAGCCGCGGGCGATTCGATCACAGGCAACCCTACTTCGTTCGCATGGTCGTTCCAGGACCAGCCTCCCATCCCGAGACCTTTAACGAATCCGTCCTCTCGGTAGTGCTTGCTGGCCACGTAGCGGGCGTCTAATGCCATCGCCATCGCGTAGTGAACCGGATCCCGATCGGCCAAATCGGCGATTTCGGGCTTGGTCATTGCGGGGCAGAAAAAGCAGGCTGATTTGACGGGAACGGTGATCCCCTCGGCTTCGATCACTTCCTCGCACTTGTCCCGATCCCATTCGGCCTCAACCAAGGGATACCAGAACCCGATAGGGCCCTTGCAGTTCGAATTCCCCTTTCCTTCGGCGTTGATGCCGTCGGCTCGTTTCTTTCGTCGCAAGTCCGCGGGGCCGGCGTCAAACCCGATCGCATACTCAACGGCGTTGTATCCTCGCTTGTCGGCGGTCGCCTTTCGCCGCTTGTCGGCAGGGGAGGCGTCGTAGCCGATCGCCCTGGCCACCGAGTCGCCGGCCTCCCAGGCTTCCAACGCAGGACCGAAGCTGTTGACGAATCCGTCGATCGCGTTGTGTTTCCAGGTCATCGAGCACTCGCCCTTCTTGTAGGCCAAGGAGGGGACGGTCGAATTCTTCCAGCACTTCCCATACAAGGATCGGTAGGGCGCGATGGCGGGAACGTGTCGAACGACGGTAATCTCGGGGAAACCGCTTTCCCGGCACCAGCGATTTGCCTCGACGAAATGCAAGTAGGTGTCGATCTTCTCTCCGCCAGTATCGGCGAAGACGATCGCGTCCGGCACGATCCCCATGTCCCGCATTCGGATCTTCATGGCCATCGAATTGACACCCAACCCGTCGGACACAATCAACACCGGCTTGCCGGCCTTCTCCGCCTTGAGTTCCGCGGCCAACTTGGGACACCAAGTAGGATCGACAAACTCCTCGAACTTGTTGAATAAGAAACTCATGCCACCGCCTCCAAGATTGATGCTTTTTCCATTTCCAGTTTCATCGCGTCCCATTCCTCCAGGTCGATAGCCTCGCCATCGGCGGGAGAAAACATCAGCTCATCGGAGGACACAACTTCCGTCGAGCCATCCGAGTAATGCAACGTCGCGTCGCCCGAATTGTCGTAGGTAACAACAGGCCAACTCGAAACCCAATAAAGAGAATCCATCGAACCACCTCCCAAAATCGGAACCACCCGAAACCAAACCTCACAACCTCTATATAATCTATCGGTTATCTTCCGTCAAGCCGTGCAGTTCAAATAATTCGGCCCGCAGGCGGGGGGCTGTCGTCCTTCGCCGGCATCATTATCAGCGCCCCCAGCATCTCGCCCCAGAACTTCAGGTCCGCGACGTGCCGGGCTCGGGCGTGCTCCTCTTCGGCCATCCGGATCCGCCACTCTATCTCCTCCCGCGTGAAATACGGGGATCCGTCCCCGCAGACTTCCATCCACCGTTTAGCTTCCGCCACCGCGTCGCGAGTTTTCATCAGCTCACCCCCCAGCAATAGTCGTAATAGTCGGTCCCGTAATCCGATCGGTCGTCGTTATTCGGGAACGCTCGAGCCAGGATCTCTTCGATCTTGAGCCGGATGGCCGCCTCGTCTCGGCAACCTGGGCAGCGGGTCTCTTCGGCGTGATTGCCGCCTATCTTGCGGACCGTTCCGTCGTACTCACCGAGCAGGCCGTCAGAATTGGCCAGGACGTCGCCGATGGCGTTGTCCTTGTTTGCGGCCAGCACTTCGGTACGGTAGCCGTTGATCACCACCTCGTAGCGATCCAAGGAGCAGCATTCACCGTGTTTGTGCGGCCACTTCTCCCGATCGTGCTCGCCATCGGCCAGCTTCGAAAACTCGATATCGACCGTCGAGGCCATCGAGTAATTCGGGGTTTTCACCGCCATTAGCTTCGGCCCAATCCCGAAACTTTTGAACAGTTTGCGGACCAGCTTGGCTCGCTCTTTCCGCAGGCCCGACCGCTCCCGGCTCATCACCGGGATACGGCCCTCGTCCACCTTCGCCAACGCTTCGCGTAATTCGCGGCCGTTTCCGTTTTTCATTTTTTACTCCTTCTTTCGCAAGATCCGCCATTTCGACACACAATCCAGAAACAATGTCGCTTTCTCGCATGGTGGGCGGTCTTCCACTTGCTGGATAACATCGGTCCCTTTCGGACCTTAATTATCAAGTCGCAAACCGTGAAACCCGCCGCCGCCGCCATCTCCATGAAATCGCAGTGCGCCCACTTTGACCGGTGACTGTTCACCATGTCCGTTATCTTCGCCAGGAGCAGGCCGTCGGGCTTCAGGACTCTCTTCGCTTGCTCCAAGAAGGGCGGGTACAAGTAGCTCAGGCTCCACCCCTCCTTTTTCCCGCACGGCATGATTGCTCCGTAGTCCTCGTCGAATCTCTTGCTACTCTTGTCCCGACCCTGCGGCCCAACGTGGGGCGGATCGTAGACGACAACTCCAAAAAAGTCGCCCCTGAACTTCTCGCCTTTCGTCCCTGTTTGCGTGTTGACGAGGTTATCCATTGTCCGGTTGTCGCCAACGAACATTGGCTTGTGCCGGCGGTCAATGTCCAGGGACCAGACATTGCGGCTCGACCCAACCCAGAAACGGCCGGCGTTGTAGGTGGAATCCAAGATTGGATCCGCCTGGATCGATTGATAGAACGGAATCATCAACTCCAGCAGTTCGGCGTCGTTTCCTTCCCAAACGCTACTAGGGGATTTGTGTGTCATTTCCCCTCCTTTTTCAGACCATTCGAATGCGCGATTGCTTCGGCTATGCCGGCCAGTTCGTCATCAATCGCGTCAGTCAACTCGTGGTACTTCCGGACCACCGTTCGCAACTCCTCGAATACCTTCTCGGCAGTGTTCACGGGGGACTCCCTTTCGTTCAGGATTTCGACCAACACCCGGCGTCGCGTCGCCATCTTGTGCCGGACTCGAACGTCGTCAAACTCGACTCCTCGCCACCGAGGGGATCTGTCGATCTCCTCGATGGCCTTCCGGATTTCGTCGCTCGTCATGTTCGCGGCTTCTCGCCGCGTGCTGTCTTCCGTTGCAAGTGACATCACTACCTCCATAAAGGGAAAGGTTAAAATTCAGTCCCGGACAGATGAAACATCAATCAACTCCATGAAGAATGAACATCGGGCAGCGCTGCATCATAGTGGGGCAGACCATGACCTTCAGTGTAGGGGCAGTTACACCTAGCACCGCTGCGCGACAATCACGCCTCTTCGCCGGCGTAATCACCGAATAAGTATTCCATGTCTGGAGCCGGGACT
>Ga0255047_10000239_pt1 | contig 42256 bp, 50 predicted proteins | sample JV7_2_1_MG_FD_183640 | JGI IMG/M metagenome (GOLD analysis project Ga0255047, IMG submission 183640) | Seawater microbial communities from Jervis Inlet, British Columbia, Canada - JV7_2_1 | ecosystem: Environmental > Aquatic > Marine > Inlet | place: Canada: British Columbia | collected 2016-10-06
CAGCGTGGTCGGCGCCGCTACCACCTCGTGTTGCTGTCGGCCGCTCCACTCCGCCTTGTCCCTGTTGTTCAGCCAGTACTGTGCCGCGGCGGTGTCCGGGGGCTGCGTGCGCTTGATCACCTTCCGCAGATGCAGGTCGCCGGCGGCGTCGGGCTCGTAGTACTCCTCATCGTACCGGTACCCTGTCGCCCGCCGGAACAGCGCGCTCTGGACGAGGGCGTTGGCCTGTGCCCTGGGCCCTTCCGAGATCTGCCTGAGCATCTCGTTGTCTTTCCGCAGCTTGCCCCAAGCGTACGGCGAGATCCCGATCTCGGCGGCGATCTGCTGTTCGGTCGCCCCGGTGCCGTACATCTCCACGATGCGTCCCAGCTTCGGGAGCACCAATCTCTCAAAGGTCGTGTCTTCCATGCCGCCTACTCCTCCCCTTGGCCCTGCAGTACTCTTTCCACCTGCACGGCGTCCAAACATACGTCCGCTTCCTCCAAGGCTTCCGCTGCCTGTTTCTCACGATGCCGCCTCCCCTGGCGATCCTGCCCCCGCGGTGGGTCCGGAGTCAAGCCCTCAGATCGACGGTCGGCTGAGAGTGAGCGCCAAACTGTCGCGGCAAGGTGACGCAGTCCCCGCGACAGAACGGCGCGATTCTCGGCCTTTCTGTAGGAGAGGGAGGGTACTGGGTACAAGATATCGCAATCGGTTTCTGGCACGCTCTCTGCTACCTTTAAGAAGTCGTGGGGGAGGGGTCAAGGAGAGCCTCCCGCAGACTAGCTCTCCTGAAGGACCGAGACCTCTCCCCTGCAAAAGCAATGAAACGAAGACCCAGAATCTGTAAGGACGACATCGAACGGGACCAGGTCCTCGACCAGGTTCCTGAAGACCAGATCCTTGAGGCGGCGGCAATCAACGACCTCTTAGTGAACGCGAAAGGACGGCGGCAGATGGCGGAAGCGCGGCGCAAAGCCCGACAGTTCGTTCAGCACAACAAGGGGGAAGGGTGGAAGGAAGTGGACCGCGGCCAGCTGCGGCAGGTCGTCTCCTTGGTCCCGTCGGCGAAAGTGACCTCGCTTCTGGATACGATACCGAAGAAGGAGCGAACATGATCGGGATCCTCTGCACTACCATCGCCCTCGGCTGCGTCCTCGGCCTCGTCCTCGGGCTCCTGACCGCGAAGAAGATCGCCGACATCGACCCGGAGGGCAGGAAATGAACGACCGCGAGGCATGGCTCTTCGGCAAGGGACCGAGCATAGATACCTACGATTTCAGCAAGGCCAACCGTTTCCGCTTCTGCGTCAACGAGGCCGTGCTGGTCGTACCCGAGCCCTGCGGCGTCTTCACAGTCAACCTGCGTGTGATGGAGACCCTCCGGAGGGAGATGGACCCCGCTGTCCCCGTGTACCTGTCCGAGCGCCGGCCCGACATCGTGTTCCCTATCACGAAGCGCTTCGGAGGGCAACAGCCGGGCTCCACAGCCTGTGCCGTCCGAGAGATCTCCCGCCAAGGCTTCAAGACCCTTCATATGGTGGGGTTCGACTCCCTGGCCGGCGAGTACGCCTACGCCGACCGCTTCACCGGTAAGGGCTGGGTGACGCCGACGTGCGCTGCGAACTTCGACTCGATGAACGTGCATGTCCGCAGAGTGATAAAGCAGACCGGCATCCGGGCGCTGTTGCCCTCGGGGGAGGAGGTCCGCTGTGATTGACAACGAGGCATGGATCTTCGGCAAAGGGCCCGGGCTCGACTGCGAGCCCCTCGTCGCCCTCGCTGGCAAGCGCAGGATCTGCATCAACGAGGCCACGTTCGCCGTCCCTGGCTGTACCGAGGCGGTCGCGGCGGACGCGGTTGCGTGCGAGAAGATCCTCCACGACGCCTTCCCCGAACTGCCTGTGTACACGAGGAAGGGTGTCCTGGACGACGACCCTGCACGTAATCTGCTCCACGTTGACTGTCCCCCCTCTTCGCCTGCGCTCGCTGTCCTCGTGGCGCGTATGATGGGCTTCACCACCCACAACTTCATCGGCTTCGAGTCCCTGCGCGGCGACTACTCCTACGCTAAATGTATGCAAGAGATCGGCGCCGCCCCCAAGGTACCCGCCAAGTTCCGCGGCCCGACCGGTCACCTGTTCCGGCAGCTTGGGCTTTGCCGCATCCGCGCCGTGTTCCATTTCGCGGACACATACAAAGGAGGCGAGTGATGAACTGGCTCGCCCTCGTCGTCATCGACCCGGAGGGCAGGAAATGAGTCCGTTTGCTTGGGCAGTCCTGACCCTCGCTTCCTGTTTCCTTGCTTGGCTCGGGTTCAAGGCCTTCCTGGAGGGGGATGACGACGATGACTGAGCCCCGCCTCCCCGTCAACCGGAAAGCCCTCACCGAGTACCTGCAGAACGGCATTACAGCGTGCCTAACGAACATCTCGGAGTCCCTGGGGGAAAAGGACTACTCCGAGTCCGGGAGGCTCTCAGAGCGTCTCAGTACGCTCCGGGACACCGCCCGCACCTTCGAGATCGACCTGGAGAGCAAATGAGACTCCGTATCCCATCCCCTACCCGCCTCGGCCTCCCGGCCAAGTTCACGTCCTGGCGCCCGAACCAGGAGGCCGCAATCGGAGACCTTCTCGAGCAGAGCGGCGACATGGTCATCGCCCACGCTCACCCGACCGGGGCAGGCAAGAGCCTGATCTACATGGCGGCGGCCCGCGTGATCCCCGAGATCCGGACCGTCATCCTCACCTCGACCAAAGCCCTCCAAGACCAGCTTGCGAGTGAGTTCGCCGGCATCGCGGCAGATATCCGGGGCCAGAACGCCTACAACTGCAAGGCGGTGAACGGCGTCTCCTGCGCCGACGGCCCCTGCCGATCGGGCTTCGTCTGCCCGCACAAAGAGAGCAAGGACTGCCCGTACCAGTACGCCCTCGAGAAAGCCCGCAGCTCCCAGATCGTCGTCACGAACTACTCCTACTGGCTCTACTCGAACCGGTACGGCGACGGCCTCGGGCCCGTGGACCGGCTCGTGCTCGACGAGGCGCACGACGCCCCCCGGGTGCTGGCCGACTTCCTCACCGTGACCCTCACCGAGGAGGATCTGCACAAGACACTGCGGGCGGACCTGCCCAAGTACCGGACGATTCAGAACTGGAAACGCTGGGCGCAGATCACGGCCACCGATGTCGAGGAGGCGCTCGCGTCCGTCACCAAGATCCTCTCGAAGGGGACGATGTCCGCTGGCGCCCTCGAATCCGCGGCCCGTCTGCGCCGCCTGCTGCACTCCCTTGAATCCCTCTGCAGCGAGGTCGGCAACGACTGGGTGTTCAAGCGGGACCAGCGGGGCGTCAGGTTCGGCGCGGTCACGATGACGGCCGGGCAGACGAAGCGCTTCCTGTTCGGGCCCGTGGACTCCGTCTACATGACCTCGGCGACGATCTCCCCGACCACGCTCCAGCTGCTCGGCAACGTGAGCGTGCGCTTCCGCGAGTTCCCCGAAGTGTTCCCGAAAGAACGGCGGTGGGTGACGGCAGTCTCCTGCCCCCGGCTGCGGCACGATTCCACGGAGGCGGACCTGTCCGAGTGGTGCGAGCGGATCGACAAAGTGCTCGAGAACCGTCTCGATCGCAAGGGCATCATCCACTGCCACGCCTACTCGCGCCGGGACTTCCTCGCCGAGCGGAGCCGCTTCCGGGACCACTTCTTCACGAACTCTCGGCACAACACGCGCGATGTCCTGGCCGAGTTCAAGAGAGCGAAACCCCCGGCGATCTTCGTCTCCCCGTCCCTCGTGGCCGGCTACGACTTCCCGCACGACGAGTGCCGGTTCCAGATCGTCGCCAAGCTCCCGTTCCCGAACATGCAGGACGCCCTGTTCAAGGCTCGGATCGACCGCGTCCCCGAGCTGCTGCACTACCTCACCGCTCAGTCGGTCGTACAGGCTGCCGGCCGCGGCGTGAGGTCCGTAGACGATTACTGCGAAACCTTCATCATGGACGGCAACTTCGGCGCCTGGTGGTGGGAGCAGAATCGATACCTGACTCCGAAGTGGTTCAGGGAGTCCGTCCGCTTCTCGCGAACGGTCCCGTTCCCGGAGCAGGCGTTGCCCATGAGCGGCGACGAACACCCTAAGAAGGAGGACGAGATCAATGGTTGATCTCAACCCGGAGAGTTACGTCGAGTCTTCCGGACTCCTCGACGACGTCGATGTCGCAATCGTCGACGCGAGGTTCGTGCCGTTCGACTACGGCGGCAAGTCGGTATCGGGAGCGGTTCCCGCTCTCCAGATCAAGATGCAGCCCCTGGCGGGCGGGGAGGTGGCCACGGACCACTTCTCGATGGGGGCGGCGAAGGACTGGGCGCCCTCGGCGGACCAGACCGAGTTGGTGGCGGTGGGCAAAGCGGCGAGGCTGAACTCGAGCTCGAACGGCGCTTACTTCCTGCGCTCGCTCGTCGAGGCAGGCTTCCCGTCGAACCTGCTGGACTCGGGCAAGTCCACGGTGCTGATCGGGCTCCAGTGCCACGTCAACCAGATCCCGGCGCCCAAGCGGCAGGGATTGGCCCAGAAAGAGGGCAGAACCATGCTCTCCGTGTCGCGCATCATCGCGATGCCGGGTCAGGGGGCCCCGGTTCCGACAGCGGCCCCGGTGGCCCAGCCCACGGCGGCTCCGGTCGCCCCGGTCGCGGCCCCGGCGCCAGTCGTTCCCGTGGTCCAGCCCCAGATGGCGAAGGCTCCCGTTGCCGCTCCAGTGGTTCCGGCGGCAGTTCCGGCAGCGGTCCCCGCGGCGGTGGCCGCTCCGGCTGCGGCGGGAGGCGACGACATCGCTGCTCTGACGACCAAGGCGGTGCAGGAAGTGCTGGCGCAGCAGAAGCAGATCGCCAAGAACGCTCTGCCGGCGGCCATCTTCGAGAAGATCGCGGACGCGAACCAGCGACAGCAAGCGGCGGTGCTGGCTTTCGACGATGCCTTCCTCTCGAGCGGTCCCTGGACCTACGCCAACGGCATCGTGACCGCAGGGGGCTGACCGGGTGGGCGGCTCGACTTCCCGACACGAGGGGAAGCGGCCGTAGTCGGGAGGGGGGTGCTTGGGTGCGTTCCCCCTCCCGACACCTTTCCAGGAGAATGCTATGGAGATCGCTCTCAAAACCACCGTGATACCGGCCGTAGGAAGCGGCCTGCCGCGCTCTCCCGGCCTCCACCTGTCCGACGTGCTCGAATACGTGGGCAAGGAGCTCGGGCTCGTCAGAGGGCGCGGAAACGGCGCACCGAAGGAGAACTACTGGGAGACGGGGTTCATGTTCGAGGACGTTCTGTCGCTGGTCCTCGGAGATCGACTCGGCCAACGCCCGGAGGAAGTGACCCTCGACAACATCATCGGATCCCCCGACGGGATCGGGTTCTGTCCCGACCGCGGCATCGTTCTCGAGGAGTACAAAGCGACCTGGAAGAAGATGCCGATGCCGCAGGACCTGGATAACTGGCGCTGGCAGATCCAGATCAAGAGCTACATGAGGATGTGCGGCATCACGTCCGGCTACTGCCTGCTGCGAGTTCTCTGGCTCAACGGCGATTACCGGCCCCCGGCCCCCCAGTACCGGGAGTACTGGCTCTCCTTCACCGAGGAGGAGATCGAGAAGAACTGGGAGATGATTCTGCAAAACAAGGAGGCGGCGGATGCTGCAAGGCTTCGAGCCAGTGAGTAACACAGTGCGACGGCGGCTGATCGTGGGCGTGGACGGTCATGAGAAGTGCGGCAAGAGCTCGTTCGGGCTCTCGGCCCCGGCCCCGATCGCGTTCTTCGACACCGACATCGGGTCCGAGGGCGTGGTCCACAAATTCGCGAACAAGCCGATCTACCGGACCACGCTCGGGATTCCCGACAACCTGGCCTCAACGACTCGCGAGGAGTGCGCCGGCCTGCTGGCAACGCTCAAGCAGAAGATCCAGCTCGCCCTCGAGAGTCCCGAGGTCCGCTCGATCCTGCTCGACACGCAGACCGACGTCTGGGATCTCTTCCGTATGGCGCGGCTCGGCAAGCTCTCGCAGGTGATGCCGACCCAGTACACCGAGGTCAACAACGAGATGCGGGCATTCATCCGCTCCTTCTACCGGTACGACAAGAACGTGATCATGACCCACCGGCTCAAGAAGCAGTACGTGGGCTCGGACTGGAGCGGGAACTGGGAGCGGGCCGGCTTCGGCGACTCCGAGTACCTCGTCCAGGTCAACCTGACCGCGGCGTACGATCCCGCGCTGGGGTTCTCGGTCACCGCGACCGGATCCGGACCCCCGCGGCCGAACCCGAACCTCTGGGGGTTCCAGTGGAGCGGCGAGAACTGCAACTTCGCTATGGTGGCGGCGACCCTGATGCCGGAGACGAAGGTGGAGGACTGGCAATGAAGAAGGTAATCGTGAAACTGCACAAGGCGTACGCGCCTCGTCCTTGGTATGCGTCCTTTCGCGCGACGATAGGTGGGCGCCGAGTGCGTCTCGTCACAAGCCTTTACGGGGACACGAGCGCTGTCCTGTTAGCGGTGCGCGATGTCCTCAAGAAGATCTACGGAAGAGAGAAACTCGACATCGACGTTAGGTAGGAGGACTGGCAATGAGCAGACAATGCATTGAGATCGCGAAACGGATCCTCGGGGACGAAACGGTCGTCTTGCCGAAGGAGCTGGTGAGGAGACTGGTGCGGGTGGACGATCTCTGTGCGGCGTACGCGGGGCACCTCCGGAGCAGGCAAGCGGTGGCGACGATCAGCGAGCAGTACGAGAGAGAGCAGAGGGTCGAGAAGGCATACAGGGCCTTGAAGCGCTCAGGAGGCGGCAAATGAAGATCATCAAGCTTGAAGCGGAAAACGTGAAGCGCCTGAAGGCGATCACGATCACCCCCGAGGGCAACCTCGTCGTCGTCGGCGGCGAGAACGGCGAGGGCAAGTCCTCGACTCTGGACTCGATCGCCTACGCCCTCGGCGGCAAGGACGCGATCTGCGACGAGCCTCTGCGGCGCGGCGCCGGGAAGGGGAAAGTGGTCTGCGAGCTCGACGACGTTGTCGTCACCCGCACATTCACCGAGAAGGGAGGAACGCTGACGGTACGCGACCGCGAGGGGGTCAAGCAAACGAGTCCCCAAACGATGCTGGACGCACTGGTGGGCAAGCTCACGTTTGACCCTCTCGCCTTCTCGGCAATGGACCCGGTCAAGCAGCGGGCAACTCTCCAGGATCTCCTCGGGGTCGACTTCACCGGGATCGACGCGCGGCGGGAGGCGGCGTACGCTTCCCGCACCGAACACAACCGGGACGCCAAGAAGACGCGGGCGCAGCTCGACGCGAACCCGGAGGCGCCGCCGGACACGCCGAGCGTAGAAGTTTCGGTTATGACGCTGGTGGACGAGTTGAAGCGGCGGCAGGGCGTGAACGGGGAGAACGCCGTAGTTCGGGCGAATGTCGATCAAGCGGACCAGATCGCTGTCGGCGCCCTGAACGAGGTCGAGCGTCTCAAAGAGGCACTTGGCCTTGCCCGGACTCGTTCCGACCAAGCGATAGCGCGCCGAGACGAATTGGTTCTCGCTACCTGCAATCTCGAGGACCAGGACGAGGCCGAGATCACGACACAGATCGAGAACGCGGAGCAGACGAACCTCGACGTGCGCCGGAAGCGCGTACGCGAAGCCCTCCAGGGCGAGTGCTCCCGGGACAAGCTCGCGGCCGAGGCCAAGACCAAGGAGATCGAGGACTGCGACCGGACCAAGTCCGAGATCCTGTCTGCGATCGAGTACCCGGTCGAGGGTCTTGCTCTCGGCGACGACGGTGTTACCTTCAACGGCCTCCCGTTCGCGCAGGCCTCGAGCGCAGAGCAGCTCCGGGTCTCGGTGGCGATGGGGCTGGCGATGAACCCGAAGCTCAAGGTGCTCCTGATTCGCGACGGCAGCCTGCTCGACGACAAGAGTCTGGCTCTGGTGGCGCAGATGGCCGAGGAGGCCGATGCCCAGGTCTGGCTCGAGAGGGTGGGCAAGGGCCAGGAGTGCTCGGTCGTGATCGAGGACGGGGAGGTGGCGCGGTGACCGAGCCCAAGCTCACGGACTGCATCGCCCTCGAGCAGGGCCTCGCGGCAGACCTCCTGCTCATATACGCGATCCTGTCCCGCGCCCTCCTACTGCCGGACTCGGATGCGATCCAGCGGATGGCTACACACTCCGCTGCCTTGTTCCACAAAAAGCACGGGGCGGTGCTGCATGAACTGGCCGAGTACATTGCACGCAGCCGTGTGCCTGTAGAGACCGAGTTGATGAAGATCTATACCGTCGTCTTCGCCGCCACCGAAGGGGAGCTCCCACCCAAATGATTGCTACGCGACGGGTCATGTACTGCACAGATTGTGGTCGCTACGGACCTACAGGACAGACGGATCCCGAAGTAATGCGCAAGGCTAAGGCTTGGGACTGGAAAGTGGACACTACAGGTAAACTGGGGCCGGACCATAACACAGATCTCTGTCCCAGGTGCTGGTCGAGGAGACAGGAGATGGACCGCAAATGATCTACCTCGATCGCAGAGTCGGGTCCAAGGAACTCCTCCGTTACCTGCGCGGCGCCGAGCTCTGCGACCTCGAGTTCGGGGACGCCGCCTTCGTCGGCCAGGGCCCCGAGACTCCGGTCTACGTGGGCGTGGAGCGCAAGACGGTGCGGGACTTCGTCAACTCCACCATCTCCGGGCGCTTCTCAACGCACCAGCTGCCAGGACTGTTCGCCGCTTACCATTACGTCTACATCGTCGTCGAGGGTCTCTGGCGCGCGAACCCGGAGGACGACTCTCTCGAGATGCGCAAGGGGCCCCGGTGGGCGACCCCCAAGGGAATGGACAACGTGCTCGGCTCCGATCTCATTGCTATGGTAAACTCGTTACAGGTTTGTGCTGGAGCAATAGTTGTTACGACATCGGGTTTGAGAGAAACCGCCCAGTTTCTCCGGGCGATCCACCGCTGGTGGAACCGGGACTGGCGATCCCACCGCAGCCACAAGGACGTGCGCCGCGAGCGATTCCCGACCGCGATGCTGTCCAAGCCCTCGCTCCGGCGGCGGGTGGCGGCCGAGCTCCCCGGCATCGGCTTCGAGCGGTCGGGGGCGGCGGAGGCGAGGTTCGCGACCGTCCACGGGATGGTCAACGCAACGCCCGCGGCCTGGGCATCGGTGAAGGGCGTCGGCAAGACTACCGCAGAACGAGTCCACGAGGCGATAAGGAGACCGGAATGAAACTGCTGTCGGACTACCAGATCGTATTGGACGGCAAAGAGAAACTCACGCCGGAAGCGGTCGCTGCTGTGGATCAGTACAACCGCGCGATTGAGGGCCGCAATTTCGCCTGCAAGCACGGTGTCCTCGTAGTTGCCCAATACTTTCGCGCGATCCAGGGCGCGGTAGCCGTGCTCGTCGGCGGCTACAAGGACGGCTACGATCACGGGTACGAGGTAGGGCATGAGGAAGGGGAGGAGACGGGGTTCGAGAAGGGACGCCAAGACGCGATAGGAGAATACGGTGAGACTCATTGACTGTTCCGAATGCACTCTGCGCAAAGGGGCCACCGCCCCCGTTCCCGGCCAAGGGGACATCACCTCCCCCGTCTTCCTGATCGGGGAAGCGCCCGGCTATCACGAGGACAAGAAGGGCAAGCCGTTCGTGGGTCAGGCCGGCCAGGAGCTGAACAAGTACCTCTCCGACGCCGGTCTCGATCGCAGCCGCTGTTACGTCACCAACACCGTGCGCTGCAAGCCCCCGATGAACCGCAACCCCGGCCCGGTCGAGATCCAGGCCTGTCGGCGGTGGCTCGTCGAGGAGCTCCAGCAGTGCAAGGCCCTCGCGCTCGGGGTCATGGGCGCCGTGGCCGGCCGCGCTCTCATGGGCCCGGACTACGACGTCGAGATGCAGCACGGGATCCCGCTCTGGGCCAGGGACGTCGTCCAGCAGGAGATCCTGGACGAGATCGGGGTCGCTCCCCTGGACAACGTCAAGCTGGTCCCGATGTACCACCCCGCCCTCGGTCTCCACGAGACCCCCCGCATGGGGCGGATCCAGGAAGACTTCGCCGCCCTCGCGGCCGTTGTCCGGGGCGATCTCAAGCCACGGGAAGCGCAGATCAAAGAGGAGAACATGTACCTCGCCGTCTCGGAGGACAGCCCCGAGGCGTACACGTTCCTCGAGCACGCCCTCCAGGCCCGAGAGACCGGCATCGTGTCCATCGACACAGAGGCTCACTGGGACGGCAGCCCCCAGTGCCTGTCCCTGTCTGCGGTCCCCGGCAGCGCGATCGTTATCATGCAGGAGCAGACCAACCTCCTCCAGGCGGTACACGACCTCGTCAACGAGGACCAAGTCCTGACCGTCCTCCACTTCGCCGCCTACGATCTCCCGATGTTGCTCAAGATGGGGATCGAGCCCGCGCACACCGTCGATTCGATGGTCGGCGCCTACCAGCTCCAGACCCTCCCCCAAGGCCTCAAGGCGCTCGCCTACCGCCTCTGCGACATGAGAATGAGCTCCTACCAGGACATGATCCGGGGAGTGCAGCACGAGAAGGCGACCCAGTTCCTCGCCGTCGCCTCCTGCTTCCCTTGCCCGCCCCCGCCCCCGGAGACGATCTGGGATCCCAAGCCCAAGATGGAGTGGATCGTCGCTGAGGTCACGAAGCCCTGTACCAAGAGGCACAAGCTGGCCGAGCCCTGTCCCACCTGCACCTCGAAGTCTGCGGAGACGGCAAAGGGCTGCGGTACCTGCGACGGGCGCCGGTTCGTCCGGAAAGAGACCAAGCGCACGGGCAAGGAGCAGGTTCTCGGGACCGACGGCGGCCACTGGCGGACCAAGCAGCCCCACGGGGCCCAGAAACGCATTCAACGGATTCTGGGGGACTTTACCACGAAACAGGACGTAGACCCAGTCGAGCGCTGGTTCAAGCTGGACGGGGCCTCCAGGGCGTTCCTTGAGGGGCTGGCCGGTCCCTTTCCCGAGGTCGATCTCTCGGACATCCCGCAAGACGAGTTCATTCAGTACTCTGCGCGCGATGCCGACGCCACTCTCCGTGTCTGGCTCGTGATCCGGGGCCAGATCGACAAGATGGGGCTCTCGAAGTCGTTCCAGCTCGACATGGCGGTCCTGCCCTTCGTCCTTGAGATGGAGAAGGCCGGGATCCGGGTGGACAAGAGGGGGCTCTTGGCGCTCTCGGTCTCCTGTGGCGAGCGGCTCGACGATATCTGCAACGAGATCGACAAGCTGATGAAGTGCCGGACCAACCCCGCTTCCCCGAAGCAGGTCCAGCAGATCCTCCTCCACTGTGGTCTCAAGCCCGCGAAGACGACACCGACCGGGGAGATGTCCACCGACGCCGAGGCCCTGCAGGCGCTGATCGGCAAGCACCCGGTGATCGAACTCCTTCTCGAGTACCGTAGCCTGAGCAAGATCAAGAACGCCTTCGCGGACAAGCTGCCGGGGAAGGCGGACAAGAACGACCGGATCCACACCTCGTTCCGGACGACGCGAACGAACACCGGCCGTCTCTCCTCGGCGAACCCGAACCTGCAGCAGGTCCCGACCCGCACCGAGCTCGGGCGCCAGATCCGGGACTGCTTCATCGCCGACGAGGGGAGTGCGCTGGTCTGCATCGACTACTCGCAGATCGAGATGCGGATCGCCGCGCACGAGAGCCAGGACGGGAACATGATCGAGGTCTTCGAGAACGATCTCGACATCCACGCCGCGACGGCGAGCAAGGTGTTCGGTCTCCCGATCGATCGCCTGGACGACAAGAAGCACCGCTACCCGGCCAAGCGCATCGGGTTCGGGATCCTGTACGGTCTCACGCCCGAGGGTCTCCTCGACCAGCTGATCCTGGCCGGCTGCGAGGGCTGGAACCTGACCAAGTGCAAGCAGCTGATCGACGACTGGTTCGGGGTCTACCCGGGAGTGAAGGTCTACTTCCAGAACACGTACGCCGAGGCCCGTCGCCAGGGTTACGTCTCCGATCTCTTCGGCCGCATCCGTCGCATCCCCGAGATGAAGAGCGCGATCAAGAGAGTGAGAGCGGCCGGCGAACGGCAGGCGGGCTCGATGAAGATCCAGGGCGGCGCGGCTGGCGTGATGAAGGTCGCGATGCGGGACCTGCTCCCGGTCTACAAGACGTTCCAGGACTGGGACACGAACTGCCGCCCGCTGCTGCAGGTGCATGACGAGATCGTGAGCGAGGTCTCGCTCGAGATCCTGCCCCAGTTCATCGCCGAGGCGAAGCGGGTGATGGAGAGCGCGGTCGAGTTGAGAGTCCCGCTCAAGGTGGACTGCGAGTGGGGGTTCAAGTGGGGGACAATCCAGGAATGGGAGGCGTGAGATGGAAGACGAGATTACAATCAAGGTCTCTGAAAGCAAGCTTACGGAGGCGCTCGACAAGATCCTCGATGTCCGCGAGGACATGACGGAGGTGGCGTTGGCTGTATCAGATCTTGCGGCGCTGCTTACCGAGAGTGTGGTAGAGGAGGTGTGACATGGAAGGCGAGACGGCACTGGCAGAGATTGGGAACGCGGCCCTACAGAACGAGGTCAAGGGGCTGATGCAGCTCCGGGACACGCTGCGCAGGGACGAGGACCGGCTCAAGAAGATGAAGACCGAGGTCCAGGCCCGGGTCGTGCAGATCTTCGAGGAGCTCGGGGTCGGCAAGATCGACGGCGGGGAACTGGGAACGTACGCCGCGACCGCGGGCCGGGTGACGAGAAAGGTTGACACGGACAAGCTCAAGCTGTCACTGTTGGGGGCAGGAATCGAGGCCAAGAAGGTGACGGAGCTCATCTCCAACGCCACCACCGTTTCGACTGGGGAACCCTCGGCGAGGTACACGCCGTGGAAACCGAAGAAAGGATAGCGCTTGGGGTTGCGGCCGCCGCCCGCAGGACAACCGATGGGGATCGGGAACCGGCGCCGACTGCGGCCCCAAGACATACTGCGCTCGAGGGGGCCTTGCCAAGCCCGCTCACAAGCCCTACCACACAGCCCGCCTGGCTATCGCCAGCCAAACCCTCAAGCGGGACGCCCCCTCGACGCAGGCAAAGGAGATCTCATGCAGACTATCGTCGTAGCCAAAGTCCGCAAGGACTGTCCCCTGCACCTGGACTTCGGAAGGTTCGCCAGGGACCCGTGGCTGGAGCTGAGGGCGTCCGAGACAACGGAGCTGGAGAGCGGCGTCGTAACCTCGGTCCGGTGCAACTTCGCTGTACTGCTGCCGCGCGAGCACTGGGCTGTCGTGCTCGGGAACCCGGAGCTGCTTGTGCATGGCCTCTTTGCCACACCGATGACGGTCCCTAATGAGGCTCGGTACGAGATCGCAGTATACTTGTTCAATAACTGCGACCAGATGCAGTACGTGAACGAGGGCGAGTCCGTTGGCCACATGTTCCTGATGCCCGCCAAGCACCCGATGGTCCGCTTGGCGGGGGCGCTGCCAGAGGAGGGGGAGAACCCGTGCAAGTCCTGATCGCGGCAACACTCCTCTGGCTCGCGTGGCCGCAGTATGTGGATCCCGATCTGCGCCCGCCGGTCGAGGAGATTCACCCACCGGAGAGGGTATCGTGAACACGCTCGGATTCGATTTCGATATACGGAGGTGGAAACATGTGGAGAAGACTGCTGACTTTCCTATGCCTGCTCCTGCTCCTGGGGAGTGCCTGCACTCATGCGAAGGGTCACGGGATAACATACTGGAGCCTGCTCCAGCACAAGTCCCTGAGACTGAAGATCGTCTACCCGGACGGTGTGGAGGTGGAGGGGGAATACGGGACTGATTCCGATCCCGCCGTGCAGCTCGCCCGCGAGGTGAGTAAGCTGGCGGAGAAAGTGGGAGGACCGTGATGGGTGACCTAACAGAGAACTTCTCGAAGGAAGAGTTCCGCTGCCCCTGCTGTGGGATAGCGGACGTGGAGATGGGGCTGGTGACGCAGCTCCAGGTGCTGAGGAACCAACTCAGTCTACCGATCAAGATCCTGAGCGGGTTCCGCTGCGCGAAGCACAACCAGGCGATCGGATCGAAGCCGACGAGCCAGCACGTCCAAGGTAAGGCGGCCGACATCACGGTCGGTGGGATGCACGGGATCGATCTCGCGGCGCGGGCTCGGGTAGTGCTGGCGTTCCGCGTCGGCGGCATCGGGCTCTACTCGAAGAACGAGAACATGGTCCATGTCGACGTGCGGGCAGGGGGAACGTCGAGGTGGATTCATTGACTCGCGCGGCGAAGGAGGAAGAGTGATGTACACCTGTACCGGGACGGAGGAACATCGGCACAGCGAGGTCGTGTACGACAGCACGCTAATAGACTGTCCTGTGTGCGCGATGACAGGACGCCTGCGCAAAGAGCGCGACGAGGCAGGGGACGCGATCGAGACACTTACACTGAATCTTGAAGCAGCCGAGTCCGCGCGCGACGACCAGCGCGAGGGCGAGAGGCGGAAATCCGAGCGCCGCCGATTTGGCGTTATGGCAGACGATCTCGGGCTGCGCAGGCGCTCAAGAGTAGAACACCGCAAAGAATGGGCGAACCGCCGCCGCGAAGACAGTGGCCGCGCCGCGCGGAAGGTCACCCCTCCCGCACTGGATACCCAAACGCCTCGAAGTCCCGAGCGTAAACGAGATTGACTATCTTGACATCCTCCGGGCTCAGCTCTTCCTCGGGCCCGTTCGTGTACTCCCCCGGGAACGAGAGAGCACTGTCCTTCGCCGGCCAGGACTCGGGCTGCCCGCTGTAGAACGGCAGCTTCTTCCAGTCCTCGGCCAGGTTCTCGAGCCTCAGAACCGTTTGCAGCCTCTCTAAAGGCGCCAACTGCTCGACCTGGGGCTTTACGGCTGCGTAGCTCCGTTTCGTTGTGAGAGCCCACGAGATGAAGTTCTGGAGGGTGTTCTTGCCCGGTACCTTGCCCTCGAAACGCCTCCCGGGGCCCGTCATCGAGCGCCAGGCGGACACGATCCGGGTGTAGGGGTCGCGCACAACACTGAACTTGAAGTGCTTAGGGGTAGCGAACTCCTTAGGGACGATGTTAGGGTGGCCAGCAACGTACCGCGGGTGCTGGACAGCGGCGCCGATCTCCCTCTTCCACTGTTTTCCGTACTCCTGCCGGGGCACTATCCGGAGACCGACCTTGCACACAGCGCTGCCGCCGTAGAACGTGGTGAGGGCCCAGTGGACCGAGTGGGTGCCGCACTTCGCGTTCGAGATGAAGACGTAGGGGGGGTCGTGGCAGACGATCATGGGTCCTGCATCCTGTAGTCGAAAGCCTCGAAGTCGGCGGCGTAGAACTTGTTGACGAGGGCGACGTCGTCCGGGGAGAGCGTCTCCTCGGGACCGTTCGAGTACTGCCCGGGGAGGGTGAGAACGGACTCCCTGCCCGGCCACTTCTTCGGCCGCCCGTCCCAGAAGGGGAGGGAGCAGAACTCGGCGGCGAGGCTCTCGAGGTGCAGGATCGCGTCGTACTGAGAGACCGGTCGGAGTTGATCGACCTGGCGCCGCACCGCAGGGTGGTAGTGCTTGACCGCCGTCGCCCACTTGAGCCAGAGCGAGAGGTTCTCCGGGTTCGGGCACTGCTTGAGGATGTGTTTGCCGGGGAGCGTTGTCGAGCGCCAAGCCGAGACCGCTCGGGTGTAAGGGTCCCGGACCACGGAGAACTTGAAGTAGTCGCGGCACTCGGGGGGGATCTCGTGGGGGTGGTGGGGAACGCAGATAGGCCCGGACCCGTAGCGCTCGATCCAGAGCGGGTGCTTGTCCCGCTTCGGGGGCTCGTACTGTCCCGTCTTCCTGTTGTGCCAGAGGCCCCCGTAGAACCTGGACAGGACGTAGAACATGGTGTGCGTCCCGGCCTTGGGAACGCTAACGTACACGTAGCGGAGGTCGTGGTTTACGAGCATCCCGGATCAGGAGCCTTCCTCTTGCGGGGGAGGCTCGACCTTCTGGGGTGGGGGCGGTCTCTTCTCGATCGTCTGGATCGCGTTGAGCACCGCCTGCTTCTGTTGTTGGATCCGCTCCTCGGTGCGGAGCAGGTCGAAGAACTGCGCCTTCAGTTTGGTGAGGTCGCTGCCGCCGTCGTTCTCGCTCATGGTACCGTTACCCCTTCGCAATGAGATCGCTGTCCTTGCCCTCGTGGGCGTCCAGCGCTTCCTGTACTCCGAAGAGAGCATTGACGATGCTCGCGTGCCTTGCCTCGAGCGCGCCGAGCACTGCACGCTTGGCGTCGATCTCGCTGCGCAGGGTCTCGCAGGACGCGATCACCTTGAACTCCTCGGCTTCCAGGTCCGTCTTACGGGTTTCGATGTCTGTGACCGGCATTGTTCTCTCCCTATGTGTGGGTGTAGGTAGCGACCCAGACCGCTGCGCCGCCGATGTCCATCAGTGCCATGTTGTGGTGCCGCCAACCGTCCGAGTAGTCGGGCCCGGGCACCTGGCCCCCGGTGCTTTCTTCTGCGTTGCCTTGCGTAGTGAGGTTCTTCGACAGATCGGTGTCCGTGGTCCCGTCGAGGCGAATGAAGGGCTGGTCCTCGTCGTCCTGTTGGAGACGCAGGGCGGGGATTCCGTCTGCGGTGCCCATGTCAATGTGCAGCCGGGCTGCGGCAGAGGTAGCGGCGATGCCCATCCCTACCCTGCCGTTGTCCAGGTCCATCGTCAGGATGTTGAGCTCGTGGTTCGTCAGGTCGTCGTTCTGGGACAGGAACTGCGCAAAGTCATTGTTGACAAAGAGCCCGAGAATCTTCGTGTCGGCGGACCCGCCGGTGTCGATCAGGTACAGACCGGCGCCGTCGCCCTCTGTGATGTTGCGGGCGATGTTGGCGGTCAGGATGTGGACGCCGTCTCCTGTATAATCGGCCGTTCCCCCGGCGACGTTCTCGAGCGGGGCCGAGGTGCCGAGGCCGGCGCTGTCCCCGGAGAACGACCACAGGTTCGTCGACCACGAGGACCAGGCCCCGTTGTCGTAGGCGTACATCAGGTCCTCGTCGTCGACCAGGACAAGGAAGCCGTCCGCGGGCTCGGAGAAGTCCCAGGCTACAGTGGCCGCGTTCCAGACTGCGAGGTAGTCCTCGTACCCGAACCAGAGGTCCCCCGAGGCAACGGAGGCGGTGACGAGGTACTGGTCCCCGTCCGAGAGACCGGTGCCGGGGGCGGCGTTCGTGCGGTCGATCACCATCCCCATCCACGTCGTGCCTTGGGCGAGAGCGTTGTCGATCAGACGCATCGCTCGGGAGTAGATGTCAGCGAACCGCAGGTCGCCCTGGTTGACGAGCGGGAGACCGTAGGCGGCGGTGAAGTCGCGGAAGACGATCCAGGTGGTCTCGTTCGTTCTCGTGGTCGGGTAGTTGGCAGTCAGCGTCATCGCGGTGTCGGAAGCGACGGCGTCGATTGTGTAGGAGACCGTGTCGTCTCCGATGAGGATCTCGTCGCCGGCTGAGACGTTCGCAAGCCAGGAGGTGTCGGTGCCGGTGAGCGTGTTCGCTCCCGCTGTGGTGGAGATCGTGCCCCCGTCTGTGGTCGATGTGTACTGTGCCATGATTCCCTCCTACGGGGTAACGATTTCCCGCTCCGAAGACCAGTTGCTGCCAGCGGTGCCGAAAGAGTCGATGGCAGCCGACCTCACGTACCATGTACCAGAAGTGAGCCCGTCTTGGTAGTGACTTATCTCACGACCGCCGAAGTCGACCCTGGGGCTGGACCAGTCCTCGGTGCTGAGCCTACGCTGGATTACGTAGTACTCGAAGTCGATCGGCTTCGGGCTCAGGTCGTTCCAGTTGGCGTTGTAGGTCGTGGCTGTGTTCAAGATTACGTACTGCGGCAGGGCTGCGGGCGCGTCGTTGGTCACATACAGAGAAGCGTAGTTCTCCGAGACTTGGTTGAACTTGTCGTAGGCCCAGACCGCGATCGTGAACGCTCTAATCGGTACTCCCTCGTTGTCGATCGCGTTCTTGTCGAACGTGTACAGGTACCGGTTCTCGGCAACGAACTCGGTGCGGCGGAGAGCGCCTGTATTGTCCCAGATCTGGACGATGTAGCCTTGGAAGTAGCTGCTGCGGACGCCTGCCCCGGCGCCGGTCTCCTCTTCGCCGGCGGGCGGATCCTCGTCCAGGGCCCCGACCTCCCGCCAGGAGAACTCGACGTGCTTGCCTACGAAGGTCTGGTCGTTGCCCTGCCCCGAGATCTCAAGCCCCTTCACGTCCTCGGGCTTGGTCGGGAAAGCGACGACGACGCTGGTGGTGGGCGCGTTGGAGAGATCGGGCTTGATCCCCTGCGCTGTCGAGGAGAGCGCCCGGAGGTAGATCCGCTCTCCCGGCACCATGTTGCGGAGGATGTGCGTGTTCCCTGTAACGGAGAGCTCGTACTTCCAGGTCTCGTTGTCGGTGCTGGTGAAGATGTCGACGTGGTTGTGCCAGCCGTAGCCGACCTCGGCGTCTGGGACATCCCAGGAGAGGTAGACGGCGGCGACGTAACCAGGACCGGAGAACGCTGTGAGGCTCTCTACATGCTTCGGGGGCCGGTTGGGGGTTGGGAGGCCTGAGTACTCCTCGACAGGCAGTACGGACCCCGAGAGGTCGTACACGGCAGCGCTGTACTCCGTCGCGGAGATCTGAACCTCGGTGTCGCTGGTCCTCTCCATCTCCATGACGCGGAACGGTTTCTTCTCGACGTTCGTGTACCCGATCGAGAAGACGTCGAACGCGACCGGTTCTACGGACCAGGGTGCGGCGATGTTGATCGCGGTGCCAGCGGCGATATCGCCCGTGTCGGTGATGGTAGCTTCTTCCAGCGCATCGTCGGCTGTCTGGCGCACGAGGATCTTGTAGGTGCGCCCGGAGACCAGGGGCAGGGAGACGGGCTCTTTGAGGGTGACGGTCTGGGCGGCGCCCGCCTTCACGCGCCCGCTGGCGATGCCCCAGATCGGCAGGTCGTGCGCAACGTAGATCACGTCTCCCGGTACGCAGGTAACGGCGTCGATGCCCGCCTTGAAGCTGACGACCTTCGTCGAGAGCCTCTGCTTCTGCAGCGACTGGATCCCCACCCGGATCGCTTCCGACAACCTGTGTACGCCAAGCAGGAACGAAGTGTCCTTCCGGATCGGGTCCCCATTCGAGTAAGCGGTCGCGTCCCGGATCATTGCAGTGTTGCGCTGGTAGTAGTTCGCGTCGTCGGCGAACTGGATCTCGAGAGTGTTGGTGGAGTCTCCCGTCGCGACGTACTCGATCTGGAGCGAGTTCTCTACAACGTTCCCCATCGTGAAGAGCTGGGTGGCGGTGGTCGCCTTATCGAAGACGAACTGGATTGTGTTATTCCTCCAGACAGCCCAGGCGTTGATGGAAGCGCAGACGTTGGCGACGACGTCCAGGGCCGGGGTGAAGGCATCGAGAACGAAGCCGAAAACGTGGCGGGTCTCGGTGTCGCCCGCGCCCCCCTCGATGAACTCGGCCGCGTCACAGTAAGCGGCTGCGGTCGCGTAGTCCGCGAGCGGCATATGCTCGGCGGAGATGTACTGCCCAGCGCCGTAACGGGTGTTGAGGAACAGCTCCCGTAGACAGTAGATCGCGTTCTCGGAGAAGATGTCGGGGTTGCCTGCGGTCTCGACTTTGCGTCCCTCGACCGCGACCGTGATATTGGGGAGGGACCCGGAGAGCTGGCTGGTCGCGAGGACTTTGAGCCCGAGGAGCGCGGTGAACGGGTAGACGTGCTTGTCGTAGCGAACCTCGTCCCAGGCGTAGAGGAAACAGTCCTTGACCCAGACCTTGTTGTTGTCGGTGCGCGCTTCGCCCCCGTACATCTCGATCTTGACCTCGTAGCGCCCGGGGGTCAGGTTCGAGATCGTGTACGACCTCCGGATAGCCGACATCGAGAGGGCCGGGCCCATCATGAAGTCCTGCCCGACGTTGTAAGAGCCCCCGACCACGCGCCAGTAGATCTTCATCGGGATGAAGGTGCTGTGGATCCCGCTCTTGTTCGTCTTGTACATCGAGGGGCACTTGAAGTGGAGAACGATCTCCTCGACATCGTCGCCGGTCGTCGTGCGCTCGTAGCCCTCTGGGTACTCGTCATTGTTGGGGTTGCCGACCCAGTCGAGCTGAATCGTGTCGCCGAACGAGAGGAGGTCGTGGATGTCGGTGAAGCCCGGGACCACAGCTTGGCTCTCGTTACCGAGGCGGATGAAGATGTCGATGTCGTCGTAGTTGTCGACCGGGTTGCCGTCGACGAGGATCTTGTCGGCGATCGCGTCCTTGTCCCCGGCATCGGTGTCGGCGGTGATCCCGGCGATGCTCTGCAGGGGTCCTTCGCCAAGACCGATGAGTATGTTGAGGAAGTTGTCGTTCTCGTTGGACTCGATGTACGTGTTGAGGTAGTTGCCCCCCATCCGCACAGTGCCGTACGGGACCGCGACGGGAACATCGACGTCCATCGTGTTCTGGACCCCGTCCCAGCCATAGGTCGGAGAGGAGTCGGCGCCGCCTTCTTGGCTGCCTGTAGAGGGGGACTTGGCGGTGAGGAGCATGATCCCCTGCGTGAGGAGCGAGGCCACTGCGAGGTAAGGAGCCGCGGCCACGATAGCGGCGCCGACGGCCTTCAGCCCTACCATGACCATTCCGCCGATGACCGCCCACTCGATGCCCTCGATTACAGGCAGCACAGTGATCTCGTGTCCGTCCTCGACGTAGAAGGTCTCCCACTCGTCCTCGGGAACCTTGCCTTGACGGCTACTCACCACGACGGCGAACTGCCCGTTGAGGTACCTTGCCGGAACGTAGTCCGAGATCCGGGAGCCTTGCCGCACGAACTCCTGCTGAAACGTCTCCTCTTCCCGGTTGCCGAAAGGGTTCTTGATGACGTGGACGGAGATCATACCATCACCCCTTCGACCCAGTAGTACCCAATCAGCTTGGACTGGTAGCGGGCTTCCCCGACGTGGGACGCCGCCACGCCCATCTTGCAGGTCGCGTGCAGGAACAGGTCATCTTCCAGCATCACACCGAGGTGGTCCGGAACGCTATCTCTGCCGAAAAGGACAACGCATCCCGGCACTGGGGCCGGAATCTTTTTCGTCATCTCGGAGAGAAGGTCGAGCGCGATGCCGGGATTCTCCTGCGCCTCCTCAAGAGAGTACGGGAAGTCGGGGATCGCCGCCCCGAGCTTGTGAAGCACGCGCATCACGAGCCCGTAGCAGTCGATGCTTTCCCCCCGCCCCTCCGACTCCCAGGGAGTCCCGAGCATGTCCTCGGCGATCTGTGTCAGCTTGCTCATGAGATCGCCAAGTTCCTGAACGGCACCGAGGGGAAGCCCCCGAAGCGTTCCGAGTTCTGGTGCGCCTTGCAGTTGCGCAGTGTGTGATCGCACGCGTCGGCGGTAGAGAAGAACGCGTTACGGAAGTAGACGGCGAGGGGCGCGCTCCCGTACTGGTACCAGCGGATCCGGGAGACGGCTCTGATGTCGAAAGTCCCGACCTCGGTGAAATCGCTGAGCGCGATCTGGAACGTCTGCCAGGACGCGGTGATCGTCGTCCCGACAGCGCCGTAGCCTCCGGTGACCCCCATGTTGTCCCCGAGAGCGGAGATGTAGATCTCGTTCGTGTCGGGGACGTCGCTGCCGATCTCGAGTTGGCTGAACTCGCCCGAGGCCTCGGACATGTCGAGGGGATCGGAGACGCGCAGGTCGATGAAGAGGTACTGGTCTCCGGCCGTGATGTCGAGACCGCGGCAGTCCACCGCTCTGTCGAAGTAGCGCTCCGCGATCGAGAGGTCCGTTGCTCCCCAGCGCACCATCGCGTTGCGCCAATGGATCGAGCAGGGCGCGGACTGGAAGTTGTACCAGGAGACGCGCTTCATCGCTGAGACAGTCGGGGCAGGCGCCGTGGCCGAGAAGGCGCTGAGCGGGATCTCCATCGTCTGCCAGGCGGTGGTGACCGACTTGCCGCTGAGTTCATCGCCGGAGAGGCCGGTGAGATCGGAGTAGTACCACTCGTTCGTGTCTGCGGAGGCCGAGGACGAGAGCTCGAGCTGTCCATTGGAGGTCAGCCTCGCTGGGTCCGAACACTTGAGGTCGATCACGAGAACCCCGTCCCCGACCCCGAGACCCGTACAGTCTACCGCGTCGAAGACTTTCTCGGCCCGATCGGTCTGGACTTGGTTCGCCTGCCGGTCCTGCTGCACGCCATAGAGAGCGACGTCGCCCCCGGTGACGACGACGTCCTCGGCCATCAGGCGCTGCTTCGCGGCCTCGAAACCGGACGGGGCCACGTACGCCCCTCCCGACCCGGTGGCGGTCCAGCAGCCGTAGCCCTTATAGGTCCACTGACAGTGGTTCCGTGCATAGCGTCGGAGCGGTAGGCGGACCTTGAGAATGTCGAGTTTGGACGAGAGACGGAACACGGCAGCGGCGTCGGTCACCGTCACCGACTTCACGTAGAACGTGTCCTCGATGTACGCAGCCGCGTCGGCGAGAAGATCCGAGAAGACCTGCTTGATGACGACCTTCCTGTTGCGGAGGCCGTCGCTGGACTCCAGATAAGACTGGATGTACCGGGTGACGTTGGCGACCGTGACCTCGACCACATCGACCTTGCCGTCGGAGGAGCTCTCGAGGCCGCTGTGTGTGACAGGGAAGGCTTGGTAAAGGTCCCCGCCCGAGGCTGGGTAAACAACGTCCACGTCCCACTCCGCGAGCAGGAGGTCGTTGGCGGGGTTGCCGTCGGTGTCGATCCGGTAGAGCCAGATCGGCGCATTGACCTCCAGGTTCTTCTCGGCGATGAAGGGGTCGGTTCCGCGGGGCATTAGCTCAGACCGTCCTCGTTGCAGGTAACGCACTCGAATTCGGCGAAGAAGTGGCCGAGGGCTGCGGTCTCCCGGTACGAGCCCTGCTCCATGCGCACGGAGACTATCGCGTCGTCGGTCTCGTCGGTGATGTCGAACTTCTCGAGGGACCCGGTGCGGGCATCGAAGAACGCTCTCCAGTTGGCGAGGCCGGCCGCGTTCAGGGCAGGGCTCTTGATCCGGTACCGGGCGACCACCCGGGACGCTTTCTGGCGCCGCTGCTCCATCTGGTTCTCGAACGTGGTGACGAGGTTCGGGTACGAGCGGGTGACTTCCGAGGATCCGATGTCAAGGGTGAAGGTTGCCATGTCAGGCTCCAGCTCTCCGGATCGTTCTCCGGGTGACGCCGTTCTCAAGCGAGTCGCGGTTGACGGCGTTGACGATGACCCCCCGCCCCTCCCGGGACTGCATCGAGGCAGCGACGGCCTCGTTGGTGATCATGTTGTAGATCACAACCGGCTGCTCCTTTGGGGTCTGAGAATTGACCCCAGGACCTCCAATGCCGTCCGTAGGCTGAAAGGCGTCCGGGTATTGGGCTATGTTAGTCGGGCCGAGACCGATCGTTCCTCCGATCGGACCCCCGCCCCCGCCCCCGCCGGCGTTGAACCAGCTGCCCATACCCCCAAGGACCCCACCGAGGGACCCGAGGAGCCCGACGAGACCGAGCCAGTTGAACCCGCCGCCCCCGCCCCCTGCGCCCTGCTTCCCTGTGAGGGCAAGCATCATCTGCTGCGCCGCCATTTGGGCGACCGTCTTGCGCCACGCGCTGAGGATATCGAGGGCGAACTGCCGGAAGTGGTCCCCGAACGAGTCCAGGTCCGACATCGAGTTCTCGAAGAAGGAGCCCCAGGCCGTCTCCATGTCCTGGTAGGCCCGGACCGCGACCTCGGCGCCTGACTTCATCTCCTCCTGGGATTTCTGGGCCTGAAGGCGAAGACCCTCGAAGAAGGTGCCGGTCCCGAGGGTGTGGCGGCGCCGCTCCTGCTCTTTCCTATACGCTCCGATCTGCCCGACCAATCCGGGGTCCAGACCCAGCTTCCGGTAGCCGTCGAGCTGCAGTTCGATCAGGCGCATGTTGAACTCGTGGCTGGCCTGGGACTTCTCGTCGATCTCGTTGTAGAGCTGGGCCGCGATCCGAACCCGCTGCATGGCAGCTTGGCGGGCGGCCTTTTCAATGCGGTCGGCGTTCTTCTTCTCGCGCTCGAGGCGCTTCCTCTCGAAGTCCTCCTCAGCCTGGTCAACGTCCTCGAGAACGAGTAGGTACCCCTGCTGCGCCTTCGCGTAGATCTTGACGAGCGTCTCCTGCGTCCCCTCGGCGTCCCGGATCGTGTTCTCCATCGCTTGGCGGGCAGCGATGCGTTGCTGGTCGAACTGGTCCTCGGTGCCGAGGATCTCGACGCGCTGCGAGATCTCCCGGAGAGTGTCCGCGCCGGTGGTCTCGATACGGATCTGCTCTTCCATTGCCGACTTGCGCTCACGAAGGTACTTCTTCAGTGCGGCGGCGGATTTCTTCTCGGCCTTCTCCCGATCCTTGGCCTGGTTCTCAAGGAGCTTGTCGAGATCCGCCTGCGCTTTCCGGGCCCCAATCTGGAGATCGATCTTCTTCAGATCGTCCGCCTTGTCGGGGTAATCGGCGATCAGCTGCAGGTAATCGCTGAGGGCTTTCTTGGCAGTCTCGATCGCGGTGCGGGCCTGCTCCATCTCCTGTGCTGTCGTAGCAATGCCGGCGGTGACCGCCGCCCGGACGCTGGCGGCGTCGTACTCCTCGGGGGTGAGTCGGATAGGCTGCTTCCCCCCAGTCTTGCCGACCTCGCCGAGCACCCTGCGCAGGCTACGGACGACCGAGAGCCGATCCCGCAGCGCCTTCGTCTCCTCCGTGATGCGCTTTGTCATCTCAGCGTGCGCCCAGCTGCCCTCGCGGAGTTTCTCGTACACCTCGTAGTCAAGGCGGACCATCTTCGTCTTCTCAGCTATCTCGTTCTTGAGGGCGGTGGTCTCTGCGTTGATGTTGGCGACCTGCGCAGAGTACATCTCGTCCACGACGCGCTGGAGATCCACCCAGTCCTGGATCAGGATGCCCTCCTTGGCCAGCGTCGTGATCAGCTGCTCTTTCACCTTGGTCAGGTCGGCTGTGAGCGTCTTGGCTTTCTCTGTATCGAGAGCGTACTTGGCGATGAGTCGCGTGACGTTCTCGTACCTTCTTGTGAGGTCGAGCACAGCGTTCATGTTCCCTACAGCAGACTTCGCCGCCGCCGCCATCTCGTTACGAGCCGCCCGCTGCTCCGCCTTGAATGCGACGATGACGCCGATCAGGGCTGTGAGTGCAGCAGCAACGCCGCCGACAGCGACCCCCCAGCTGAAGAACCCGGCCTGCCACAGTTTCACGATACTGGTGACCGAGGGGGCGATCGCCATGAACGTCCCCATCGACAGTGTTGCTGCGGAGAGAGCGGCGCCTACCGACACGATGGCGAAGGTGAGCGTTCTATTCTCCTTGCCGAACGCGACAACGGACTTGGTAACGGCCCCCATAGCGTCGTCGATCTCCTGCAGCCCCGCCTTGGCCAGCTCCCACATCCCGGTCTCTTGCATGAAAGCGTCCCGGAACTGGAACCACTTGTCCTCGATCATGGACATGATGCCTGTCCAGGTCGTGGCGAGGGACTTGGCCGCGCCCTTGAACTGGGAATCCATCTTCGTCCAGGACTCCATCAGCACCTTACGGGTCTCTTCGGCAGTATACTGTACTCCGCCCTTGAACCCAAGCATGGCTGAGATGCCCCGCTCCCGGAAGCGGTCGGCTGCCTGGGCCCCGGCGGAGTACATTCTCGCAATCTGCGCCGTCGTGACCTCGATGGAGAGTCCCACTGCCGCAGAGAGGTCGGCGATGAGCGGCATCCACTTGATGACGTCGTCGGCGCCGTCCTCCATGATACCCGAGAGGGCGGTGGCCGACTCCATGATCTTCTCGTAGGTGAACGGGACCTGGGCAGCGTAGTCCGCCATCTCCTTGAAGAGACGAGCGCCCTCGGCCTGGGTGCCGAGCAGGGCGCGCAGACGGAGCTCGTACTGCTCGATCGCGTTCGAGGCCTTGATGAAGCTCTTGGCGAGCATGACGCCGGTCGCGGTGGCGGCGGCGCCTGCGGCGGCGATGGCGATGCCCAGCTTACGAATGTGCTCGCGGTTCTTCTCGACCCGCTTGCCGAGAGAGTCGACTCCCCCCTTGAGGTCGTCGACGCCCTTCTTCGCCTTCTTGGTCTCGATATTGATCCAGCCTATTGCTGCGCCGGCGTCGAAAGCCATCAGCCTCGCCTCACCTTCCGGAGCTCGGCCCAGTTCTCGGCAACGACCTGCTGTCTCGTTCTGCCGATACCGAATCTGAGTGTGTTGATCTGGTTACGCACTCTGGTCAGCTCCTTCGCTGCGCCGCCGAATCCCGCATTCACCGCCATGATCGTGCGCCGGTAGTCCTCGAGGGAGGCGATCTCCGCCTCACGGCGCCAGAAGCTCAGCTCTCTTGCATCGAGGTCGAGCAGCTCGTCTCGCGTGAACAGTCCAGGGAAAGCGGCCGCTATCTCCGCGGCTTGGTGGCGGCTTTCCCTTTCTGAGGGTCCATGCCCCCGCCCGTGAGCTGCTTGTTGATCTCCCCTCGCACGTAGTCCTCGGCCGCCATGAGAACGCGGATATCGTGCCCTTCCCAGGCCCTGACCGGGATACCACAGTAGATCTCAAGACGCCTGGCGAAGACGTTCGAGGGGTCTTTGCCATCGAAGTCCTTCTGCTTGAGGATATCGAACTGCGCGTCCGCCTTCTCGATCATCTGGCGCGTAAGCGGTTCCGGCACCGCATACGTCTTGCCGTCGAGGAGGACCTCGATCGGCTCGAAACTCTTTGCCGCCGTGTCTGCGTTGAAAACCATGATGCTCTCTCCTTCACAAAGATTCAGGGGGCGTCCTGGCGCCCCCATCGGTCCCGGCTTAGACGCTGCCGAGCTTCCACATCGCGTTGCGCGGAACTCCGGACACCTCCCCGGACGTTACCGGGTAGGCGACGAAGATCACTTCTGCGACCCGCTGGCTGTCCACATCGAACGTCCAGCTGTAGTTCGGACGCGGGCTCGCCTTGAACATCGTGAGCCACTTCGTCGTGTCCGCCGTCGCGACTCCGGCGTCCAGGGGTTTGACGAGGATCTGCTGAGCGTTGTCGCGCAACGAAGTGCCGACGTCGCTCTTGACCATCATCTGATTCCCTGAAGTGCCGGAGGTCCCGGACGCTCCCGGCGTGATCGTCGTCAGCTCGGCCAGCGAAAAGCGCGTAAGCTGCAAGCGCAGTTCCGCTCGACCTCCAATGACAATCTCGTCGACGGGGGCGGTTCCGTTCCGCGAGGTATTGACTTCGGCCGTCGAGATCTCGAAAGAGAACTCCGCCTCGATGTTCTCCTGGAGCACGGTTGCTCCAAACGTGACCTCACACGGGCCGAGGTCCTTGAACGGGGACATCACACCCATTTCGGAATCCTCCTCCCTACAGAATCTGGGCGTGCAGAATGAAGTTCGTCGAGAAGTTGTGTCTCAGCTTCTCGTCCTGCCCCAGGTCTTGCGGCGTGGTGACGGCTTCGGCACTGTCGATGTGCCACTGCACGCCCGATGTCACCACAGGCAGGTCCTCCCCGGCGATGCCGTGAACCGCGTCGTGAATCTGACTGGCCAGATCCCGAGCGGCGTGGTAGTCGCCGGCCCTCACGAAGATTTGAAAGTGCTTCTCGAAGGCGTCGATCTCCGGGGCGGTGCGCCGACTCGGCATCCGCGCCGGACCCCCAGTGTCCTTGATGGTCGCGATCGCCGTGCGCTCGGGGGCGCTCTGCGGCGTGAAGCCCGCAAAGAGGTCGGTCCCGACCGTGAGCGAAGTCTCGTCTTCGAGAAACTCTGCGAATTCTTTCAGCATCAGTCCATCCGGGTCGCGGCGGCGTGGATCGCTCTCGTCTTACCCTTGAGAGCTTTGCGCGCTGCCCGGACTCCTCTCTCCTTCTTGAGCTGCTTGCGAATGTGCTCGACCACGATCTGCATGTAGGTCCTGGCGTTGTTCGCCAACTTGTACTCCAGGTACTTCGCCCCCGAGCCGGGCTCCGAGAACGTGATATCGAGCCCCTCATGTAGCCAGGAAGCGTAGTGCGTGTTGAAGCCGACGACTCCCCTGACCATAGTCTTGGACTTCGGCATCCGGAACGTCTTGTTCGGCTTCGGGTTCAGGTTCGGGGGTCGATCCGGCTGCAGGTACTGGGCCGCGATCCCCTCGGAGGTCGTGACCAACTTCGAGTTCACAAAGACCGAGCCCGAGTTGCGGGTGATGCCCCACTTGAGCGGCACCGTGGGCGTTTGCATGATCGAGTCCGTGAGCAGTTGCAGGCTGGCGGCGCCCACGCCCTCGACAACGCCCCGGCGAACGGCGGCGATGTAGAGGTCCAGCCCCTCGAGCAGAGGAGTGAGGTCCAGGCGCATGTCGCTCGTCCGAGTCATCTGACCATCACCCTTTTCGCGAGTCCGGCGAAGTCGCGGTCCTCCTCGATCGCCAGGACCGTGTGGTCCCTCCCGTCGAAGGTAAGCAGGTCCGTGTGCTCGATCGCAGTCGAGTACTTGACCAGGACCTCGGCCGAGGAGAGCACGTCCTCCCCCTGAAAGTCAACCACGGTCCGGGTGCGGCGCTTGATGCGGCAGCGGACATTGCGCTTGGTCGTGGTCGCGGTCGTGGTCTCCCACTTGTCCTTGGTGGGACTCTTCACGCTCATGCTGTCGATCAGGTAGGCGTCGATCATGAGAACAGCTCCTGATAGGCTGCAATCCCACCAGAGAAGCCCTCTGAGCGCTTCGAGAAGCGGGAGAGGGTTTCATACTCCCCCCGGACCTTGAGAGCCGTCAGCGTCTGCGTAAGCAGTCTATGGCGGCAATTCGGGTGGTAGGGCGGGGTCCGCTCGGCGGTGAGGACTGGGAAGTCCGGGTTCCGGCCCGAGATCGAGTAGACGCGGCCGGCGAACATCGGGCAGCGGTCGCCCTTCTTGTCGTCGTGAACGTGTACCGAGACCTGGACCAGGTCCTCGCCGAACGCGGCCGTGGCGTTGATCGCCGCCTGGGAGGCTGCCTCGGAGATCCGGACCCGGGCAACGATAGCGGCGTAGTCTTCGGGTTTGTAGTGCTTCGACCCGACTCTTATGAGTTGTCCGTTGCCGATACGGGTCCGGATCTCGTTGGCTACCCTCTGAACAGTAGTCCTGATGGGAGCCCCCTCGACCATGCCCTGGGCGATGAGGCGGTTGAGCGTGACCTCCTCGACGGCGGACTGTCGAGTAAGCCTAAGAAAGGTACGAGACTCCCGGCGCACACTCCCCGCGGCGACCAGTAGGTCATCAGCCATCTGGTCCGCGATAACGGCAACGGCGCCGACGTTGATCTGTGAGAAGGCTCCCTGCAGACCGACTCGGGGCTGAGCTCCGAAGTCTGAGAGGCGTCTTCCGGCCACGTCGAGCTGGTGGGCGAAGACATCGTCAATCGCCTCCTTGGCATTGTTGCGGATCGCCGTCGAGAGCCGTTCGAGCTCGCGGTCGATCTGGGCGATGATCTGCCGGTCCGAGGTCCCGCCGTCGTCGGCGAGGGCCAGGGAAGCCATCAGCCTCTTCCGACTCGCCAGGAAGATGGACGAGAGCGCGGCGACCTTCTTCTCGAAGAACAGTTCGAGCTCCGGATCCGGGAGTGCGTTGTGCTCGGGACTCACTCTCTCATACTCCGTTATTGATCTTGGTGAAGATGCGGTTCAGGGACTCTTTCGTGTCCGCGAACCCCGAATCGACCTTCCGCTCCAGCCCATCGATCTTCTGGTCGGTCGTCACCCGTCTCTCCTTGCAGAGGTCGTCGGTGACGTTCTTGTCCCCGTTCCTGCGACTGGGGAGCGCCTTACTCCACGGCATCTTGATGATAGCCGCAGTGATGACGCCGCAGACCCCGATGAACGCTATCGCGAGTTCCGTACTCATCAGTCGTCCTCCTCGTCGCTGACATCGATGACGTAGGCTCCCTTGGAAGCCTTGGCCAGGCCCCGCAGCGCGCCCGCCGCCAAGGGAGCGATTGGGATCTCCCCCCCAGCGGCCCCGCGGTAGGTCTCCCCGACGAGGTCGGCTTTGATCACACCCTGCGCCAAGAGAGCGGCGCGGCGCCCGGACCCCTCGTCGATCAGGAGAAACAGAGCCTGCTCGTACGCGGCCTTCTTCATGTTCGCCGTCTGGGTCGCCGTCGGCGAGTCCGGGATCGAGAACTTGTTCGAGAACTCGATCTGGTTCTGCGCCGTCGTGAGCGCGGCCTCCTTCTCGACGTCGGTGGTCCAGTAGTCCGCAGCCCCGAGGCGGGTGGCGAAGTAGGCGTTCGCTTCCTCGACCGTGGCCCAGTTGCCGGTCACGGCGGTGGCGATCGCGTCCTTGACGAGGATCAGGATCGAGTCCTGGAACTTCTCCCCGCCAGCGGTCTCGGTCCGGAGGCGACAGGTGTAGTAGTTCGGCTCGGTCCCGCCGACGATCTTCTGCGTCACCGTAGTGCCCGAGATCGAGGCCGAACCCGAGACCATTGCCGCCTGGTCCGCGTCGTCGGCGTCGAGCACGGTGACGGCCGCAGCGGAGATCGTGTCGCCGGAAGCGAGGGCCTCCGAGAGATCGAAAGCGACGTTCAGCTCGTCGTACGAAGTCTTGGTGAGCATCTTGGGGTCAGCCATTGTCCGGGCTCCTCTCGACCGTAAAGTCTCGCGCTCTCTCCGCCGCGAAGGTACGAGAACGCTCTACCACAATGTCGCGGTCCCGTTCAACAGTGAAGGTTGCGAGACCAACGAGGGCGGCGGGGGCCGCAGCCGGAATGCCCCGGTAGATCCAGACTACGGCCTGACGCTCCGCCTGACTCACGCCGACGCCGCCGGGGAACACCCCCGGTAGTGGAAAGCGCGTCATGGCCGAGTGTCGTTTTGCCGCAGTGTCGATCGCCATCTTACGGCCCCGTTTCCAGTTCGGTCTGCGTGAAGGTGGTGCCGTCGTCGGACAGGGTGGCCTTCTGGTCCACGGTGCTCGCGTCGTCGTTGAACAGGTTCAGCGCCGTCGCAGTCGTCGTCTTCTTGTTGCGCAGCATCTTGTACAGGTACCCGAGCTTGGCGGCAAGGGAAGCGGTTGCGGCAGGCGTTCCCTGACCGGGCTCGGCGTAGGTGTCGGTCGCGAGGGCGTCCACGACCTCGGCGTTCACGTCGGCGGCACTGAGATCGTTAAGGGCGGCGATCAGGGCGTCCGTTGTCACGTGTACGGCATCCATCTCCGCCTTCGTGGGCGGGTCGTAGGTCGCGAAGGCTGCGTCACACGCGGCCTCTGCCTGGGCGTTGGAGAGGTCGTTCAGCGCTGCAATCAGGCCCGGAACGTCGTCGGTCTGGAGTTCGTTCGTGTCGGCGAGGATCGCATCGATGTCCGCCGGCAGGTTCGCGGCGTCGAGTTCGGCGAGACGCGCTTCGGTGCAGACGCTTGCGAGAGCGAAACCGGTCGCGGTTGCCCAGGCACCTTGATTGGTCTGGAGTTCGCCTGTATCCGCCAAAACGTCGTCCACGTCGGACGGCAGGTTCCCGGCATCTAGCTCGGCCAGACGCCCCTCCGTACACACGCTCGCGAGCGCAAACCCCGCAGCGGTTGCCCAAGCGCCCTGATTCGTCTGCAGCTCGCCTGTGTCGGCGAGGACATCGTCGACATCAGAGGGGAGGTTAGCGGCATCGAGCTCGGCGAGGCGTCCCTCAGTGCAGACGGAGGCGAGGGCGGCGCTGTCGGTTCCCACCATATCCGTGTTCGTCGTGCAGGTGTCGGCGAGCACCACACCCTGCACCTTGTTGGTTGCGGGATCGTAGCCCTCGTCCGCGAAGTCTTTGAGGTCTGTGGCGCTCTGCACGACCCCTCCCATCTCGACGAGATTGGATTCCACTGGGGTGAGCTCGACCCGCAAGTGTTCGGTGAAGGAGCTCGCCAGCTTAACCGAGAGAGTCACTTCACGTACTCCGGCGGCGAAGGCGGCGTCGGGCCAGTCCACACGGTACAGTCCCGGCTGATCGGTAGCGTCGATCTCGATGGCTTGGTTGTCCCCGTGTGCGGAGTCCGTCGCTGCGAGCGCTGTAGCGTCCACCTTTGCAGCGGGCTCGGCGCCGCTTCGACAGTACTGGAGATCGATGTCGGTGATCGTAGCTCCTGTGGTAGCGGTGCCGTCCGCGGCGGTGCGGAGGACGAAGTATGTGGAAACGTCCGTGGAACCCGGTGTGACTCTCATTCTCGTATACCTCCTGCTAGTTCATGGAGCGGGTAGGGGTACGGGACGAACCCGCCTGCCGAAACGTACTCGTCCGCCCCCACGTCCCATGTCCCCGATCGCGTGTCCGCGTCGATGTCGTCGGAGAAACCGATGTCGCCCGCCGAGAGGTCCGTCCCTTGATCGAGCGCACCCGTGTCCCCGGAAGCCAAGTGATAGTCGTCAGACCCCGAGTCCTCGTAAGTGAAGGAGACGTTGTACCCGCCGTTGCTGCCAATCGCGACCTCGCCCACGTTGTCTTCGCTGATGAAGTTGTAGTCGTTGACTGCGTCGTTGTCGACCCAGGTGCCGTAGAAGGCGTCCGTACAGTCGAGCAGGCAGTTGAACGCGCTGATCGAGTTCGAGTTCGCGTTCCGCAGACCTCGCCCCGCCCCCGTCGTGGTCACAACGGTGACGTTCTGGATGTAAGCGTCGATGTCGGCGTCGTCGATCGTCACAGCTTCTTCCATATCGTAGAAGAGGCTGTTCCAGATCTTCACAGACGACCCGGCAGCCCCTGTGTAAGCGTAGATGGCGGCAGTGCTTACGCCATTGCCGTCGAAGATGCAGGAATCCACCTCGTAGTCGGCAACGTCAGCGATCGCGCGCAGGTACAGCGCATAGCTCGTCGCGGACATCAGGAACTGCACGCCCTCTACGTGGACGGCGCCCTCAAGAGCGTAGATGTTGTAGTTGCCGACGACCTCCATCCGATAGGCGCTCGCATCCCACTTGCCGTCGTGTCTCACGTCCTGGTCGACTACGATATGGATGTAGTCCCCCGCGTCCGTGGTCCAGCCCGAGATCAAGGTGTAGCCTGTGTCGGCCGCCGAGCCCTCGCAGTGAACGGTGTGGACCATGCTGGCGGCTACGAGGTCGGACTGCTCGGCCGCCTCCCACTCTGCGAGACTTGCGTAGGCGCGGTCGTCGCCCGCCGTAGCGTTCGTGCTGCCGTTGCCGCCCGCCGAGCTCGCCGTGTTGACGTAGCGCTCCGGTCCGATTTGCCCGACAGAATCCTGATCCGCGCCGATGTCCCAGAGCCCGCTCCGCGTTTCGCCGTCGATGTCGGTCGTGAACGTCCCACTAAGATCGGTGCCCCAGAGACGAGCCCCTAAGTCTGCGACCGTGAGATGGTAATCGCCCGAGGCGCTGTCCACGAACAAGAAGGTCTGACTGATGCGATTGCCCGCGCCCCCGTTGTCGTCGGCGGTCGCGTCTTCGCTGGCGCAGTACGTGGCCGTCATCGTGCCCGAGAAGTCGGTGGAACCCGAACCGGTCGCCAAACAGTTCGTTGCCGTAACGGTCCCCGAGGTGCGCCGGATACCCCGGTAGAAACCGTCCGTGGTGCAGTTGTAGACGTTGGCCACCGAGACCTCCATCACGATGCCGGAGTTGTTGTTGTGGGTCACGGTCCCGTCGCCGCCGTAGGCAACACAGTTGTACACGGTTACGGTGAGGTCCGCATCCCGCAGCCGGAACCCGGGCTCCCGATAGCTCGCGTTCCCCGCCTGCTTGGCGATGCAGTTCGTGATCGTCACTTGGCTGGGGGACCCGATACTTGTAATGTAGAAGCACCCCTGGTCATTCGCGCTCGAACCTGTCTTCTCGCTCTGCAGTCCGTCAAGAGCGACATAGTCTTCGTTGACGGTCAGGATGTGGGAGTTCGCCGCACTCAGGCGGTAAGCCGTTGTGTCCCACGCCCCGTTGTGGCGCACGTCCTGATCGACTTGGATCGTGATGTCGTTCGACGCGCCGGTTGTCCAGCCCGTCACGGTTACTGTGGTCGTGTCCGCTGCCGTGCCGCTGCCCGTCGAACAGTGTACAACGTGGACGTCCCCATCGCTCACGAGATCTGTCTGCTCAGCGGCCTCCCACTCCGACTGCGAAGCGTAGGCGCGGTTCGCCCCCGCCTCGGCGTTCGTCGTACCGTCCCCGCCGGGGGTGCTCGCTGTGTTGACGTATCTTTCGACGGTCGCCATAGCCTACCTCGGAGCCACTGCCGCCACAGTCTTCGTTGTCTTCCTTGCGCCGAACTCCGCTTCAGTGAGCGCAATCTTCCCATCGACCTCGGAAGTTCCCGCCAAGTCTATCCGGTGCTTGCGCTTCGCTTTGAGGACGTCCCCATCCAGAAGAGACTCCTCGAGAACCTTCGCGTCCTTCAGCGCCAGGTGCGGGAGGTGAACGATCTTGAAGGGGCGACCGGGCGCGACGGGCTCCCCCGCCGCCTCTTCCTCTCTGTAGACGCAGACGACGTCGCCCTCCTGGCTGCGGGCATCGTACTTCTCCTGGAAGTGCGCGTGCGCAGCCGCCCGATCCTTGACCTGTTGCGGCGTCAGCGCATCCATCCAATGCGGCCCGGTGTAGACCAGCGCTTTCACAATCTCGCTCATCGTCCTCTCCCTCTCAGAAACTGGGCCAGGAGCAGCAGCGCAATCACTGCAACGAGTCCTGCCCAGTCGTATGCATGGGGGCCCATCACGCGCGCCAGCAAGCGAACGGCGGAACCTTTTCCACACTCCCCTCCTGGATTGCGTCCACGAAGCGCACGGTCCGGTGGTCGTGATTCGACCCCGGCCGGTAGTCGTGGAAGATGATCGTCTTCGCCCCCGTGTCGTGGGCGGTCTTGAAGTTCGCGCTCACGGACTCGTAGGAATGGTTCCCGTCGACGAAGACGAGATCGGGACGGAGACCGAGGTGCTTGATCGCCCCGTCAAGGGCGTCGTCGCTGTCGATGATGAAGGCCGCGATCCGGTCGCGCACCTTGAACACCTCCCAGACTGAATTACGGGCGGGCTGCAGGAGGATATCGAACGTGACCACCATCTCTGCGTGCTGGGCCATGATTGACGACGACACGCCCTGGAAGGTGCCAATCTCAAGGGCGATGGTGGGCTTGGCGTCCGCGAGCAGTTTGCGGAAGATCTCCTCTCCGTTGTACCCGAGCATCGACCAGCGCACAGCCTCCTCGCCAAGGGTGTCGATAAGCTCGCGCGTGACGCCGATGCTGAAGTCGTACTCCGCGGTCGAGACGCGCTGTTGCTTGCAGCAGGCGAGGGAGGCCTGGGTCTGCTCCCGGATCGGCGTCCCCTGACCGCGCACGGGGGCGATCAGACTCTTGAACCGGCGCGAGACCTGGGTCTGTTCGATGACGGGCTCGCCAGCCTCGACCATGAGGTCGAAGATCTGGCAGTAGGTAGCGGGGATGTTGTGGACGTCGACACCATCTGGATGCACGAGGACCTCCTGTAGGTTCTTCTGCTCCCACTGAGGCTTAGGCTTCGCGCCCTCTTCCCGGTTACGACGCACCCAGCGATCAAGAAGGCTGCGCACCGAGGCGGTGTTCTTGAGGTACATCACCGCGCTGTCGAGCTCCTGCTCGGTGCAGCCCGCGCGCCTCTTGTACTGAGACCAATCGATCGAATGCACCCCCAGATCGTGCGGATAGTCCTGGAACAGAGCCGGGTAACGGCAGACACGGGAGTCCACGTCCACCCAAACGACGTCGCGTCCCCCGTGCTCGTCCAGAGACGTGCGCAGGAACTCCGCCTTCTTGTATGTATTGAGGTCCCAGCTGCCCTCGTTCGGGATTCCTTTGATCGAGTGCTCCAGCGAGAACTTGCGCAGTGTACCCTGCAGTTTCGGTACTTCATCCTCATACGGCGTCCCTTCCGTGTAGAATGAAACGAAGACCGGCCTACGCACTTGGGGGACATCGGCGAGCTTTCCTTTCTCGAAGCACTCGAGGGCGCTCTCCTCACTCAGGTTGATCACCCGGGTCCGTTCCTTGATCCAGGGAGCAGCCTTGTCGAAGAAGCCGCGGAAGTTCTCGTACACCCTCGACCCCTGCACCGAGGGGTAGCCGTCGTGGAACCAGACCTGGCTGTCGCCCTCGCCGTGCATGTCGTAGCCGAGCAGGTAGATCGGATTGGCGCCGAGGCAGATCGCCAGGTTGAGGGCGGCGAACCCGGAGTTCTGTCCGTGTCCGAGCCCCTCGACGATCGAGGGCGACATGCCGTTCGGGTTCGGGTGGCACTTCAGGTAGTAGATCTCGGGTGCGAGGTCGTAGTCCGAGGTCCGGAGCCACGTCTTCATCGCCGTCGAGCGCAGGAACGCTTCACGGGAACGATCCCCCAGCTTGTTGGACTCGATCCAGCCCCAGAGACGGTAGTCCATCGAGAAGAGGATCGTGGGGTCGTAGTACTCGAACGCCCGGTTGATCCCGATCGAGAGCTCGTACTTGAGGAAGTCCCAGTCGAAGTTCTTGAGGCTGGGACCGCCGCCGACGAGGAAGGCGCGACCGCCTTTCCAGGCTCCCTGCGGCAGATGGCGCCAGAGCAGTTGGCGCTCCCCGTGAGGGGATTGGATGTCTTCCACGCCCTCAACGTCGAGAGCGTGCCGCCATTCCGGTTTATTGATGATTCGTTTTTCGGGAAGTCCGCGCCGCCGTCTGCGGAGACGCTCCGCCCTTACCTTGTCGAGAGGCATGGGGAATCTCCTTTAGGAAGTTGGGGGAGGGGCGCGGCGGCAAACCCCTCCCCCTTACCGCTGCCAAACCCAGCGCCCAGGAACGCTTAGGAAACCGCACAGCGGCGTAGCTGTCTCGGTTCCGCGAGCGCTCCGCCGAATCGCATCCAGCCGACTGCGATATCGGTGTAGGACTCGGGGTCGAAGCTGCCGAATACCGACAGCTCCTGGCGGATCCCGCCCTTGAGCTTCGCCTTCGGGGCGATGACGTAATACGAAGTCGTCGTTGCGAGCATGTTCGTTACGACGATATCGATATTCCAGTTCAGGCCCTGAAAGCTCGTGCCCGCGATGCCGGCGTTCAGAACCCCGACCGCTCTGCGCATCCGAGCATAGAGCTGGAGCGGGCAGAGCAGGACGAAGTTCGTCTGCATCGAGATGCCGAGACCGAGCGCCTCGCAGGCGTTGATGATCTGCCTGCAGGACTCGTTGATCGTGTTCATGTCCCGGATCGCGTCGTAGTTCGCGTCGGTGTTCGGCAGGTTGGTCGGTGTGACCGCCTGCCACGTCACGTTGTACGTCGCCGACAACGCCTCGATGAGAGCGTAGAACACGCTCGCTCTCTTGAAGTAGGCGTTGTTCCGAAATGCCACGACCTGATCCTCGACGGCGAGCCACTCGCGGTCGTCGAGCATCGTGCGGTCGATTCCGAGGCCCCCGCCATACCGGACGAAGTTGATCTGCGTCCGGGTGCCGGTGAACTTGTAGATGTCCACCTTCTGGCCGATGGGGATCTCGTCGAACGTCAGGCCTTCGGTCACATCGCTGATCAGAAAGCCGGAACGGTCCGAGTTTGTGTAGTCCCGGATGTCGAACACTCGCTCGTAGCCAGTGTCGTAGGCCGGGACTTGGTTGTACTTCGCCAGCATCCGGAGAACCGGATCCGGGAAGTCGCCCGCGGTCGTGAAGTGCTGGATGACCTTCGGGTCTTGAAGAACCTGCCCGAGCGCCGCCGTCATGTCATTGTCCTTGGTAGGACCCTGCATGTAGTGGGTGAGCGCTCCGATGAAGGCTCTCCGGCCAAGGGGCGTGTTGAGATCCACCTTGGACCAGTCGCTGATCACGCTTCCTTTGCCGTACATGATTGTGTCTCCTTGCTGCAGTGTGCTCGACGCCTCATGCGCCGAGGAAGAGGGGATCGCTTACGAGGTGATCCCCAGGCGACCGTCGAAGTTGATGTTCACTTCGGTGGCGCCTACAACAGAGGCCACATTCACGGTACCGCAAAGGGTGGCGCCGCTTGCCGTTTCGGTGATCTGCGTGCCGTCGTAGTAGACCTTCTCCCCGACGGCGTAGCCCGCCGTAGCGGCGGCTGCGCAGGCCAAAACGATCTTCGGCGCCTTGATGAAGACTGCGGCGAGTGCGGCGGCGGCGGTGGCCGTTGCCACAACGCCAATGCAGTCGTTCAGCGTAACCATCTCGCCGGCGACGTACCCTCCCGAGGGAGCGGTCACCGTCACGGCCTCTGTGGATGCAACAGGGCATCTCAGCTTCAGTGCCATCGTTCCTCTCTCCTTTCATGGGGTGCCCGCGGCGGCAAACGCTACGCGGGGATCAGATCGTTGTTCTTCGGATCTGTAAGGTCCGACCCGTCCACGGCGCCAGTACCGTCTCCGGCCGGACTCGCTGATGTGTCGTCTTCCTTGCCGTCTCCCGTCTTCGCCCCGAAGAGGTCGGCCATCTTGCCGAACTCGACCAGCTCCTTCGTGACGTGCTCCTTGACGGCCACCTGGAGCTCGTCCGCGTTCTTGGCGTCGGACGAGAAGGTCTCGAGCCGCCCCTTCATGAATTTGAGTTGGGGATCGGTGACCTCTTCCTCCCCAGCCACCTTCTCGAGGACCTCGGTGGTCTTCGAGAGCACGACCCGGGTCTGGAGACCCTCGAGCTCGTCGTCCTTCGCCTTCATCTTCTTCTGGAAGTCCTCGCGCGTCGTGTCGAGCTTCTCCTGCAGTCCCTCCGCCGCCGCGAAGCCCGCCTGCTTCTGCTCGGACACGTACACCTTCACCGTGCCGTCCGCAAACAGGTCGTCCTCGCCGAACAGATCCGATGGGGAGAGTTTCAGTTCCTTGACCGCCGCCTTCACCTCGTTCTTGTCCATGCCGCCGCCTCCTTGGTGCTGCGCTTTGTCGATGAACGCCTGTACTGTGCCAAGCAGGGTAGCCCCAGCAAAGCCAGGCTGTTCGATGTCGCCGTCTCCCAGGGCGAGACCCGTGACCCGGTGAACGTCGAACACCCGGTCCTCCTCGCCCGTCACCTCCGCCTCGATCGAGGCCACGTCCAGCTTATGGTCCCGGAACTCGGGGTAGATGTACACGGCCGCGAGGGCGCTCACCTTACCCTTGAGCTCCCGGACCGCCGTCGCGACCACCTCCCCGACCCGGAGCCGGCCACCGTGCTCGTTGGTACCCGTCGCGTGGCCGGCGAAGGCGGGGGTCCCGGAGAAGAGGTGCTCGGCGATAGCCCGGACGGCGCCTTGCATGTACTGCAGGACGCGCTTCCCGGCGCCGAGCAGCATACCCTCGGCCTTGCCCTCCTGCCCCACCGCGAACACCTTGAAGACGGGATTGGGATCCTTCTCCTTCAGCCAAGCGATCTCGCTGTCGGGAATAAGAGCTCTCAGTTCAGATTTCGCCAAATGTTGGATCTGGAGCGCAATTCGGGTTCGCATTCGCCAACCCTCCGTGAGGGTAGCAATGCAGACCCAACCTTGCGCTGTCAAGCCAAAAAGTGACGCTATTCGCCAGCCGGGGTCGAAGGCTCGAGCGGAGGCAGGGCCTCGATCAGCGCTTTCTCGTCCGTAACGTCAACGTCTGGAATCTTCGACAAGAAGGTGTCCAGGCTGATCCCGTTGGCCATATAGATCGGCAGCCAGACCGTTGACAACTCCGCCAACTTGACAGAAGTCACCTCCGGGATCTCGGCTTTGACCTTCTCGGGGTTGAGGCTGCCCCCACCGAACTCGTTCAGCTTCCGGATCGCGTTGCGGAAGATCTCGGTGTAGCCCCCCTGCCAGAGGAGACGTTCCTGGCGGGTAGCTGCGGCGACGAGCTCCATCGTGTTCTCTGCCACGGCACGGTTCGAGAGGATGTCGGGCCACCCCAGGAACTGGGGCGGGATCCCGGTGTGCATCGAGATCGTCTTGAGGACCTGCTGCCCCTCCTTCTCTAGAGAGGCGCAGTCGCCCTCCATGCCCACGAGCCGGTAGCGACCGGTGACGACGAGCAGGTTCCCGATCTTCCAGCGGATCGTTCTCAGGCCCTGGTAGACCTCCTCGGCCTGCTCCCTATCGTCGCACTGCACCGTCGGGGTCGGGGAGGCGAAGAGGTTGTTGATCTTCCGCCAGTTGTCCATGAGCTTGTGCAGGGACTCGAACTCCAGGAGCACGGTGGCGCACTTGGGCGGGGTCTCGTTGATCTTGTGGACGCGCCCGGACAGCTTCACGTAGACGAAGTCCTCGGGCTTGAGGGTGACGGTGCTCTTGTCGATCTGGTAGGTCGCGCTCTTGATCACGCCGTAGTCGTCGTCGGCGGTGTTGACGGTGTACCCCACTCCGCCCTCGCCCCACGGCAGCAAGCGCGCGACCACCTGCTCAAGCTTCTTGTCCCAGAACATCTTGACCAGAGCCTTGCCCTCGAGCTCGCCCTCCCGGGCCCACTCCTGAGGCATGTCCTGGTCGAGCCTGTTCTGCTCCATGAACTCGCGAATGTAGGCGACCTCGGGAGCGTCTCCCACGACCTTGATGCCCGACCCGATCGTGAAGGCGGCGCGCAGGTCGACGCAGGGCTTGGCAGCCTGGACGCCCCAAGTCGCGATCCCCTCGTACTTCCGGGAGAGTTCGAGAACCTGGCCGTCGTAGGAACGGTACGGGTTGCCGGCATCCGTGTCGGTGACGGTCAGCTCCAGGTCGCCGAGGGAGATGTCGCGGATCGTGTAGTGCTGGTAGACCTGCCGCGCGATCTGTTTCCGTGCCGCCTCGGGCAGGCCCTCGTACACCTCCCGGCTGGCGATGTCCCCGGCAAGGGCCACCCGCTCGGGTTCCGGCAGCGAGCGCACGCCCCCGTTGCGGGTCAGGTGCTGCACCGCGAGCCGCTCCACGCGGGAGCGTACGGCGCCGGGAATGATAGAGAGCATGTTCATGGTCTTCTCCTTACGGTATCACGTTGAAGGGGCGGCCGACGAAGGCGCCCGCAGTGAGCTTGGGAAAGAATGTCGAGACGAAGGAATCGGAGAAGTCGGGCGATCGCCCCAACACGTCCTTGACCTCGTCCTTTTCACGGATCAGGATCCTGCCGTCCGCTTTCCGCGTCTTCCAGCGGTGGGCGCAGAGATCCTGTTTCAGTTCCTGACACGGGGGCAGCATCGCCTTCGAGTTGTAGGTCGGGTCCAGCCAGTCGCGGGCCGCCCAGTAACAGTAAGCGCGCATGTTCCAGAAGGAGCGCTCGCCGGTACGGTCGGTCAGGAGCTCCTTGCGGTTGTTGCGCGCGGCGTACGAGAACTTGGCCGAGATCACGTCCTGCTTCAGCTCCTTGAGCCTCGAGAAGACGCCGGCGCCCTCGCCGATCGTGTCGATGAACCCCGTACCCCGCTCCTCGGACAGGACCATGAGCACGGAAGCGGCGACCTGCATCGGGTCCTTGCGGCCGTAGACGACGAGGTCCTTGACCACGTCCCCGTAGCGGCGGCAGAGGACGGTAGAGTCCACGCCCATGCCGGCGACGTCGACCCCGAGCTTGAGGGGCTCCTTCTCGCACATCTTCGGGAGCGTGCCGTTCTTCATCGCCTCCACCCAGCGCAGCTCGGCGGCCTCTACCCACGCGCGCGGTATAAGGGAGTCGTCGCCCTCGATCGCGAATTCGCCCAGCACCTTGATGAGAAAGAGGTCGGTCGGGCGGTACCACTTACCGTTCCATTTGAAGTCCCGCTTCTCGGGATCCACCATCTCGGGCGAGATCGCGATCGTCCAGCCGGGAGCGCCCACCTTGTCGTCTACCCACTCGTAGTTGACCTGGCCCGGGATCAGGATCTTCTTGGCGACGACGTTGGGCGCGTCCAGGCAGGAGAGAGCGAACTGCGAGTACCGCTTATCGTAGAAAGACTCGTAGAAGGTGCCGTCGGTCTGGTTCGGGTTCCCGACCATGAGGAGACGGGTGCGGACCCCGGTCAGGTTGCCCTCGATGTCATTGTAGATCTTGTCGGCGAGCCCCGAGGCCTCGGTGACGACAAAGAGGACGTGAGGGGCGTGGAGACCGGTCCAGGACTCCTGAGAGTTCTCGCCCGCCTTGAAGACCTCAAGGAACCAGTTGGGGTCGGCATCGAACTTGATCCCCTCGGACAGGAGGCGCCCCCCGAGGCCGGGCAGACCTGCGTTGCGCAGGCCAGCGTTCGCGTTGCGCCAGAGGGTCGCGACCTCCGACATCATGATCGAGGTGCATTGGCGGAACGTGGGGGCGGTGCCGAAGACCTTGGAGGGGTAGCAGAGGTAGAGGAAGCAGAGCATCGCGACCGCAGCGACGAAGTCCTTGCCGCGGGCGTGTCCGGAGCGCACGATCGTCCGGGGGTTCTTCTGG
>Ga0255047_10000245_pt1 | contig 41804 bp, 37 predicted proteins | sample JV7_2_1_MG_FD_183640 | JGI IMG/M metagenome (GOLD analysis project Ga0255047, IMG submission 183640) | Seawater microbial communities from Jervis Inlet, British Columbia, Canada - JV7_2_1 | ecosystem: Environmental > Aquatic > Marine > Inlet | place: Canada: British Columbia | collected 2016-10-06
GAATCGGGGCAGCGTATATCGATAGGGGGCCTAGAGAGACCGACACTTACACCAGGAAATACTCTCTGTATATATTTTTTTAATTTTTAGCAATTGCTTCTAAGGATTTTTTGCAGGTCATAACGAGCATGATATAGTCCTAGATAGGCCGTAACCACAAGCCCTGATATATGGCCTATTTTGCTGGTTATTCCGTATATTTTTCCGTACAAGCTATATTGAATTAATCTAACCTATTGATTTATATACAAAGTCCCCGTGGCACAACTGGATAGCGCGATGCCCTCCTAAGGCGTAGGTTGCAGGTTCGAACCCTGCCGGGGACACCATTCCTTCAATATATTTCAATAATTCAGGACGTTTCAATATTATTTGTTCAAATTGCAATCTCCTGATGCCCCACGGCGAACTGGGTGAATGCTAAATTTCACCGAAGTTTTAGGCGGTTATTCGCTAAAACTTCCTCCCAGCGCCAGGTGTAAATCGACGCGCTGGGCGAGTCTGGCGTTTTTAATCCGAATCAACGAAATCTGGGAGTTGAGCGTTCGTGCCTGTAATTGCAATACACTGAGAAAATCGACCTGGCCGACATCATACTGGGTTTTCGTAATTCCGAGTGCGGATTCATTGTTGCCGACCGAGTCTGCCAGAAATCCTTCCCGCTCCAGGAGTAAAAATTCGTTGGTGAGAGCGGATTCAACTTCATTGAACGCGTTTAGCGCTATGCTGCCATAGGTTGCCAGAGCAGCCTCCTGGTTGGCGGTTTCGATCTCTACCTGGGCCTGTAATCCGCCACCTATATCGAGGGGAGCAACAAAATTGGCCCCTAGCGTGAAAAAGCTGCCACCACCGAGTAAATTAGCTAATTCGTTGCTGGGGTTTCCCCCGGCCGCGGTCAGCGACACGCTCGGCAGTTTCGCGGCTTTGGCCGCATCGATACGCTGGTAAGCTGCGGCGACACGACGCTCAGCGGCAATCAAATCCGGGCGTCGTTCCAGCAGCTCGGCTGGAATTCCGATTGGAATGCCTGGTGGGGTTGGTACAAACACCCGCGGCACTTCGAGTTCGGCCGCAGGGTAACGCCCTAAAAGGACTTCGATGCTGCGAACCGACTGCGTGAACGCGCCGAGCGCCTGGCGTTGACGTTCCTCGGCACCGGCCAGATCAGCTTTCGCGAGATAGACATCCTGGGGTTGACCGGCGCCTACATCGAGGCGGGTTTGCACGATCTCGAGCGTTTGCGAATAGAGATCAACTGCCTCCCCGGCCAGTTGATTTTGCAGATTGGCTTCGGTCGCTAAAAACCAGGCCTTGGCGGTTTGTGCCACCAGCGACTGCCGCGCAGCTTCAAGATCGGCTGCGGTTGCGCGATACTCTTCCTCGGCCGCAGAAGCTGTCGCACCCAATTTACCCCAGATGTCAAGTTCCCAGCTTGCGCTAAGCCCGGCCCCTGACACGTTTGTAGTACTACCGTCCCGAGCAGTGCTCTGTCCACCAGCACCGACAGCGACGGCAGGCGCCAGTTGAGCACCCGCCTGGGTGGCCAGCCCGGCCGCCACACCGAGGTTGGCAGACACTACCGCCAGATCGCGATTATTCTTCAATGCCTCGTCGACTATCTCGAGCAGCTTTTCATCTTCAAATGAAGCCAACCAGCCGTCCTTGACCGCACCCTCGGCGATGACATCTTCCCAGCTTGGCACCTCGCCAAAGCTCTCTGCAATTTCAGTTGTTTCGGGTAAAGCCTGTTCAACAATATCCTCAAGGGGAGGAGCGGGTTCGGGCGTAGCGCAGGCAGTGATAATCAGCGCGATGCCAGCGAGTAGGAGCCTGGCGTGAGACAGCAAAAATCGAATGTTTGGAAAATTATTATAATTCACGTCAATTCCTAGTGAAATGGAAACAGGTAATTCATCCAGGCGGACATTCGCAGCAGGATTTTACGCATGATCGCTACATGAGAGAAATGCTTGCTGTAAATTGCCGCTTGCGCATACGAACCACCCGGAATCTGTTCCGAGTAGGCTTCATACCTTGGATCGGTAATCCGGATTATTACCGCAATGCGTCCCGGGCGTGGTGCCATGCCCGGATGAATCAAACTTCCCGAAGCCTGTATCTGGCCCTCGGCGAGGGCCGGCACCACCATTTGAACCTCCCCGCTGAAGACCTTGCCCGGTACCCCATCATACGCCACCTCAGCATCATCGCCCACTTCGAGCCGTAACAGGCTATTTTGTCGAAACCAGCCGACCAGATAATGTTGTTCGCCGCTGACAAACACCATTACCGGGCGCAACGGCAAGCTCACGGCGCGCATACCGGGTCGCAATATAACCTGGGTCGCATAGCCTCTGGTGGGCGCGCGTACGGTGGTTTGATCGAGATCGTATTCGGCCTGGGCCAGTTGCGCGCTTTGATCTTCCAGAGTTGATCTCGCCAGGTCGAAGTCGCGTTTACTGCCGGCTTTCGCCTTGTATAATTTCTCGGTGCGCTCGAATTCCAGTTTCGCCCCCTCGACGCGGGCTTTGAGTGAATTGACCGTATTCTGGAAGGGTACGGGATCCAGACGGAACAACACGTCGCCTTTTTCAAGCATCTCGTTTCCCTTGACAGGCACCTCGATGACCTGACCATTTACGTTGGGCACGATCGGCGTGGTAATAAAATATTGCCGGCTGATTTCCGAGTAAGGATGGTTGTAATTCATCAGCAGGATCAGCCCGCCTATCAGAATAACACCGCCCAGTACCGCGGTGGGCACGCTCCACTTATTGAGCGGAATCTTGAAAATCTTGAATATCGCTATGCAGATCGCGGTATAGGTGAGTATCAGTAGCAGGTCCATTACGCAGATTCTCCATCAGGCTGCTGTGGGGCATCGTTCGCCTCGTCTGGTGGACTTGATGTCTGTTCCAGGCGTTCTAACTTCTGTTCGAGGGCCGCGAGCCGTTCTGCTATAGATTCGCTTCTTTCCTCGATAGTTTTGCCCCCAATCATTCCCCATCCTCTATCCTCCCGGTACAGCGTCGCCCAGATCCACAGGAAAGGCCAGATCGCGCCCATAAATATCAAGCTGATCCAGCCCGCAACGTGGATCGCATCCTGATGCGGATGATTGCGATGCACCGCTATCTCGTAGGGAATATCATGAACAACAATGATGCCGTAGAACACGGTTACGGCCGCGAATATCAGTATCCCCAGTGCTATATATTCGAGCATTTTATCCCGCCCTCAAATCGTTATCTTTGCGGTGAATGGTATAGTAAAACTCGATTACTAGCTCAGTAAACATTTTCAATATTTTCTCCCTGATAGTCGCCCGTGTAAGCAGTTGCCCCTCGGCCTGGCCAGGCGCCTGGTTTGATTTAAAGTGCTGATGATCCGGATTCGCTGGTTCGGATGCGTATCGCATTTTCCAGGTTGGTAACAAATATCTTGCCGTCACCAATTTTTCCGGTTTTGGCGGTTTCGATGATACAGTCTATCACCTGATCGACGCGGTCATCATCTACCCCAATCTCGAGTTTTACCTTGGGGATATAGTCGACCACGTATTCGGCCCCACGATATAACTCGGTATGTCCCTTTTGACGACCGAATCCCTTTACCTCGTAAACGGTGAGCCCATTGATTCCGATTTCTGACAGGGCTTCACGAACATCGTCGAGTTTAAAAGGTTTAATGATTGCGCTGACTAATTTCACATTGCTTCCAGGTATTTAGATTTATATAAAAATTATTACATTTAATCGGCTCGAATGGAATCGTTAGCAGTTTGTCGCTCGTTTAAATACGGTCATTGATTCAACATGGGCAGTGTGCGGAAACATATCCATGATGCCCAGGTGCGTGCATCGATAACCGCTGTCGCAGATAATCTTGCTGTCTCGCACCAGGCTGGCAGGTTGGCAGGATATATAAACGATAGTCTCCGCGTCAAAACGGGGAATATATTGTGCGATCTCTAGCGCACCAAGGCGCGGTGGATCAAGTAAGATCTTGTCGTATTGCTCTCGCATCCATCCGATCTCCGGGTCCGGGCGGCTCAAATCGGCGACAAAATATTCGCTATTATCGATGGAATGCTCGAGCGCGTTTTGTTTTGCGCGCCCAACCATGGGCGCATCCCCTTCTACTCCGGTCACCTTCAGGCATCGGCGCGCCATTGGCAGGGAGAAATTTCCGAGGCCGCAAAATAGATCGAGCACCCTGTCATCTTCATTCAAATCGAGGTAATGCAAAGCCTGCGCTACCATCTGCTGATTGATTTCTGCATTGACCTGGGTAAAGTCGACCGCATCAAAATTGATATTGATATCTTCGTTTTGCAACGGCGCAAAATGCAGGACCTGTTGCCGCGGATACAGGTTGACAATGCTATCGGGGCCACCGGGCTGCAACTGAACCCAGACATCGTTGTGTTTGGCAAAATCAACCAGTTTTTCCCTGTCGCCTTTAGATAAGGGCATGAGGTGGCGAAATACCAGCGCAACGTGGGAATCATCGGAGGCAACTTCAATCTGGGGTATAGCCTCCCTGGCATCGAGGCTCTCGATTAAATTAGCCAGATCCCGCAAGTGGTTCCCCACCCGCGGGATCAATACTTCGCAGCGCGACATATCGGCCAGGAACGGGGTATTTCTTTCCCGGAAACCCACCAGTACGCGGCCTTTTTTGCGCACGAACTTGACGCCTAGCCGGGCCTTGCGACGATAGCCCCAGGGGTGCGAGCGTATTGGTGGTATCACCTCTCCTATTTCAATACCGGCATGCTGCATCATCTCCAGCAGTGAACACTGCTTGAATGCGACCTGCTCGTCATTAACGATATGTTGCAGGCTACAACCACCGCAAACCTCGTAAGCCTCGCATTTAGGCTTGATGCGCAAGGTTGAAGGTTCAATTACATCGAGTGTGATTGCCTCATCGAAATTACGACTGGTTTTCCGGATCTGGATTCGTACCTGTTCACCCTCGATCGCACCAAATACAAATACAGTTTTGCCATCAATATGGGCTATCCCGCGTCCTTCGTGAGACATGGCTTCGATACGAACTACAGAGGGCTCAGGTAACTGTCTTCGGCGGCGCCGTTTTGCCATCTACTGTTCTATCCAGGCTTTTTCAAACTCGATGAGATGCGCAAGACCTGAGTCTCTAAGAAAACTACGCACTAACTGACATTCAGCGAGATATTGTGTTTGATCCAGATTGCCACGATTGCGTTGATAATTCAGGTACACTAAAAAGGTATTGAGTACATCAGTCTCGCAGTAATCCCTGATAGATTTTAAATCGCCCTGCGCATAGTGTTGCCACACTTTAGAACCACTCATTCCCATTTTTCCTGGGAACCCGCAGAGACTCGCAATCTCGTCCAGTGGCGCGTTGGCGCGGGGTTGAAAAGCTGCCAGAAAATCCATCAGGTCGGTATGACGATCATGGTATCGACTCAAATAGTTGTTATATCTGAAACTGGTATCATTTTGCCCGTTCTCCCAATAACGTTCAGCATTGATCGGATAGAGTAACGAACGATAATGGATCACTGGCAGGTCAAAACCTCCCCCGTTCCACGAAACAAGGCGGGGAGTATAGCGGTCGATGCCACTATAAAATCGCTCAAGTAAATCCTGTTCTCCGGACTCAAGGTCGCCGAGGGACCAGACTTTGAATTGCTCACTGGTGCGAAGCACTGCCGAGATGGCCACTACCCGGTGCAAGTGATGGCGTAAAAACTCGGTATTGGCCTGCTGACGGCGTTTGTGGAAAACAGCCTTCGCGACATCATCGTCGGACAATCCGTGCAGGTCGTAAAGTCGCCGACAACCTTCAATATCCGGAATTGTTTCAATATCAAAAACAAATACGTTCATGCCACTGAAAACACATTGGCGGACAAATAACGATCCCCACGATCGCAGATTACCGTGACGATATGGGCATCAGTTACCTGTTGCGATACCCTCAGGGCCGCTGACAACGCACCACCCGATGAAATACCGCAGAATATGCCTTCCTGGTTCGCGAGTAATCTAGTGGTCTCCTCGGCTTCCTGTTGCGAGACGTCGATTATCTGGTCGACCCTGTCAGGACTATAAATACGCGGCAAATATTCCTCGGGCCAGCGCCGAATCCCGGGAATAGTCGCGCCATCCTCAGGTTGCACACCGATAATTATAATGTCAGGATTTTGTTCTTTGAAGTAATGTGAGCAGCCCATAATCGTACCGGTGGTTCCCATCGAACTGACAAAATGTGTTATCGACTGCCCGGTTTGTTGCCAGATTTCGGGCCCGGTAGTTTCGTAGTGGGCACGTGGATTGTCGGGATTCGCAAATTGATCAAGCAATTTACCCCTGTCTTGCGCCTGCATGGTCGCGGCCAGATCACGAGCGCCCATCATGCCCGCTTCCTTACTTACCAATATGATTTCGGCACCGTAGGCCCGCATTGCCATCTGCCGTTCGTAACTCATGTTATCCGGCATAATGAGTATTAGATGATAGCCTTTGGTCGCCGCAACCATGGCCAGGGCAATTCCGGTATTTCCACTGGTAGCCTCTATCAAGGTATCACCGGCTTTTATCTCACCGCGTTGTTCCGCGCAATTGATCATACTGTATGCGGGTCGATCCTTAACCGATCCCGCCGGGTTATTGCCTTCCAGCTTCAGGGAAATACGATTATCACTGACCGGGTCCATGCGCCGCAATGTGACGAGCGGTGTATTTCCTATATAATCCTCTAAAAACATGATCTTATCGTTAATTGACCGGTGCGTTTGGAAAGCCTGAAGTGTGCCGGATATATTACTGTATTGGCCATTCGCATACTATGTGAATTCCAGTCTCGTTGGAGTAATCAGCTGTGAGGATTGGTGCTAACCGTTATTCAGTTATTTTACCGATTACGCTTGCCCTGATGCTGACAGAAAAAAAAACTTACCTCCACTCAATCGCAGCGAACCAATCTATGGCTAGTTCGCCCAACCTCGATCTTCCGAGCCGGACGAAACTGCAGCACCTTATCGATGAGACGACAAGATGAAGCGCCTGGGTATCAAGTATCAAATTTTGCTGATCACGCTGATTCCGGTTTTTTTAATAGACCTGTTTTTTGTGTACACCCGCTTCGATGACAATATCGAACGAGAAAATTTGTTGCTCCAAAGCAATGGGCGGAATATTGCCAGGAATATTGCCACTGATTCTGAGAGCCATCTGATTTTAGACCAGGATAAGCAACTTCGAGCCAGGCTTATTCAGGCAATTGATTCCAACGATGTCATTTTCGCATCGATCTACGACCAGCAGGGAATAAAGAGAGCTGAATCACACGCAGCGGAGTATCAGGCGAGTGATGTCAACGATTATTTTTACGTCCGAAGTTCAATTACCTCACATATCCTATCTCACCCCGAGGTGTTATTACCTGGTCAGACCGAGGGTGCAGGCAAGAATACAATCGGCTGGGTACATCTATATATATCGCGAAATCAGCTTGAGGCGACCAAATCCCGAATTACCAGAGACTCGATCGTTATTTTCGTCATCGTCCTGATGCTGGCTCTAATACTCACCGCAATTATCAGCCGACGTATCACGCAACCGATATATACCCTGCTTGAACATTTGAAGTTCGTCGAAACCGGACGCCTGGGGGAAACGATAGATCCGCTGGCCTCTAACGAAATTGGAGCAGTGCAGAAAGGATTCAATCGTATGACACAGGCCCTGTTGGGTAATCGAAAGCAACTAAACAATAAAATTCAACAGGCAACCCAGCAGTTGAACGAAGCAATGATTGATATGGAAACCAAGAATCGAGAGCTGGCATTTGCCAGGGATGAGGCACAAAACGCTAATCGCATAAAATCAGAGTTTCTGGCTAATATGAGTCATGAAATTCGTACGCCTATCAATGGCATTAAGGGGTTCATCAGCCTGATAGGCCAGTCAAGTCTGAATCCCACACAAAAAAAATACGCCGATATTGTATTGAAATCGACCAACGACCTGACCAATATTATTAACGAGATTCTCGATTTCTCAAAAATGGAATCGGGAAAATTGCAAATCGTAGACAACGATTTCGATTTGCATGAAATTATGGAACAGACGCGCGACACCCTGTTCATTACTACCCTGGCCAAGAATATCGATTTAAACCTTATTATTTACAGCGACACACCCAGGTATGTCTATGGCGACAAGTTACGAATCAAGCAAATTTTGCTGAATTTAATTGGCAATGCGATCAAGTTCACCGACCAGGGAGAGGTCATCATCAAGCTATCAGTAGAGGAACAGGCAGCAACCGAGGTAACCATATTGATCAGCGTAAAAGATTCCGGTATCGGCATCTCAGATGAGGATCAGGCCAGGTTGTTTACTGCATTCAGCCAGGTTGAAACTGCCGCCAATCGTCGATTTTCCGGCACCGGTCTCGGGCTCGCTATCAGCAAGAACCTGGTTAGCCTGATGGGCGGCGAGATTACAGTTAAGAGCGAATCCGGTAAGGGCTCGACATTCAGTGTTCGACTACCCCTGGCATTGACCAACGCAAATGATCAGGATGTTACGCAACAGGAGACGAAAGCTGGTACCGCTTTGATCATTGCCAGCCGAAAAGCCTGTATGCAGGAATTGCAGTCTTTATTTGATAGGGCAGGGATTACCACTGAACCAGTACTGCTTGAACAACAGACCATTGAGCAAATAAAAGAAATTGTTCATCAAAACCGTGGCCACATCGACTATCTGGTGATTGATTTTCGCCACCCCGCCCTTGATCTCTGGGAACTGGTCGATACTGAACCCGAAGCAGAGGTACGAGTAATTGCGATGCACTATGATCCGGGCATGATCCCCGGCTTCGATAGCCGGGAAATTGAATTCTTCTCCATATTAAGTTCCAGTAACCGATTGCAGGGTTTACTCGATCATTCGTTGATCGGCGATACTGAAAAAGTACCCGATGGCCAGCTATCCCCGACCCCGACGATACTGAAAAATGTACTGTTTGTTGACGACAATGAAACTAATCTCAAGCTTGGTAGCGAATTGATCCGAAAATGGGGCCACGAGGTCAGCGAAGCGGATCATGCAGACGAGGCAATGAATCTGTATCGAAACCAGAGTTTTGATCTAATCTTTCTTGATATCCAGATGCCGGATATCGATGGCGTTACCCTTCGGGCTATGATGCGCGAAGCACGGCCTGACGATCGTACGCCTATCGTCGCACTAACCGCGAATATATTAAATGAGGAAGCCGATCGCCTTTTGCTACTGGGCTTTGACTACTACCTGAGTAAACCGATTGATGAAGAAAAATTTCGTGCCTTGATTGACGGCTCCCTGGAGCGTTCGACCACAATACCAGATAACGAGTCTACCGATGAGCAATACGGTGAGACTAAATCGATTAATATCAAGCAATCCCTGGATCTGGCAGCGGGCAATGAGTCTTTACTAAAACAAATATTCGAAATTTTACTGCGAGATATTCCCGAATACAGGAATCAACTTTCAAACTCGATCGAGCAATTAGACTACACAAAACTATCATCGATTATTCACAAGATTCACGGAACTACCTGTTACACGAGCCTGCCATTGTTAAAATCGCAGGTGGTGTCGATTCAGCAACAAATTTCTGCCGAATCATATATCAACCTTGATACGGCAGTAGACTCAATGATAAAAGAACTCGAGCAGGTCAGGTTGGAAGTGGAGCTTTATTTGCAGTAGACGGCAGAGAACGCCAAGATCGAATGGTCAATTTTCTCATCCCGAGAGGATGGCTAACCCTCAAGTATTACCATCGCTACAGCATAGTGCTTCTCATCTGAAAGCGAAACGAACACTTTGCTCACCTGTTTTTGCTGTGCCAGCTGTAGAGCCGCGTTGATAAATTTCAACATCGGTTTACCCCTGTTATCATTATTAATCTCGATACTTTTATAGCCTACGCCGCATCCAAACCCGGTACCCAGTGCTTTCGCAGCCGCTTCCTTGGCGGCAAATCGAGTCGCAAGGTAGCTAGCCGGATAGTTTCGCCGGCCAAACTCGACCTGTTCGTTTTCGGTTAAAATACGGCGCGCAATTCGCTCCCCATAACGGGCAAAAATTTTTTCAAACCGCTCGGTTTCGGCAATATCGACCCCGACCCCTAATATCATGTGCGTGCCCGCAGAAACTGGTTAAAATTATTTCCCGGTATATTTCGATTGCTCATATTCGATTCTTGATCTGATGATAGATGTCTCGGGATTTTAGCCTTTTCCCGTGCAAGTTATAGTCGATAATGCATCGCATGATAGTTTTAGCCAAATGTAGTACCTGCCTGTTTTCATACTGCTGCTGGTTCCAGGCTATTATGGTTCGCCCGGCTATGGCATTTTGATCTGTTTCGCTACAGGGCACAAATCCACTGGAAGCGATGAACTGATAGAATTCATTGCCTGCTATCGATTCGCCAGACTCTGCATTCAAACTGGTATCCGGTAGATAACCCAGCATATTCATCAACGCGCGTTCGAATTCACGCAACTGTACTTCACCAAACTGACTATCCGGGTTACTCAGCAATTCCCTGTAAAGGTTGAATATTTCTGGGTTGGCCTCCTGCCGGGGTAAAAAAACCCTTAACAATTCGTTAACATATAACAAGGGAAGATACTGATTTTCCTCGACCGCGGCGGGCGTACCATCGGTTGATACCAGGGTCTTCAATTCGCCGCGCCCACTCCAGCTAATCAGCAGGTGGATAAAAGGCTGATACAGGGCCACCGATTTGCTCTGCTTTCCTCCCCTGACGAGGACGCTGATACAACCATGATCAAGGGTAAATAAATCCAGAATCAGGCTTGAATTCTGCCAGTCGCGCCGATGTAGTATATAGGCGGGCTGATCAGTGACTCTGGTTTGCATCAGAGTAACCAAAAGCGGCCAGAGATTTTTCGTCGTCAGCCCAATCCTCGCGTATCTTGACCCAGAGCTGTAAATAAACTTTATTCTCGACTAAACGCTGGATATCTTCGCGAGCCTGACTACCAATATTTTTCAACAAGCTACCATTTTTACCAATAACGATGCCTTTCTGTGATTTACGCTCAACCCAGATCGTCGCAGAAATACGGACTAGATCGGACTCCTCCCTGTAGTGATCCACGATTACCGTGATCGAATAGGGCAATTCCTGTTTCAACAGTCGAAACAGTTTTTCTCGAATGATTTCAGCAACAATAAATCGCATCGGCTTATCGGTTAACTGGTCATCCGGGAACTGTGAAACACCTTCCGGTAAACGATTAATAATTAAGGCCTCAAGTCGATCCAGATTTTCCTTTTCCAGCGCAGAGACAGGAACAATTTCACGCCCCAGTGCGCATTCAGCTATTTTTCGTATGATCGGAAGACAGTCCGGTTTGCTAATTTGGTCAATTTTATTCAGTACGATCACGACATTGTCTAAATCTTCGACCCGTTTCAAAATTTCTACGTCATCCTTGTTGAAATGCTTCACTTCGATCAACACACAGACCAGGTCGACATCGGACAACATACTCGTAGCAGCACGATTCATATAACGATGAATCAACTTCTGGTTGTTATCGTGAATCCCGGGCGTATCAACAAATATACACTGGTAGCTTTTCGTGGTTTTGATACCTAAAATCTGGTGACGTGTGGTTTGTGGACGATGAGCTGTAATACTGATCTTTTCTCCGATCAACGTATTCATCAGGGTCGATTTCCCGGTATTCGGTTTACCGATTAACGCCACGTATCCGCTTTTAAATCGGGGGCTCATTTCGATAATTGATCCAGCGTCCTATCAGCGGCATTTTGCTCTGCTTTTTTACGACTAGAGCCCTCTCCACTATTTTGTAACTGCAACGATGCAATACTGCAAGTCACCGTGAAGATCTGGTCGTGCGATTTGCCGGTGGTTTTTATCACCGTGTATTCGGGCAAGCCCAATTGCCTTGATTGCAGGTATTCCTGTAAGCGAGTTTTAGCATCTTTGGGCGTATCGGCATCCGGCAGCGCGCGCAAAAAGTCTCTATATAAATACAGGACAGTATTTTGTGCCGAACCGAAACCACTATCCAGATATATAGCGCCTATAATGGCTTCCAAGGTATCAGAGAGGATAGAAGATCGACGAAACCCGCCACTTTTTAATTCGCCACCACCCAGGTATATATAATCACCCAGACCAATATCGCGGGCTACCCTGGCGAGCGCTTCCTGCTTGACCAGAGACGCGCGTGTACGGCTCAACTCACCCTCATCGGCGTCGGATCGGCCTTGGTAGATATGCTGGGATATAACCAGATTGAGTACGCTGTCGCCGAGAAACTCGAGTCTTTCATTATTCTTGTCAGACGAATAACTGCGGTGGGTTAGTGCCTGCTCGAGTAAATTGAGTTGTTTGAATTGATAATCTAATAGGGTTTGAAATTTTTTCAGGTTCACCGGTCGGTTACTACTGACTCGGTAAAATTACCACCGATAAACAGATTTCCAATATATGGACGCTGTGTTCGGTAGGAGACTGTTATCGTCGTCTTTCCATCTTCACGTTGTATTGTTACATTTTCGGGCGTGATCGAGTAAACCTCGTTAACCGCCAGGCGTTTTTTTAACGATTCCCAGATCGCGCGCTTGGACTTGAAATCAACTTTTTCGGCTTTGACAAGGCCTTGCAGTACTGACTGAATAGTGAAATATTCATTGTATATCGGAAATACCTTGAAGAACGAAAGGATAAGAAGACCAAAAATTGCGACCAAAGCCATCCAACCCACGAATGACAGTCCCTTTTGCCGGTGCCCGGTACCTGAATTGTTAATCATATAATTTACCTCAATCTGAAATACGCGTCCCTATTCTGGATAGATCCAGACCACTACCGCCATCTCGCCAATCCCAGTGCATCCAAATTATAACAGCCTTTCCAACCAGATTTTGCTCGGGTACGAATCCCCAAAATCGACTGTCGTTACTATGATCTCTATTATCACCCATGACAAAATACTGACCTTCCGGTACGAAAATTTCACCGTCGAAGGTATATCGAACATCCGGGTTAGTCATCACGCTATAACCCGATAGATCGAAATTTTCGGTAAATACATCGCAGGCTGCATTTACTTTATCACAGCCACCGTTATTCATCATGTTTTCAGCAGTGCCCAGACCCTGGTACTTGTGGTCGAATGCTATGCTGATAGGCGTACCGTTAACGGTTAGGCGACGATTATAGTAACTGATATGATCACCGGGCAATCCGATGACACGCTTGATATAATCCAGCGACTCGTCCTCAGGATAACGAAATACTGCCACATCGCCTCGTTCTGGTTTTTCTCCATCAGTCATCCGATTATGAATAATCGGCAGTCGCACACCATAATCGTACTTATTAACCAGGATAAAATCACCAACCAGCAGGGTTGGCATCATTGATCCTGAAGGGATACGAAATGGTTCATACAAAAATGATCGAAGCACCATAACAGCGAGTAACACCGGGAAAAAAGATTTAGAATATTCGATTAAAACGGGGTCGGGTAGCGTTTTACTGGTTGCTGCCTGTTGACGCGATCGGGCGAAAAATAGCGCATCTATTAACCAGATCAAACCAGTTAAGGCTGTTACTACAACCAGTATAAATTCAAAATCAAAATGAACCATTTAACTTATTACCTCAATTATCGACCTTCAATACGGCCAGAAACGCATCCTGTGGAATTTCAACGCGTCCAACCTGTTTCATTCGTTTTTTACCCGCTTTTTGCTTTTCCAGTAATTTCCGTTTTCTGGTCACGTCACCGCCATAACATTTTGCGGTAACATTCTTACGTAACGCCTTTACATTTGTTCGTGCGATGATATTAGACCCTATCGCTGCCTGTATAGCGACATCAAACATTTGTCTCGGAATCAACTCCTTCATCTTCGACGTGAGTTCTCGGCCGCGATATTCGGCGTTATCGCGATGTACGATCAACGACAATGCGTCGACCTTCTCGGTATTGATCAGTACATCGAGTTTTACCAGGTTGGCAGCCTCAAAACGGACAAGTTCGTAATCGAAAGATGCGTAGCCCCGGCTGACAGATTTCAGTCGATCAAAAAAGTCGAAAACCACCTCGCTCATGGGTAATTCAAATACCAGCGAAACCTGATTACCAATATATAGTAAATTTTTCTGGATACCGCGTTTTTGGATGCATAACGCAATGACGGAACCTATATAGTCCTCGGGCAGCAACATATTTGCCTGAATAATCGGTTCCCTGATTTCGTTTATCCTGTTAATCGCCGGTAAATCGGCCGGATTATGAATTTCAATAATCTCACCCGCGGTGGTTTCAACCTGATAAATAACAGTCGGTGCCGTGGTTATCAAGTCCAGATCGTACTCGCGCTCTAAGCGCTCCTGCACAATCTCCATATGTAATAAACCGAGAAAGCCGCAGCGGAAACCGAAACCAAGAGCCTGCGAGGTTTCCGGTTCGAATTGTAGCGCCGCGTCATTCAACTTGAGCTTTCTCAGGGCCTCCCTGCAATTATCATAGTCATCCGAACTAATCGGAAACAGGCCTGCAAACACTCTGGGCTGAACTTCCTTGAAATCGTCAAGTGCCTGGTGCGCGGGATTCTGGCTCAGGGTAATAGTATCACCGACCTTAGCCGAGCCGATATCCTTGATTCCTGAAATTACAAAACCGACATCTCCTGCCTGTAAATGTTCGGTATCCTTTCGTTTAGGCGTAAATACACCAACCTTCTCCACCATAAACTCGCGCCCTGTGGACATTAATCGAATTTTCTGACGTGGCCTGATACTACCCTCTACCACTCGCACCAGGGTAATAACACCAACATAACTATCGAACCAGGAGTCGATTATCAAGGCCTGGGTCCTGTTTGTGGCATCCCCTTGCGGTGCTGGAATCAGTTCGATAAGCTGTTCAAGTAATTCCTTGATTCCAGTGCCTGTCTTGGCACTAATTTCTATCGCCCCCGAGGCGTCAAGCCCAATGATTTCCTCAATTTCGAGCTTAACCCGTTCCGGCTCGGCTGCGGGCAAATCGATCTTGTTCAAAACCGGAATCACTTCCAGATCCAGATCGATGGCGGTATAGCAGTTTGCGACACTTTGCGCTTCCACACCCTGTGATGCATCAACGATTAGCAAGGCACCCTCACAGGCAGCGAGTGAACGCGACACTTCGTAAGAAAAGTCGACATGCCCCGGTGTGTCGATAAAATTTAAGGTATAGGTCTCGCCATCTTTTGCCTTATATTTCAGCGATACACTTTGCGCCTTTATGGTGATACCCCGTTCTCGCTCCAGATCCATCGAGTCCAGCACCTGGTTTTCCATCTCTCGTTCACTGAGACCGCCGCATATTTGAATAAAGCGATCAGCCAGGGTCGACTTACCGTGGTCGATATGAGCGATAATCGAAAAGTTTCGTATATTTTTCATCCGCATCGATGAATATTTCCTCTGACGGATTTTAGTGTAGGATAATTCGGCACGAGACATGAGTCCCCTGGACTCGACAAAAACCCGCGAAGTTTACGGTAAACACAGGCAAATCAACAGTAAAAAGGCGAAAATCAGGCGATGCATTTTGCCAGGCATTAACCCTCACAGGGAGTGCGAATAGTATAGACGGAATCTACGCCAGGATAGGCCTATTTAGGGAACATCTGATTAATTCTGGGTTAATCGGGTTGTGATTCAAAATGATCAAGTTCAAGGCGTGGAACGCAAGTAATAGCAGGGCTATTGCTAAGTTTCACAACGCAGAAATTGGTCATTTTGGGCACAACCCGTTCATTCATGAATTGATCAGAGGTTCCCTAATTACCGGGGCGCGGGTTCAATACAGCCAGAAGTGCCCTTTCATCAAAGAAATGGTGGCAGATTTCCTGCTCCTCAATACACAGGACAGGTACATGGGTATCAAACTGGCTGATTAAATTAAATTCCCGATCGATATCGATTTCCTGCCAGTCGATCGACTGCCGATTACGATTAAATACGATCAGTGCCTTGCGCATTGCATCGCACAAATCGCAGTTCTCGCGGTAATAAAATTTGAGCCTCATTCCATTAATCCGGTAAGCCAACAGACCAGGCTTAGCATGAGGAGGTTTCCCAGAACAAGGTATACATAACGAATATCACATCAAATCCGCGCGGGAAAGGCACGGATTTGATAGTGTGTGTGGCCGGGTCTTATTGCCTATGAGTCTTCGGGACGAATAGCCAGAAAAACCGGACCGGATCGCCTCTGCACCAATAATGCTACCGATTTACCGGCCTTCAAATCGTCGGTTATCGCATCAAAATCATCTACCGAATCCACCGCGATATTATCGATCATGGTGATTACATCACCTTTTTGAATGCCTGCGTCTTGAGCTGAACCCGATTCGTCAACTTCGATAACCTCGACACCGGACCGCACCCTGAGTTTCTTTTGCGCCGTTTCTGACAACGCGATTACGTTCATACCGAGCGCCGATTTCTCGAGCGGCTTACCATCTTCCTCACCTGTGAAAGAAGCCCGGGTCATAGTAGCGGGTAACTCGGCAATCCTTACCTTAACCAGCTCGCGCGAGCGATTACGAATAATTGTTACTTGTGCATCCTTACCCACAGCTGAGCGCCCTACCAATGGTGGCAAGCTGCTCGAACGCATCACTTTTTTACCATTAAATTCAACGATCACGTCACCGACCTGTAAACCGGCATCTTTGGCGGGGCTGTCCTCAAGGACCTTGGCAACCAATGCACCGCGCGGATTATCCATGCCGAAAGACTCAGCCAAATCACGTGTTACTTCCTGAATTAGAACACCGAGCCAGCCTCGAGACACCCGACCGCTAACTTTGATTTGGCTGGCTACATCTACTGCCATTTCAATCGGGATAGCAAAGGATAATCCCATGAAACCTCCGGTACGGCTGTAAATCTGGGAATTGATACCAACTACTTCACCATCGAGGTTGAATAACGGACCACCCGAATTACCAGGATTAATGGCAACATCGGTCTGAATAAAAGGCACATAGTTGTCGCTCGGCAGGTTGCGGCCTTTAGCGCTGACAATTCCCGCCGTTACGGAATGGTCGAAGCCAAATGGTGAACCAATTGCAAGTACCCATTCACCCACCTTGAGTTTATCCGAGTCTCCAAACTTGAGTGTCGGTAAATCGTCTGCCTCAACTTTAAGTACCGCAACATCGGAGGCCTCGTCTGAACCTACAATTCTGGCTACATATTCCTCGCGATTAGCAAGCCGAACGATGACTTCATCGGCACCTTCGATGACGTGATGATTGGTCAGGATATAACCGTCTTTCGAGATAATGAATCCAGAGCCCAGCGATTGTGATTCGCGGCGTCTTTCTCTTGGGTTTTCGTAGTCAAAAAATTTCTCGAATAATTCACCGAACGGAGTGCCCTCCGGTATGTCAGGCATCGAAGGAGCCTCGATTGACCTGCTCTTGCGGGCTTTGGTTTTAGTACTGATATTGACTACAGAGTTTTTCGCCTCTTCAACGATGCGAGTGAAATCTGGTAGCGCGGCCTGCGCTGCTATCGGTACACTTAAAGCCACTAACAAAATAAAACGGAATATATGGTTACTGTAAAAATTCATTTTTATACCTTAAGAAAATTAAAAAAAATTGCACACCCTTAAGACCTGAAATCAGACCTTCGGTTCATCACCGACTTCGAGAATGTGTGGATCGAATTGTTGCGAGAAATATTTTTTCGCGATAATGCCCGATAAAGACAGCGTGGTAATAAAGCCAACCGTGGAAATAATAATTACACTTAATTCGGATTCGGCAACAGCCCACTGAGCCAACAGGCCGCCGCCTATTAATGCCATTAATGGCAAGCCGTAAATCAACAGGCTTGCTTTTAAAAATGCTTTGTCCGGCAGTCCTAATAGAACGCTATCCCCTACCTTTAGATTAAAATTATTTCTGATCGCCAGCGGCTTGCTGCGGTGGCCAAGCAAACGTCCGATGGCTCCTGTACCGCAGCCTTTGTTGAGTTCGCATTGGCTACAGGCGCTATGGCGCTGCATCCGGATCATTGCCAGATCATCATCGAGTCCTGTTACGACAGCCTGCTCTTCAATCATAAGGGAATTATAGTGCTAATCGACGCGGTCTTCGACAGTATTTTATAGTGAATTATTAACCTGGCAAACCAGCGGGAATGGATTTCAGGGCTTAAAGTAAACCGACTCGGCCATCCGTCGGACTGTCAGTGCCGGGACGGCACCTATCGCAGTGACTGAATAGTTGTCTAATATACGAATAAATCCATTCACGGCTCCCATCGAAGTCTCACCCTGAGCGGCCTGCAAGGTTTGCTTTTCAATGAATACGGACAATGAAGCGAGTCCATCGGTATAAATCATCTGTTGAATAAACTGTTCTGTGTCAGCCAACCTTCGTTTCACAGCCGATTCCTGCCAAAATCCGTCGGGCAGGTTAGAAAAACGCCAGGTCATATCAACTTCAAGGTTTCCGGAGGCATCGCCACTGTGGTATTGAATCAGAGAGAAACTGTCATCTAGCTCTGGCATTGTGATCAATTGCTTTTGATCATTTTTATTCAGCTCTTTCAGACTGGTAAACATGACCACCTCTACCACTTCGTGCAGTTCGTTGATCAAATTTGATTTCAGTAACAGACCGTTACTTGAGTTTATCCATAACTTGAGCCCATAGCGCAATTGATCCTTGGGCTTGATATGCACAATCACCGAATCTTGCCCGGCAACCCGGTCGCCATCGGTCAGATTCATATTGTAGAATTTGCCAATTTTGGCGATATCGTCCGGTACAAACAGTGGTGAAAATTTGTTTTGGCGAGCACTATCTACCACCACCTTGCGGCTACCCGGCCAGATACAGGTTAAATTTTTATTGTCGCGAATGACTTCACGTGCTTCACCATTTAGCGAAAGCAGTCTTTCTCTTTCACCGAATTCATCTTTAATATGAAGGATCGACATACTTTCGAGTTGATTCTCATGCAGGTATACAAATTCTCCCTGATAACTCAGGTTACGCATGGAGTCGGACATTTTTTCGATCCACTCCATAGCGGGATTCGCAGACACCTGTGTGATGCCAGCCAGCAGGACGAGAGATAGAAAAAGGAATTTAGGCACCTGTCGGGTGCAGCAGGAATCTACAGCACCGGCAGAGGAGCCTTTGATAATTTTCCTGTTTGTCGGAGTGAATTTCAAATTAACGACGGTCCGTTTACCTTTGTGAGTCGAAGCCGACGACCCTGACCTGCGGAATCAATCCCTGCATGGAATTCGAGTATTCCGTATGACTCACCAGGTAAGCGTTTAATTTTTGCTGTAATGCCGGTGCATTGTTGTCGACCTTCCAGCGTAAACCACTGCCAAAGTTTTGCCGCTCAAAACTAACGATCTGATTGTCAGTGTTTCCAGGATTAATAGCCTCGTTCGATGACTGCCATAACGTGATTGATACAACTGCCACCGAAGCGGCAACTGCCATTCCAGCGAAGGGTTTCAACAAAGGCCAGGTCCAGATAGATTGCCTGTGATTTAAGCCAGTGCCAGTTGATTTAGACCCCTCACTACCTGACACTTCGGCGACATTTTCGATCTGACCTATTTGCGTCATTACACCCGTGCTGAAATCGTTATGAATATGTGTCGGTAATTCATGACGGATTACCTCGCCAATCATTTGATAACGACGCATTTTATATTGCAGATTAACGTCACTCTCGACTTCGTCAAGTACGCTTTTGCCGTGGGAATCACCGGAATATTCATCCAGTAAAAATGATACTTTATCCTTCTGCTCCGTCATAAAATTTCTCTTAATTTTAAGGCTGTTATTGTTACCCCTACTTAGTCACTCTAATAGTGGTCTAAGTTCCTTATCAATTGCATCCCGTGCACGAAATATTCTGGATCGGACCGTGCCGATGGGACAATCCATAACGTCGGCAATTTCCTCATAACTCAATCCTTCAATCTCTCTTAGCGTGATCGCTGATTTGAGATCTTCGGGTAAATCTTTGATCGCCTGAAATACAGTCCGCTCAATCTCCTCAGAGAGCATTAAATTTTCAGGGGTCGTATACTCTTTTAAACCCGACTCACCTTCGAAATGCTCGGCATCCTCGACATCGACCGTGTAACTTGGCGACTTGCGTGCTCTCGATGCGAGATGATTCTTTGCTGTATTTGCAGCAATACGATAGAGCCAAGTATAAAACTGGCTATCACCACGAAAATTTCCAATCGCACGGTAGGCTTTAATAAATGCCTCCTGCGCAATGTCATAACATTCTGCCTGGTCAGACACAAATCGGGTGATCAGGTTCACTACTTTATGTTGATATTTCTGTACTAAAATATCAAACGCAGCCTTGTCTCCCGCCTGTACCCGTTTCACCAGTTCTGCATCAAGCAGATTTGTCCCCATTTAAGACCCTTAAATTTTTCGCACTACAGCTCGCGCTAAAGATACCCTGTGGTAGCCCAACACCGCCTGTTCATGTCATCAAAAGCCTGACAGTTCAGGCGCGCTACTCATCACTAAAGTTTATTTTTCTATGCCCAAAATAGAGACTGAATATAGTTTCCAAAGTTCATTAACCTGCAATTTTTGATAAAAAAATGTCTATGCTGCCAACACAAATACCTACTGTTTACCTGGTGCCAATGTTACCCCGAATAGCCTTTCAATACCGGTTTATTATACTGGATCGCGGACCGGTATTTGATTACCGGATTAACGTCGATATAATCCCTGAGGAAACATCACGGGCTGGGTCGAGCATGAGTAAGCAATATAATTTTGACGTCGTAATCGTTGGCTCAGGTGCTGCCGGATTATCGGCCGCCCTACATCTGCCGACATCCACCTCGGTAGCCATACTGGCCAAAAGTAACTCCGAACAGTATTCGAGTTATTTTGCCCAGGGCGGGATTGCAGCGGTACTGGAACCGGACGATAGCATCGAGCAACACATCAATGACACAATGGTTGCGGGTGCCGGCCTGTGTGACGAGGAGGTAGTGTCATTTACCGCTGCGGCCGGTAAAGAGAGTATCCAGTGGCTGGCCCAACTGGGTATGCCCTTCACCAGAGACCGACAGGAAGTTAGCGACAGTGGCTTCCATTTAACCCGCGAGGGTGGGCACAGTAAACGTCGTGTTGTGCATGCCGCCGACGCCACTGGTAAGGCGCTGCAACAAACCCTGCTTGTACACGTGCATGAGCACGGCAATATCACCATATTCGACCAACATATCGCTATCGACCTGATCAGCAAATCCAGCCAGTGTCGGGGCTTATACGCGCTCAATCAAAAAGATCAGCATGTCGATGTATTTTCGGCACAAAATATTGTGCTGGCTACCGGCGGCGCCAGCAAAGTCTACCTTTATACGAGTAATCCCGACGGCTCCACCGGTGATGGAATTGCGATGGCCTGGCGTGCTGGTTGTCGGGTCGCGAACATGGAGTTTATCCAGTTTCACCCCACTTGCCTTTATCATCCAGAAGCAAAATCATTCCTGGTGACCGAGGCGATTCGTGGAGAGGGCGGCATACTATGCCTGCCCAATGGCGAGAGATTCATGCATCGATTTGATAAACGCGCCGAACTGGCGCCGAGAGACATAGTCGCCAGAGCAATTGACCATGAGATGAAAAGGCTCGGTATAGACTGTGTATTCCTGGATATCAGCCACAAGAGCCGGGCTTTTATCAAGTCGCATTTCCCGACTATTTATCAGCGCTGTCGCAAGTTTGATATCGATATCACCAGTCAACCGATACCCGTGGTTCCAGCGGCACATTACACCTGCGGTGGCGTTATGATCGATACAAACGGCCAAACCGATGTTAAAAACCTGTACGCGGTCGGCGAGGTAGCCTATTCGGGACTTCACGGCTCTAATCGTATCGCCAGTAATTCATTACTTGAGTGCCTGGTATTTGCACGTTCATGTGCAGCACATATCAGTCGTTCCCTGTCCCCGGTGACCAGCCACCCTACTTTTCCCAGTTGGGATGAATCGCAGGTAACTGATTCGGACGAGGATATAGTAGTCGCGCACAACTGGGATGAATTGCGCCGTTTCATGTGGGATTATGTCGGCATCGTGCGTACCAACAAGAGACTCGAACGTGCACTTCATCGGACACGACTGCTGGTAAGCGAGATCAATGATTATTACGGTAACTATAAAATTTCGCCCGACCTGCTGGAGCTACGCAATTTGGTCGTCGTGGCTGAACTGATTATCCGTTCAGCAATGATGCGTAAGGAAAGTCGTGGCTTACATTTCACACTCGACTATCAACAGACCAGTGACGAAACACCTGCACCGACTATTCTGATTCCCGATATTAGCCTGCCAGATGAAGCGCAAAAAATATCGTTAATTTCCCCCTGAAATTTCATCGATGAAACAATATACGCTCGATATTCAAACCCAGGGACGGTCTATCGTTGATATAAGCGCGGAAATCGATCGCCTGGTCGATCAATCGGGTGTTAGTAACGGCCTGTGCCACATTTTTATTCATCACACCAGTGCATCGTTAATCATCACCGAAAACGCCGACAGTAATGTGCGCAGGGATCTGGAAACTTATATTTCCAGGCTGGTACAAGACGGCGACCCGGCTTATTTACACGATGCCGAAGGACCCGACGATATGGCGGCCCATATTCGATCGATATTGACTCAAAGCGAAATTAGCATCCCGGTCGGCAATGGAGTCCTGGCCATGGGCACATGGCAGGGCATCTATCTGTGGGAACACCGAACCAGTCCGCATCGTCGACATTTAACCGTCACCCTGCAAGGTAACAGTACAAGCTATTAAGAATTACAAGTTGCCAACACCACTTAAAACCGGAGAATGGAACTAAGGAACCTCTGAACAAAGAATACGGAAAAGAGGCTGGAGAAACTAAAATGAAAATAATCCTGTTGGGACCACCTGGTGCGGGTAAAGGCACCATCGCCAAGGTATTAACCCGGTATGACGGTTCGGTACAGATTTCTACTGGTGATATTTTGCGCGCTGCGGTAGCCGAAGGCACTGAACTGGGTAGACAGGCAGAGTCGGTGATGAAGGCTGGAAATCTGGTCAGCGACGAGTTGATTATGAGAATAATGGAACAAAGGTTAAAGCAGGATGATTGCAAGGCCGGTTATCTGCTCGATGGATTTCCACGCACTATTCCGCAGGCAAAAGCCTTAAAGCTACTGCTTGAAAAAATGGGTGAAAAACTCGACTGCGCGCTCGAGCTAGATATTGCAAGAGACGTTATCATCGAACGCCTGACAACTCGTCGTACCTGCACCCAATGCGGTGAGATCTATAATGTGAAATCGAAACCATCGAAGGTCGAAGGTATTTGCGATGTATGCGGTGGCGATATCGTGCAACGCGACGATGAAACCGAAGAAGCCATTCTTAATCGTTTGGAGGTCTATGCGGAGCAAACAGCACCGCTGATTGGATTTTATCGGGATGAAGGTTTATTGCTTACGATTCAGGGATCCGACAGCGACCAGGTACTTGCGGCGTTAATAGCCAGACTGGGATAACCTAAATCAGGGGCCCATCTCTTTGAAGCGAACTTTCTGCTAAGGCTCTAATCGACCTCAACCTCGACTTCGATTCTTTCGATACCAGCGACGTAGACTTTACGCCCGTTGATCGTGGTAAAACTGTGCGCTGCTACGTCCTCCCGCCGTGCCTGATAACTGCTTTTCACGCCGGTCTGGGTGTTGATCACGTGTACCGTCACTATTTTGTAACTGTCCGAGAGCTCGATATAAATCATCGCCGATGCGGCGATTACCATGACAACCATAAACAGATAGGCCCCGCGCAGCAACATCGCCCTGCGTTGTTGATCCTTTTTACTGCCGACAACCAGCGCTGGCTGACGATTTTGCCCACGTTTTGTGGACAGATACCATAAGCAACCCGCAATGACCGATAAGGTCAGTAATATTTTGGTTAACATTTGGGAAACCTCTGATTAATTTCGGTCGAATATTACTAAATGATCGACATCGAGGCGAATGCCAATCCGTTCGTTTATCCTGTGATTATGATGACTGGGTGCGAGACACAATACTTCAATTCCACTGTCCATGCGTAAGTAATAAAGAAAATCAGCACCTCGAAAGGACTTGTCGATGACAATTGCGGTCTCGCTGGAACTGTCGTCATGGATCACGTCGTCGGGGCGAATCAGCACGTCTACCGCCGTCCCTGTTGCGTGGCTAATCGGTAGCTTGCCCTCGATATAGCCCAGTTCGGTTCGGACTGAATGCGGGCTCTCCACGTTTCCAGGAATAATCACCCCCTGCCCTATGAAATTTGCCACAAATCGATTTACCGGTCGGTGATAAAGATTGTAACCACTGTCCTGCTGCTGGATTTTACCTTCATCCATCACACAAATTTTATCTGCTATAGCGAATGCCTCGTGTTGATCATGCGTTACCAGGATGGCGGTAATATTTGCCTGTCTCAGAATATCGCGCACTTCGCGTGCCAGCTGTTCGCGCAAATCAACATCCATCCCCGAAAAAGGTTCATCCATTAATAGCAGGCCGGGTTGCGGGGCCATCGCACGCGCGAGCGCGACTCGTTGCTGTTGCCCACCCGACAATTGATGCGGATAAGCCTGGCCATAGGCGAGCATGCCGGTAATGGCAAGCAATTCACGGGCTCGCGACTGCTGCTTCTCGGTACTCCACGATTTCAGCCCGAAGCGAATATTTTCAATCACCGATAGATGGGGAAACAAGGCGAAATCCTGAAAGATCATGCCTATGTTACGTTTTTCGGGTGCGACGCAATAAAGGCTCGAACTGACCTCAACCTGATTGATCAATATTCGACCACCGAGTACCGGTTCAAAACCAGCTATAGCTCTTAGCACCGTGGTCTTACCACACCCGCTCGGACCGAGAATACAACCTATTATCCCGGGCTCCAGTGAAAACGTTACCTGGCTTAAAACCTGGTTATCGCCATAGCTGACATCCAGCTTTTCGATATCGAGCTGAGAAGTCACGATCCGGCCCTCGAACTGGCAATACTTTTACTCAGTAAAATGACAGGTAACAGTCCGACTGCAACAATCATCAGTGCTGCGGTGGACGAATCGGCCAGGCGTTCATCAGACGCCAGTTCGAATGCACGCACCGCCAGCGTATTAAAATTAAATGGTCGCAAAATTAGTGTCGCCGGTAATTCTTTCATGACATCGACAAAAACAATCAACAGCGCTGTGAGCACTGACCCTTTCATCAGCGGCAAATGAACCCTGAACAGGGTTGCGGCCGGTCTATAACCCATTGATCTAGCTGCCTCATCCATCGAAAACCTGATTTTTGTCAATCCCGATTCGACCGATTGAATCGATACCGCAAGAAACCGAACCAGGTAAGCAAACATGACTGCAAATAAAGTGCCGCTGAGCAGTAGACCTGTCGATATCTCAAATTGGTTACGCATATAGGTATCCAGTGTATTATCAAACCAGGCCAGTGGGATGATCACCCCGACCGCGATAATGGTACCCGGGACCGCGTAACCGGTAGCCACGATTCGGACTGATGCAAAAACCATCTTACTGGCCAGGACACGTTTACCGTAAGTAAAAAACAGTGCCAGCAGTACTGCCAGCACGGCGGTAGCAAGACCGAGTAGTACGGTGTTAACCGTGAGCGTGATAAATGAGGCATCAACCATATCCGAATAGGTCTCTAGCGCCCAGAAACCCAGTTGCGATGCAGGTAATATGAACCCGAATAAGAGTGGTAGCAAGCAACTGACGAATGCGGCGAACGCCCGAAAACCGGTCAATCGAAATTGTGGCAGTTGCCGGTAACGATTGGTGGTGTGGTGATATTGGGCGCGATGACGGGACCATCGTTCGATTACCACCAGGGCAAACACGAACAATAGTAAAATTGCGGCCAGCTTGGCTGCTGCCACGCTATCGCCCAAACCAAACCAGGTGCGAAATATACCAGTAGTAAAAACCCCAAGCCCGAAATAAGAAACCGTTCCATAATCCGCCAGGGTCTCCATCAGTGCTAGCGAGAGACCCGCCACGATTGCTGGACGTGCAAGCGGTAGCGCGACCCGATAAAAACTGGACCAGGCGTTACAACCGAGGGTGCGGCTGACCTCGATAACACAAACCGATTGCTCGAGGAAGGCAGCCCGGGCCAGTAAATAAACATAGGGATAGAGTACCAGAGAAAGCATGACGATCGCCCCACCCAGTGAACGCACCTCGGGAAAGTAATAATCACCATAACCCCACCCGGTCCAGCCCCGAATCAACGTTTGTACCGGCCCAGCGAAGTCGAACATTCCGGTATAGGTGTAGGCAATGATATAAGCGGGCATTGCCAGCGGCAGTAATAGCGCCCAGATAAACACTTTTTTCCCGGGAAACTGGCACAGGCTGGTAAGCCATGCACAGGTAACACCAATCGATAGAGTACCCAGGCCCACACCAATCGTCAGCAGCGCTGAGTTAAGCAGGTAGTCGGTTAATACCGTATCGACCAGGTGCTGCCAGACATCACCCGAGGGTTGAAACAAAAAACTGGTGATGGTCAGTATCGGAATACTGAATATCAGTGCGGCTAGCAATATACCTGGTTGCCACCAGCTCTGTAGTAGTGGTCGTGAGTTTCGAATTTCCGAACTGCTCATTCAATGTTTGCACTCTAGCCCAAATAGAATAAGAACGAATAGTAATCCGCACTTTTTTAACAGGCAATAGTCTGTTGAAAATTTGCTCCCTGTGATTCAAGAAGTATTGTATAACCTTATTTCCAACCTGCTCTATCCATGGTTTTAACCGCCTGTGCATTTAGCTCGCCCAGTTTTGACAGATTAATTACATCCGCCTTAAATGATCCCCAGGTGGCTAACAGTCCGTTGATTTTCGCGTCTGCGCTAACCGGGTACTCGTAATTAACACTGGCGTACCAGGCCTGGGCTTCAGGACTGACGAGAAATTCGAGTAATCGAACCGCACTATCACGGTTTTTGGAATATTTACTAATACCTGCGCCACTGATATTGACATGGGCACCGCGTCCATTTTGATTGGGCCAGAATAGGGCCATTTTTTTTGCCGCCTTAACCTGGCCCCCGTTCTTTTTATTTTCCAGCATTTTGCCATAGTAATAGGTATTCGCGACAGCTATATCACACTGGCCCGCTGCTGCGGCCTTGATCTGGTCACGATCACCACCTTTGGGCGCCCTGGCGAAATTTCCTACCAGATCCTGCGCCCATTGCTGTGTTGCCGCCTTGCCATTGTTTGCGATCAACGACGCTACCAGAGACTGGTTATAAATATTACCAGAGCCACGAATACAGATACGTTGCTTCCATTGCGCGTCAGCCAGGTTTTCGTAAGTGGATAACTGTTCGGGTTTAACCCGATCCTTCGCATAAAATATAACTCGCGCTCGCTGAGACAGACCGATCCAGTAATTATCCACATCACGCAGATTCGACGGCACGATTGCTTCTATTTTCCTGCTATTTATCGGCTGAAAAATGTCGGCCTGCCTGGCACGATATAACCTGCCTGCGTCGACAGTAATAAGGATATCTGCTGGCGTATTCCGACCTTCGTTGATCATACGGGTTAGTAATTTATCCGCACTGGCGGTAATTAAATTGGTTTTAATACCTGTCTCGGCGCTAAACTGATCCAACAACGGTCTAATCAAATTTTCCTTTCGCGCAGAATAGATATTTACCTCTGCGGCGAATGAATTTAAGGATACACAGATGGCTACTAGGGCGCTTACAATGGGGATATAATTTTTGCACATAAAAAAACCTAAGATTGAGAATATAACCGAGAATGACTTTTCTAATACAAACCGATATTAATCAACGCGCATGCAAAAGTAAATAATAATCTTTCTCATTTACATTAATATTTAAAAATTTATGATCCAGGAATTGCCGATACATCCACTATTGCAGGACGACCAGTATCATTGGCTAAAACTTCTGCCCCTGTTGCAATCCGACAGGAATAACTTCAGCGATGAATTTCGGCTCAACATTCAACAATTGGCGATAGCCAGTTCATACGCCCTGGCGCAACTCTGCCGCGAGCCGAATATACTGGGCCGGCTAGAAAAATTAAAACAATTTGACCTCGAAGAAAATCACACCTGGGACGCCGATGACGAGGCCCGGGATATCGAGCGAGTTAAACGCAGTTTACGTCGGTTTCGCCATCGCAAGTTGATTGAGATCATCTTTCTTGATGTCGTCGATAAGATATCGCTGCAATCGACACTCGCCCATCTCAGCGATCTGGCTGACCTGCTGATTAGTCGGGCGCTTGAAGCCAGTCAAAAATTTTTAGTCACGAAACATGGCCAGCCGCTCGATGAAAACGGCAATAAAATCGAGCTGAACATTATTGCAATGGGTAAGCTTGGTGGTCGGGAACTCAATTTTTCATCTGATATCGATTTAATTTGCTGCTACGACTGTGACGGTGAGCTCGACGGTTATGGACGACTCTCGTATCAGGAATTTTTTACTCGCGTTACGCGCTTATTCACGCAACTACTGAGCGAATCTACCGAAGATGGCTTTGTTTATCGGGTTGACCTGCGGCTGAGACCTTGGGGAGACTCGGGTCCCGTGGTGATCAGCCATGCCGCACTGGAGCACTATTACCAGTTGCACGGACGCGAGTGGGAACAGTATGCCATGGTCAAGGCGCGCATCCTGACTGGCAGTGACGCCAACCGGGAGTACCTGGCTTCTATATTAACGTCATTTGTTTATCGCAAATACCATGATTACCGGGTGTTTGAAGGACTTGCTGTTCTAAAGGATAAAATTAATTTGCAGGCCGGATCGCGTAATATGCAGGACAATATCAAGCTCGGTCACGGTGGTATCAGGGAAATTGAGTTTTTTGTTCAGGCATTCCAGATTCTCCGCGGCGGCCGTAACCAGCAGTTACGCAGTACACAGATTTTCCACTGTTTCAGGGTAATGAAGAGCCAGCAGGTTGTGGTGCCGGACACAATTGATGACCTATACGCTGGCTATTTATTCTTGCGCCGGCTGGAAAACAGAATCCAGATGCTGGGCGACGAGCAGACCCATGACTATCCAGAAAATACGCTGTCGCAAGATCGCATCGCCCAATCAATGGGGTACCAGGGTTGGGAAGCAGTCAAAGTTGAATCGGAGAATCATCGGCAGGTTATAAACACTCACTTCACCGAGTTGTTTAGACGCGAAGCTGAAACCCAGCCAGAAATTGTAATCAGTGAAACATTCGGTGACGAGGCATCCGAGGCTGCCCATATTGATTTTATGGCATCGATTGGCCTGGGCAAACCGGATCAATTTAACACCAGGTTAAATCAGTTTTTCAGCGCCAAGGCCTGGGGTTTTATGTCGTCCAGGGCGAGGCGGCGATTCAGCACATTATTACCCCAGATTCTGGAAGCAGTCGCCCATAGTAGTCAGCAACTGCCATTATTTGAACGCCTGTTAAACCTGTTTTCCTCGATCTCCGGACGCAGTGTATATTTTGAACTCTTGTATCAAAATACCGCCCTGCTTGAAAAACTGGTAAGCCTGTTCGATAAAAGCGAATGGATAGCACAGGAAGTTGCCAACTACCCGATGCTACTAGAGCAACTTATCCAGGCAGGCGATCCGGCACAGCGATTTAACCGCTCCCAGCTGCATCAGAACCTGCAAACCCGGCTCGATAACGTGATCGATGATGAAGAACTCGAACTCGACGTGCTGCGCCTGTTTAAACACGAGCAGACGATCGTAATTGCAGTCGCTGAACTGTCAGAAGAAATCAGTACCACCGATGTCGGCCTTTACCTGTCGGAGCTGGCCGAAGTTGTGTTGCAGGCGGTCTATCGCCTGGCGACCAACAAGCTGCAAAAACAATACGGAGCTCCTGGCTTTACCCAGGGCGGTAAATCTCAACTGGCTGAATTTGCGGTGATCGGGTATGGGAAACTCGGTGGCTGTGAAATGCACTATCAGTCCGACCTGGATATCATATTCCTACATAATTCGACGGCTGACTCTCAGTTAACACAAGGCCCAAAAAGCATCGATAACACTATGTTTTTTTCCCGCCTGGCGCAAAAAATTATCTCGCTGACCAGCGTCCTGACCGGCTCCGGAAAACTGTACGAAATCGATTCGCGGTTACGACCGGAAGGGTCTTCAGGGCTGCTGGTTTCCTCACTCGACGCTTACCGCCAGTACCAGCTAAACAAGGCCTGGACCTGGGAACACCAGGCCTTGATACGCGCCCGCTATGTGGCGGGCAGCACAAATATTGAAGCAGATTTTAATCGATTACGAAGCGAGATTCTGACACACCATCGTGAACCGAAAAAACTGCAGGTTGAAATTTATGAAATGCGCGACAGGATATATAAAAACAAAACCCCACAGGAGGGAGATTTCAAAAATCTTAAACACTCGCGCGGCTGTATGGTCGATATTGAATTTATGGTCCAGTTCTGGACGCTGTTATATGCAAATAAATTTGATTCAATCGTCTCATATTCTGATAATATCAGTTTGCTTAACGAGTTATTTCGGTTAGAACTTATTTCCAGCTCGCAATCCCAGTTGGCTGATATCTATCAGACCTATCATCATTGCTTGCATGAAACAGTGTTGCAAAACAAACCTGCTGAAATTGAATCCGATATTATTGCGTCGGAAGTTAAACATGTTATTAAATGCTGGAACGAGTGTTTTAGCGACCTGTTGGAGAAAACGTAATGTCAATGGCCGATCGTGATGGTGTCATCTGGTTTGATGGTGAAATGGTTGCCTGGAGAGAGGCAAAAATACACGTGTTAACCCACACGTTACACTATGGTATGGGTTGTTTTGAGGGTGTACGGGCTTATCACGCCGACCAGGGTACCGCCATTTTTGCGCTTCAGGCGCATACCAAAAGGCTGATGGATTCGTGCAAAATACTGGGCATGGATTTACCCTACAGTAAACAGCAATTAGTTGATGCGCAGATCTCGGCGGTGCGTGAAAACAAACTGGAGAGTGCCTATATACGTCCAATGTGTTTTTACGGTTCAGAGGGTATGGGGCTTCGCGCCGATAATCTCAGTGTACACTGCATCGTTGCCGCCTGGGAATGGGGCGCTTATCTCGGCAAGGAAGCACTGGAGAACGGCATTCGAATCAAAACATCGTCATTTACCCGACATCACGTCAATATCGCAATGACCCGGGCCAAGGCAAATGGCCAGTACATCAATTCAATGATGGCACTCGGAGAGGCGCTTAAAGACGGATACGACGAGGCTCTTTTACTGGATCCCGAAGGTTATGTCGCAGAGGGCAGTGGTGAAAACATATTTGTAGTTCGGGATGGTGTAATCTATACACCCGAGGTTACTTCAGCATTAAACGGGATCACGCGTTACACAATTTTTACGCTAGCCGCCGATGCAGGTCTTGAAGTTGTCGAGAAACGTATCACTCGTGATGAAATTTACATAGCGGACGAGGCTTTTTTTACCGGCACCGCCGCCGAGGTCACGCCGATCAGGGAACTCGATAACCGTGCGATTGGCAAAGGTTCACGAGGTCCAATCACCGAACAATTACAATCTTCCTATTTTGACCTGGTACACGGTCGCATTGAAAAACATCTCGATTTGTTAAGCTTTATCAAATAAGATCGGGCGCTATGGTAAATCCTGATACAGCAGCCCGTCAAAGCGATTATTCGGCGCCGAACGCAAAATCTACCATTGAGGTTAAGGCGGAGAACCTGCCGATCCATTGTCCGGTAGCAGGTTCCAGCCTGTGGAATTCACATCCCCGTGTTTATATACCCGTGTCAGAAAATGGTGGCGAAACCAGGTGCCCCTATTGCGGCACGGTTTTTAAATTATTGTAATATTTCCGGATCGATTAAATAGAACAAGATCCAGCGCTACTGGCTGGACAGATAACCGGCAATTAACGCTATCTCCTGATCCGTTACATCCTGAACAATAGCCCGCATTATCGCGGTGACGCTATTGCTACGACTCCCATCCCTGATGTCTTTAAATTGTCGAATCAGGTATTCCTCTTGCTGGCCCGCCAAAACCGGAAAGTTCGGCTGTACCGGATGCTTTCCTGCCGAACCATGACAGTCGATACAGTGCCTGTTTGCATAAGTTTCCATCCCTTCAATAGCCTTCTGACTATTGCGCGCTAGCTGACTATCCACTGACTCGTCTCCACCCGATGGTAGCTGGCCGATTTGCAATGGCTTTGTAACATAGGTTCTGGCCAGGTATTGTATGATGACATTTAACTCCAACTCACTCGCAGTCAAACCATTACCGACCATTCTTTGCACCAGTGCGATTACATCCCTCCTGGTCCCAGGTGGTGACTGTTCGATTTGGTTATGATTATGACATTGTGAGCATTTTTGCTCGAATAATTCCTTTGCCGTGGCAGGGTCGTATTTATAATCTTCTTCGCCGCTCAGTTTCACGATAGATTCCATGTTTTCAGCCGACTTGATTGTAATCGCTTCCATCCTGCGTCGTTGTTTCAGGGTTTCCTGGAGTGTCGGTGAAACTGCAATCAGGTAGGCAGTGACAAACCACTGGTCTTCCTCGGTGATAGGATTGAGAATAGTAGACCGATTGGCCATGCGTGAAATGGTTTGCTGCCAGGCTTTGGGTGTCCGTGGTCGGGCTAATACTGTTCTCAGATCGTGGCACTGAACACACTTCGCTGTCAGTATTCGACGACCCAGAATGAGTCCTTTTTTTGATGATAGCTCCTCCAGCAGTTTGCTATCTTTCAATCCTGCGGTAGGTAGCAGCTCGCGCACGCGCTTGACTCGAGATTCAATCATCGTCTTATCGCCCAGCGCTGTACTTTCGAGATACACCTCACGTAACGAAAATGGCAATACCAGGGCGACCAGCAGAAATGTGCAGATGAATAGCCCGCTACCCAGGATCGGTGCCAGCCTGGCTTCCATATGCTTGAAATACTTTACTATGACTATCTTGATAACCAGCAACGCGCCAATCAAAATACCGAGGCTAAGGTGCATGACCGTACGTGCCGGCAACTCAATTTGATAACTCCATAGCCTCGGCACCATGTTCCACATGATATAGAGGTAAATTAGGACATAGACATAGCCAAGCAGGCGGTGTGTAATAATGCTAGACGGAGGTGCAAAGCTTTGTAACTTTTCGTGGTTGTATGGAAACTTCCATATGTAAAACATCAGGAAAGTAAGCGCTGCAGCCAGGGTAAAAAGTACCGTACCCAAAATGCTGTTGCCCAGGGAGGAGAGGAATAAATCGCTCATACTCCTGTTCAGACAACCAAATCTCTAAAACGTCACTTGAGAGGGAAAAAAAGCGAATCAAATAACCAAGTGAGGATTTGACCCGGTTTATCGCTTGCGCGTACTCCTAATTAGTATTTGCCTGGCCAAACTCATTTCGAAGTACTATTTTCGACCAACCATAAAAAAAGGGGAACCTGGTTCCCCTTTTCTATTATTTTTTACCCGCTCTAGACGGTGGCGGCCTCTTCTTCAGAGACAGCCTTCATACTCAATCGAATTCGACCCTGTCGATCGACCTCGAGCACCTTGACCTTGATCATATCGCCTTCAGATAACTTGTCGCTGACATTTTCAACCCGCTCATCCGATATCTGCGAGATATGCACCAGGCCGTCCTTACCCGGCAATATATTCACGAACGCACCGAAATCCATAATCTTGGCAACTTTGCCTTCATAGATAACGCCTACCTCAACGTCGGCAGTTACCATTTCTACGCGGCGTCGTGCTTCCTCGCCAGCAGCTTTTTCGACCGAGGCAATTTTTACCATACCGTCATCGTCGATCTCGATGGTGGCACCAGTTTCTTCAGTAATCGCACGAATAGTGGAACCGCCTTTGCCAATGACATCACGAATCTTCTCAGGATTAATCTTGAAGGTTATCAGGCGCGGTGCGTATTCGGACATCTCTGCACGGGCTTCGCTAAGAACCTTGGCCATCTCGCCGAGAATAAACAGACGGCCTTCTTTCGCCTGATCGAGTGCCTGGCTCATGATCTCGGTAGTGATACCGTCAATCTTGATATCCATCTGTAATGCAGTAATACCCTCGGTGGTTCCGGCAACTTTGAAATCCATATCGCCAAGATGATCTTCATCACCGAGGATATCGCTCAACACTGCGAATTCATCGCCCTCTTTTATCAGGCCCATGGCGATACCGGCTACCGGGGCTATTAAAGGCACACCAGCGTCCATCAATGCGAGGCTGGCACCGCATACGCTGGCCATCGACGACGAGCCATTGGACTCGGTAATTTCCGAGACGACACGAATCACGTAGGGAAAGTCATCGACTGAAGGCATCACTGCCTGGACGCCACGCTTGGCCAGCTTTCCATGTCCAATTTCGCGGCGCTTGGGTGTCCCAACACGACCGGTTTCGCCGACACTGTAAGGCGGAAAATTGTAATGCATCATAAAGTTTTCTTTACGGGTACCTTCGAGGGCGTCTATCAGCTGTGCATCGCGGCCGGTGCCGAGGGTTGTGGCGACGATAGCCTGAGTTTCACCGCGGGTGAATAGTACCGAACCATGAGCTCTCGGTAATATGCCTGCACGAATGTAAATCGGGCGTACCGTTTTGGTATCGCGACCGTCGATGCGGGGTTCACCCGCTATGATACGGTTGCGTACGGTACTCTTTTCAAGTTTTGAAACTGAGCTTCGTACCGACGATTCATCGGCTGAATCTTCCTCGCCACTGACCAGTGCTGCGACAACCGATGTACGAATCTCAGCAAGCCTGTCCTGTCGTTCCATTTTGTTGGCGATCGTATAAGCCTGGGCAATATCGTCCGCGCACTGACTGTTCACTTTTTCGCCGAGCGCGTCATCCGACTCGGGTACCTGCCAATCCCAGGCAGCGCTATTCACTTCCGAGCTGAATTCATTAATCGCCTGAATAACAGTTTGCATTTGCTCATGCCCGAATACAACTGAACCAAGCATGATTTCTTCAGATAGGCAATTTGCCTCTGATTCAACCATTAATACTGCATTTTCGGTTCCGGCAACAACCAGATCCAGTTCAGATTCTTCCAGCTGAGTTGCAGTCGGGTTGAGCAGGTACTGACCATCGTGGTAACCGACTCGCGCGGCGCCTATCGGGCCGTTAAACGGCAGGCCCGATATCGAGATTGCCGCGGAGGTTCCGATCAATGCGAGAATATCCGGGTTTATTTCGTTGTTCATCGAAACCACCATTGCAACAACCTGGGTTTCGTTCATGTATCCCTTGGGGAATAAGGGTCTAATAGGTCGGTCGATCAATCGGCAGGTCAGGGTTTCTTTTTCGTTGGGACGACCCTCGCGCTTGAAAAATCCACCCGGGATCTTGCCCGCAGCGTAGGTTTTTTCCTGGTAATCTACGGTCAGAGGAAAGAAACCACGATTCGGATCCGAATCTCTGGATCCCACCACACTTACCATTACCACCGTTTCGGCCATACTGACAATAACCGCACCACTTGCCTGGCGCGCTATTTCACCTGTTTCCAGCGTAACTTGATGCTCGCCGTACTGAAATGTTTTTTTAATTGGATTCACACTGACTCTCTTTTGTTATCGACGCAGACCTAATTTTTTAATCAGATCCTTGTAACGCTGGGTATTTTTGGATTTCAAATAATCCAGTAAATTGCGACGCTGGTTGACCATTTTCAGTAAACCGCGACGTGAATGGTGGTCATGAATATGTTCTTTGAAATGCTCAGTCAAATGACTGATTTGATGACTTAATAAAGCAACCTGTACTTCTGGTGATCCCGTATCACCGCCGCTTTGCTGGTGTTCAGCGATGACTGTGCTTTTCTGCTCAGCTGACATCGACATGGATTAAACCTCGTAGACCCGAAAAAGGCAGGTATTCTACCTATCTGGGCAGGTAGTAACAAGGACTTTCACGTGAATTCGGGTAGTTAAAAGCGCAGTGGACATGGAATGCAACTATCTTGCTGTATTTATTAGTCTTTTTGGTGAAATACTACCATCAGAATCGACCTCTCCTATGCCGATAAACTGCCCATTTTCAGCAACCAGATTGAGCAGGCCGGGACGAAAGGCGCTGTTTGTTTGTACTGCCTGTCCCTGTTTCAAATGACTGACTGTGAGGCTGTCCAGAATGAACTCTGGTAAGTCTGCCAACGCGCTATTCACCGGCAACAGGCACCGATCGAGGCTATCCAGCCCCTGTTCTGCGATATCGCGCAGCTGGTCAAGGCTATAACAGACATTTTCCCAGAACGGGTGCACGCCGGTTCGCTCGAGTTTGGCCAGAAAGGCCCCACATCCTAGCGCCTTGCCGATATCTTCTGCCAGGGTACGGATATAGGTACCTTTCGAACAGTGGACATCGAACTCGAGCGTGTTATCACTAAAATTGATCATTTCCAGTGAATAAATTTCAATTTGACGCGGGCTACGGTCTATCACTTTACCCTTCCTCGCGAGCTTATAAAGTCTCTGTCCCTTGTGTTTAACCGCAGAATACATCGGTGGAATTTGATCCACCCTGCCAATTAACCGGGTTAATACCTGGTGTATGTCCCCGGCATCGATCTGAACCGGAGATTCAGAAATTATGTCACCCTCGGCATCGCCGGTTGACGTGGTTTTGCCGAACTGACACCAGGCTCGATAAGATTTACTGGCATCGAGCAGGTAATTGGAAAACTTGGTGGCCTCACCAAAACAAATCGGCAATACGCCCGAGGCTAACGGATCAAGGCTGCCAGTATGGCCCGCCTTATTGGCCTCGAATAAATATCGTACATTTTGCAGGGCCTTGTTGGAACTGATACCAACCGGTTTATCGAGTAATAGAATGCCGTCGACATCCCTGAAGCCCCGGGGTTTGCGAGCACCGCGACCCATTAACGCAAATTTCCTGTCAGGTTAAATTTCGGGCCGGGAATTAAATCTTTCAAGTTTGTCGGGACAGGCGGGTTCAATCCTAATCTCCAGAATTCGAATTATCCCTGGCTATAACCGAATCAATCAATTCAGACATGGTGCGGCCGCGAATATCGGAATCATCGTAAATAAATACCAGTTTTGGAGTAATACGAGACTTCAGTACTTTTCCAATTTCACGTTGTAAATATCCGCTTGCATGTTTCAGGGCGCGAAGACTTTGCTCGGCATCATCCGGGTTTAAAACACTGAAATAGACTTTTGCCTGGGAAAGGTCCTTGCTAACCTGAACCTCTAAAATACCCGGGGAGGACAGGCGCGGGTCTTTTAGGTTGTTGCGAACCAGGCTAGCCAGTTGTCGCTGGATCTGTGAAGCCAGTCGGTCGCTACGTGGATAATCCTTAGGCATCAGTCAAGTGTGCGCGCCACTTCAATCCGTTCAAATACTTCGATTTGATCCCCGACACGCACATCGTTGTAATTTTTCACCGCGATACCACATTCGGTTCCCATGCGAACTTCTTCGACTGCATCCTTAAAACGACGTAAGGATTCGAGTTCGCCTTCGTAAATTACTACATTATCACGCAGCACCCGGATTGGCTGACCTTTTCGAACGACACCTTCAACTACGATTGAACCAGCTACATCACCGAACTTAGGTGACCGGAATATATCTTTAACCTCGGCCAAGCCAATAATATTTTCCTGCGATTCCGGTGTCAGCAAGCCTGACATGGCTGCCCTGGTATCATCAATAATGTTATATATGACGCTGTAGTATCGAATATCGATGCCGTAATCACCGGCGACGCGTTTAGCCGTCGCATCGGCACGAACATTAAACCCGACTACTATTGCCGACGAGGCAGCAGCCAGGTTGATATCGGATTCATTAATGCCGCCCACACCGGTAGCAATCAGTTTGACACGTACTTCTTCGGTCGATAACTTATTCAGGGCATCGCGAATAGCCTCTGAACTTCCCTGCACGTCCGCCTTTATCAGCATATTGACTTCGGCCACTTCGCCTTCGGTCATCGCATCGAACATACCCTGAAGCTTGGCTGTATGTTGCTCGGACAATTTAGTCTCGCGGATTTTTGCTTCCCGCGTCTGGGCGAATTCGCGCGCTTTACGCTCGCTTTCGACTACGAAAACCTCGTCGCCGGCATTCGGAATACCGGAGAGCCCCAACACCACAACCGGCATTGAGGGTCCAGCCGATTTTATCGAATTTGCTGATTCATCATACATCGCCCGAACGCGCCCATATTGGGTACCGGCAAGCAGGATCTGACCTTTTTTCAATTCGCCCGACTGAATCAGAACCGTCGCAACTGGTCCGCGGCCTTTATCGAGCGTGGCCTCGATTACCGTACCCTTGGCATTGCCCTTGTCGACCGATTCGAGTTCGAGTACTTCAGACTGGAGCAATATTGAATCGAGCAAACTGTCTATACCCTCTCCGGAAATCGCCGATACGTTGACAAAGATATTATCACCACCCCAATCTTCGGGAATTACTTCAAGCGCCGCCAGTTCATTTTTGACGCGATCCGGGTCAGCGTCTTCCTTGTCTATTTTATTGACCGCAATCACCATTGGTACCCCGGCAGCATTAGCGTGTTCGATCGCTTCTTTGGTCTGCGGCATCACACCATCGTCAGAAGCGACAACCAGGACAACGATATCGGTAGCCTGCGCACCGCGGGCACGCATGGCCGAGAAGGCTGCGTGACCGGGTGTATCGAGAAAGGTGATGATGCCCTTGTCTGTTTCCACATGATAGGCACCGATATGCTGCGTAATACCACCTGCCTCGCCAGAGGTAACCCGGGATTTACGGATGTAATCCAGCAATGAAGTTTTACCGTGATCGACATGCCCCATGATCGTCACCACTGGCGGCCTCGGTACCTTGTCCGCATCGGCCTGCGAGACATTTTCGATTAACTTCTTCTCAAAATCGTCTTCGCCAGCCTCGGCAATAACATTGTGCCCCATCTCCTCGACTACCAGGATCGCGGTATCCTGGTCGAGGATCTGATTAATTGTGGCCATGCTGCCCATTTGCATCAGGGCTTTAATGACATCCCCAGCCTTGACCGCCATTTTCTGAGCGAGATCGGCAACCGAAATTGCCTCCGGTACAACAACGTTATGTATAACCGGGGCGGTGGGTTTTTCGAAAGCGTGAATATTCTCGACATCCCGAACCTGTCGCTTTCCTTTTTTAAATTTTTGTTTACGACTGGTCTGATGCCCGCCTTCCTTAACGTGCAACTCCTTACGCCCATAAAGCGTACTTTTAGCATCACCTCGCTTACCATGTTTGCCAGGCTTCTCCTCGACCACCGCACTGGCGCGGGCAGCTTCTTCGAGTGCAGCCTTGGCCGCCTGTTCGGCTGCTGCCGCTGCAGCTTCAGCCTGTTGTTTTTCAATGATCTGTTTAGCTACTTCCGCTTCTTCGAAACTTTTCTGGTAGGCCTTCTGTTCGGCTTCCTGCTTTTCTTTCTCAAGTTTGTTTTTGGCTTCTTCTGCCTCTAATTTAACCGCTTCTTCCTTTTTTCGGGCTTCTTCCTTATCGTCCTGCTTAGCTACAGGTGGGGATTCTTCGACGGTTTTTTCTGCGGAAGTCAGTTCTTCAACCAGACTCTCTTCAACTGGTGGCGCATCTGATTCCGCGGAATCGATCTCGCTACGTCGCATATAGGTACGTTTTTTGCGTACCTCGACATTGATAGTCTTGGTAGTAACATTACGCCCGGTGGCACCGGAAACCCTGATTTCACTTTTACTTTTGCGTTGAAGCGTGATTTTCCTCGGGCCGCTAGATTCTTCTTTTCCATGGCTACTGCGAAGTGAGTCCAGCAGCTTCAATTTATCGTCGTCGGAAATAGCATCATCTACACCGGATACCTGAACACCTGCCGCTTTCAATTGATCAAGCAGTTTTTCGACGCTGATGCCGATCACTTCGGAAAGTTGTTTTGCTGTCACGTTTGACATGGTTATCGATCCTAATGAAAATTGATGGTTAGCAGTATCATAGCGCCGGATTATTCGGCATTCGCTTCAGCTTCCGCAAACCACGGTTCACGCGCTTTCATGATCAGTTTCGCCGCGAATTCTGGATCGATACCCACGGCTTCTTCGAGTTCATCGGTCGACTGATCTGCCAAATCTTCCATCGTACAAATACCGATTCGTGAAAGCTTGTGCGCCAGTTCGTCATCCATGAATTCCATCGTCAGCAAATCTTCCTGAGGCTCCCCAGCAGCCGCTGTTTCTTCGTCAGCGATTGCCATGGTCAGCAATGCATCGCGTGCTCGTCCGCGCAGCTCTTTGACCATTTCTTCGTCAAATTCTTCTATATCGTTAAGTTCGGACTCAGGTATATAGGCAATTTCATCAATGGTAGTTAAACTTTCCTGAACCAGGATAATCGCTACTTCCTCGTCGACATCGAGCTGAGTCATAAAATTTTCAACCAGTTGCCTGGATTCACCTTCCGACTTCTCCTCGGCCGCTGCTTCATCCATCACATTCAGCGTCCAACCGGTAAGCTGGCTGGCGAGTTTGATATTTTGACCACCCCGGCCTATCGCTTGCGATAATTTATCTTCTGGTACGGCAATATCCATCGATCCAGATTCCTCATCTACTACGATCGATGTTACTTCGGCGGGTGACATTGCGTTAACCGCAAACTGCGCCTCATTTTCGTCCCACAGAATGATATCGACGCGTTCACCTGCGAGTTCATTGGAAACTGATTGTACGCGCGATCCGCGCATGCCAACGCATGCTCCCACAGGATCGAGTCGCGCATCGTTGCTCTTAACCGCAATTTTGGCGCGCATACCCGGGTCGCGAGCGGCAGCTAAAATTTCAATCAAATCCTGTCCTACTTCGGGCACTTCCAGCTTGAACAGTTCGATCAGGAACTGCGGCGCTGTACGACTGATAAATAACTGGGGGCCGCGAATCTCAGATGAAATTTTATGCAAGTAGCCTCGAATTCGGTCGCCTGGTCGAACTGACTCGCGTGGGATCATATCTTCACGTGGTATAAAGCCCTCCGCGTTATCACCCAAATCCACGTAGACATTGCCCCGTTCCACGCGTTTTACCTGGCCCATTACCAGTGTTCCTTCCCTGTCGGTATAAGCGTCAATCACCTTGCGTCGTTCCGCCTCGCGTACTTTTTGAACAATAACCTGCTTGGCCGTCTGGGCTGCGATACGGCCAAACTCAACTGAGTCGATCGGTTCCTCGATAAAATCACCAAGCTCCAGCTCTGGCTGGTCAATAAGTGCCGCTTCCAGGCTAATTTGATGTAACGGTTCTGCGAGACCGTTCTCATCGGGCTCAACAACTTCCCAGCGACGGAAGGTCTGGTAATCGCCAGTATTCCTATCGATATCGATACGTACCTCAATATCCTGCTGATAAATTTTTCTCGTCGCAGAAGCTAATGCGGATTCGATCGCTTCGAAAATCTCTTCACGATCGATACCTTTTTCATTCGATACCGTATCCACTACTAACAAGATTTCTTTGTTATCCATCGTCATTTCTCATCAAAATAAAAATGCC
>Ga0255047_10000248_pt1 | contig 41635 bp, 57 predicted proteins | sample JV7_2_1_MG_FD_183640 | JGI IMG/M metagenome (GOLD analysis project Ga0255047, IMG submission 183640) | Seawater microbial communities from Jervis Inlet, British Columbia, Canada - JV7_2_1 | ecosystem: Environmental > Aquatic > Marine > Inlet | place: Canada: British Columbia | collected 2016-10-06
CAGGTGCAGCGTGTAGGGATGATAATTCACGTATTCAGCCTCGGCCGGGTGGTATTGCACGACCGTATCCTCGGCGTCCCAAAACAGGGCCTTGATGAGACACGTTTCCTCCCAAGTCGGGGTGCGCGGAAAGGTCGATAGGTCGCCCCTTCTGAGGCTCACCGAGACATGCTCCCAACCGAAACCATCCGACACGATGCAGAAGAATCGTTTGCCGCCCCTGCGTCTGACGAGAAACGCTCCGTTATTGCCATCGGCCGGTGAGCTCGCAAGCTGGAGTAAATGTTCCTGGCCGCGGGTGACGAACCATGCTTTGGTTAACCGGCTGTTTCCGGGCACCTTGAAGCTCATCTATTTTCCTGCTTCCGGCAGGCTACGGGTCCGTCGTGCACCTGGATGGCCTCCAGGATTAAGCCCATCGCCGCGAGCTCCGCGGCGCGCGAGCACTGGCAAAAATGATGCTTGCACGCCCGCGGCAGAGGTGGCGCGACGTACTTCTTAGGCTTTGATTTGATTTTCACGGGCATGACACCGCCTCCTCGATGGCCTCGAGCCATTCGGGTTTATAGCCGGCGAGCATGTCTCGCGCGTTCTTCAGGGCGGTGGGGAGGTAGTGGGCGTCGGCGCCGTGTTCCCGGAGCTCACGCTCGAACACCAGGTAGGGCACCGCCCAGTCAATATCCTCCTCCCAATAGCGGCGGTCGCCGGTGAACGGCTTGATCGCCCACGGGATTTGCTCCTTACGCTCATCGCTCAAGACAACGCCCCCGTGGCTGGCCGTGGTCACGAACTGAATGCCCGGCGCGAGCTCCTCGATCGTCTGGGTGTGCCCCCATATCGTTTCCATTTCAATCTCCTTGGTCGCTACGCAACCAGTTGAAGCTGTTTCGGTCCTGCCTCCGCTTCCCGCGCCTTGGCGAACCTGTCACGCATGAAGCGCGCCAGTGCCACGGCGCCGTCGATGTCGGTGGTGATCCGAATTTCTGCGGAGCCGTAGCTCCGAATCCCGAATTCTTGCCGGCCGTCGTAGCCGGGGAAGGTGGGGTAGAACTTGGTTTCGTCGCTCCTGTTGTGGCCCCGCGCCTCGGTGCCGAGGGCCGCGGCGAGCTCGGCGGCGCCCTTCTCGTAGGCGTCCCATTTCCGGTCGAATTCCCGCCGGCGCTCCTGGATGCCCTCGAACATGGGCTCGTAAGGCTCGATGACCTTGCGGCGCACTTCGGCGGCTACGCGCTTGGCGTCACGCCCCCAGGCGAATGACATCGAAGGAGGGGCCTCGTCGTACCCGACGGCGCCCCAGGCGCGCAGCCCCATGATGTTGAATTCCTCGTGCCGCGGCGGGCTCGGGTCCACTTCGACGCGCTTCTTCCAGGTGTTGAGCCTGAAGCTGACGGCGAGGCCATCCTCGCGGCGCATTTCGAGCCAGTGTGAAATCTCCTCGCGCGGGACCGGGGAAAAGGTGTATTTCGTCCCGGCTGCGGCGTAACTCATAATCTCGACGGCGACGGCCTCGAGCCCATTCTTCATTTCGGCCCGGGTGCGTGCCTGTACGTCCCAATCAGTCATTTCCGTTCTCCTCACATAATCGCCAGCGCCAAATCCTCGGCCCCGTAGACCTTGGACTCGCCGCAACTCTCGCAGCGGTAGGCCTCGGCATCGGGTTCGACGCCGTGCTGTTTGTGCCCACAGGCGATGCAGAAGCCGGCGTATTCGGTGCCGGCCATGCTGGCCCGGACGACTCGCTCAAGCCGTTTCAGAGTGATGCTTTTGTGGAATTTCACGCCCCGGCCTCCTTGAGCATAACGAAGGGGTCGGCGCTGACGCTGTTCCTGTAGCGGCGGAACAGGTGCATGTTGGCGGGGTTGATGGGCCCGCTTAAACGGCCATTGTGTGCGGCGAGAATGATTGACGCGGCAAGTTGTCGGCCGTGCTGATCAACCATTCGTTGCACGATTTTCTGAAGTTCAGGATTCATGCAGCCTCCGCAGATGCCCCTTCTTACCGCGTTCTCAGCCCGAGCGGCGCCAAGCGCCGGCGCCTACTGCGGCGCCTACGCCGCCGTATGAGCATCGCCGGCGCCGCTTTCTGGCTCGGGGTGGCAATGCTGGCCGATTCCAGCCGCTTGTCCACGTCCCGAAGGCGCTTGTTCCTGAAGTACAGGTCGCGCTCGATGGCCAATCCGAGGGGGCCGCGGGCGCTCTGAAGGTCACTCAGGAGGAAGGGGCCGTACTCGCTCTCGAACCCCTCCACGTACCCGTAGAAGTACCAGTCATCGCCCTGGCGCTCGGCCTCGAGCACGTACCAGGTCCAATTGCTGTCGGGGGTAAAATACTTGGCGAGGATCGGGCGGTTGCCCTGGTCGTCGTATTTCTCCTCGCCGGAATAGAGCGGGTGCTTCTCGAACAGCCGCTCCAAGGCTTTAGTGGTGAGTTCCATATCAATCGACCTCCTGGGCCTCGTAGGCCCTGCTGGGGATTTGAAACTCGGGTCGCGAGTGCTTGCGCTGGTTTTCGTTGAAGATCCCGACGCACCCGCGGCAAATTGCCTGGCGCACGCCGGCTTCATCACGAAGCGAGGGCACCAGGTCTGCGTTGTAGGACATGAGGCGACCGCACGAGAAGCACGGGCCGTGGACTAGCATGTAGGCCATTGGTCACTCCTTTCTGTTGAACACCCCAACTAAATTATAGTCCCGGGCATACTTGCGTGCAACGCGCATTTCGGGCATTGTTCGCACCATGCGTGGATAACCCTTCCCGCTACATCGGGCCCTGCCCCTTCCTCCCCCCATAGCAGAGCCCGATTTAACCTCGGCCGGGGCCTTCTCCCCGCCCGGGGCTTTTTTTTTCCTGTAGCGAGTGGCATAGTGCGTCCACGGGATTCCTTCTAGGGACTTTCATGGCACACCAGCAGTTTCCTTCAGTCACCGCCCGGGGTTCGTCCTCGCGTGTTTGTGCCAACACTCCCTCGTGGTTGAACATCCCGCCCGGGCGGTGAGCTGAAGGGAATTGTGTCGGCGCCGACCCAGGTCTGCGCCTCTCCTCTCTCCTCCTCTCCACCCCGACCGGGGCATAGCGTGGGCTATGTGCGCGGGGTCGATAAACGCACGCGCAGGCGCGACCGATGGCCGGCTCCGGTCGGGTATTGGTGCCTCACCAACCGCTCCAGGAATGGGGGGGTTGGGGGGGCGCTCCCTCCGGCCTTCCAGCCAGGCATTGAGGGTAGAAAGATGAAAGATCAAGATCACTTAGTGCTCTCCGACCGAGAGCGAGAGATATTCAACCAACTGGCGGCCCCGATTCTTGAACGACTATCGGCGCTCGAGAATCTGGTCAATCCGCCGCAGGACATCAAAAAGGAAATATGGGATCTGGGCGCGACGATGTTCCACATGGAACCTGCCCGCTGGCGGTCTCTGGTGGGGAAGCTCATCAAAACGTGCGGGGACGAGCGAGCTCTTGAAGTGCTACGCGCGGCCGACAATCTCCAGACGATGGACCCCATGTCCTACCTGGGCGCCGCCATTGCACAAGGCGAGAAAGGCCCGGTGTGGAAAATGACCGACGACGAGCTCGTGGAAGAAGCGGCCCGCCTGGGCCTCTCCACCATCAACACGAGCCGACAGGAGCTACAGAACCTTGTCCAAGCAGCGCAGCAACGCCAACGCAAACACGGGACCACTTGCCAAGGATTCGGGGCCGACGCCATCGGGACATGACGGCCGGTGCCACTTCACGCATAACGGTGCGCGGTGCCCGTTGCCAGGGAGCGGCTCCGCAACCCTGAGTAGGGGCGGGCTCATGCTCTGTTTGCACCACCAGAATTTCACTAACCAGCGCCACGACTTGGCGCAGGACGAGCACTTTCGGATCTTCGCAGAAAAGGCCAACGTGCAAGAATGGATTGAGGCGAACTATCCGCCGGAGCTCCGCGACATGCTCACGGCGCTACTCGAGGCTCATCCCGAGTGGCGCCGAGGGCCCCAAGAAACACGCAGCCAGTATGTGGCGCGAATGCGTGCCATCCAGGCCCCGCTGGCCGGGGCGGTCAAGAGGATGCCCACATGAGCGCGGACTCGGATGAATTAGCGGAGCTCAAGACCATCTCACAAATGTATGACGGTTGGTGGCTCGCAACGTCGCCAACCGAGTGCGGCCAGGCACAGCTTATGGATATGCGCCGCGCCTACTTCTCCGGGTTTTTCCAGTGTTTGCACGCAGTTCGGCGGGTCTCAACCGATCACCCCGAAGCCGAGGCGTGTGCGTATTTCCAGGCGCTTCACGACGAGTGTGCCAAGTTCTTTGATGTTAGCCGCCTAACTATGGAAGGCATCAAGTACCCCGAGGCCTCCACCTAGCATGGCCGGACCCGCCGTATTCATTCGCAAACCCGGCGGGTTCGGTACTCGCCTGGGTGGGTACGGCATGAGCCATAAGATTTGGACGTGTCTGGCCTGCCGTGCCTGGCACGAGAAAAAGAAACCCCCGTGTTGCGAGCGGTGTGGGGGAAAGAGTTTTCTACACTACGACAGCCACGGCGAGGCGCGATGGTTCGTCGGTCTCATGCGTGAGCTCGATGCCGGCAACATCGAGGAGCTCGAGCACCACCCCCGCTATCCGATTCACGTCGCGCTGGTGCCTAACCTGGCCTGCACGACTCGCGTGTTCGAGTACGTAGCCGACGCCGAATACGTGCGCGCCGGTATGCTCATCACGGCAGACTTTAAGCCGAAGGCCGAGGCCGGCCTCGACCCCGTGTTCAAACTCAAGCAACGGTGTTTCGAGGCTGCATACGGCCGCAAAATCAATATCGTCACAGAGAGGTAAATCCAATGGCATCGCAGAAAGGAAAAGGCACGGCAATTGAGCCGTTGAGCCCCGAGAAACAGGCTCTCGACAACGCCGAGGTCCACGACGCAATCCGAGACCATTGTCAGCTGCTCGCCTCCAAGGTGGCCGAGCGCAAGGTGATCAACACCGCGATCAGCCACTCGCGCACGAAGCTCGTAGACCGCGGGCTGAACCGTAAGGCGATGACGATTATCGAAGCCGTCGCGCGCATGGAGGACCAGCACCGTGAGGGCTTCGCGCAGACGCTTATCCTGGGGCTGAAGTCCATCGGCCACCCGCTGCAGCAGGATCTATTCATCGAGCCCGAGGAGGAGGCACCGCCGCCCGAGGAGAAGGCTCCACAGGGGCGGCGGCGCAGCAAACCAGTCAAGCCGGATCTGCGCCCGGTGCAATGACCGAGCGCCCGCGTGACCTGAACCGGGTCAAGGCGGCGGCTTTGACGCGCTCGCGGGAATGGGTCCGCGAGATGCGTAAGGCCGGCACGGAGCTCAAGCGGTTCGGGGTAAACACATGGAAAGAGCTCTCTTTGCGCCGTGCTCGTGCCGAAATGAATGCGTATTACAAGCGGCACGGTCGCAGCTACCACACCCCGCACGCCGGCGCCGCCGAACTGGCTCGCGCCCAACGAGAAGGATCGCCCGCATGGCACGCCTGGTAAAACGAGAAGCGATGACACGCGCAGCACTGGAGGAAGTGAAGTGAGTATGCCCGAACCCACCCTGCCACAGTTTGCTGCTGCACTCGCCGTGAAGGACGCGGAAATCGAACGGCTGCGGAAGGCGCTGGAAAAGGTCTTAGAATTTGAGTCACGCTATCACGAATGGTTGTGGGGGAAAAGTCCATTCCCGCACGAGGAGGCAGACCGATTGCACGACATCATGCTTCGGCAGGTACGCCAAGCGCTGGAGCAGAAGCCATGAACCACCCGCTCCCCCTGCTCATGGTCCTGGTGATGGTACATCAGCCGTTCGGCTCCTACGCTGTACTCCAGCGAGGCCTGCCGGAAGGCCATTGCCAGGCCCTCGCGATGAGGATGAACTTCGACCTACAAGCCGCCGGTGTCTATGACCGTCGCGCGGAGTGCCGTCATGAAGAATGACCTCGAGAAGCCGCCGGCGCCCCAGCCGCCCGCAACCGTTCCGGAAATGGTGGCCTACGCGGCGGCGCATCCTATCAGGCCCGGCGTGCCGCTCGAGGCCCACGATCCCATCGTCGCGGACCTGGGCGCCGATCATCTCCTCATGGTCGTCGTCGAATGGTCCGTGCCAGACCAGGCTTTCATGTATCACGCCAGCCTCTCGCGGAAACGGGGTGAGCTCGAGCCACTGGTGGGCATCAGCCTAGCGATGCTCGCGACTTTCCAGGAGCTCCTCGGCATTCCAGCCCGGTGGGCCTTACATCACTCCATCGTTCACTGGTTCTGGCGCCAGGAGGACGACCAGACCCCCAATTCGCCGGAGGAGTAATCAAAATGAAATTCTTATTGATCATGCAGTTATTCGTGAACGGCGCCCATGTGAGCACCGAGCAGGCAAGGGTGCTGGACAAGGCACATTGCGATGCCGCCGTGACGACTTGGGAAGCCGAGAATAATAGGTTATTGGCTAACCCCCATCCTTTCGACCCTACCCGAGTTCAAGGAAAAGCAATCTGCATCAAAGTTAGCTTGCTGACGGACGGAGAGAAAATACTGCCGATTATTCTCCCGCTGGTCTTGGGGTAAGGGCGATGGCTGACGCCGAAAGCACCCAGAAAAGCCTATCCACGATTGAAATGATCCGGAACGCTCTAGCTAGTGAGCCGGCGTCGGTGCCCGAGGAGTTCCCCGACCCGGGGGCTTTGATGGTGCGCCGCCAAGCGTCACGCCCGGATCCCGAGCACCTGATGGTCATCATCACGACGCACGATCGCGACGAGGACACCCTCTCCTTGTTGCTGACCGTGTTCAACGACAAACGGGAGGCCCCCCCAGACCCGAAATGGGTCGAGATGTGCGAAGGCGAGGTTTCCGAGCTCCTGGGCCCCCCGGACCTGAAGGTGATTCGCCACAACATCCATTGTTGGAGCTATACCGTGCCAGCCTCGCTCGTGCGTGATATGTGAGTGAAAGTGACTACAGCCACATCGACGGGTGGGAGCCGGGGTGGGAGCCCGCCCCCTGCCCGGACTGCGGCCGAAAAGAGGCGTGCGCGTACTGCCTCCGGCGCATCGAGTGTCTCGTGGAGGAGATCGCGGGACGGCTGCGCCCGATGCCAACTGACCTATTTCCCGCCCTTCTCCGCCCCCCGCTGCCCTGATTGTCGTCACCAAACCTGACACCATAAAAAGCGTCGGCTATTCTTTCGGCACACCCGAAAGAGGCTGATCGCCCGATGTCAGTACGTCCGTCCCGTGACGGCATCATTATTCACAAACCTTCGTCGTCCCGTGACGGCGTGTCACATCCATTGAATAATGCCAATGTTTTCCAATTCGGGGAGTCGAACCGTTCTGCAGAGGGGCGGGTCAAGTCCCAGGTAGAGTTCTCTCTAAAGAGCCGTGATGCGAATTTCGACGTGGTTATTCACATCTTTAACCGTGGCCGGGAGGAGTACATCATCAACGTTCGCCCGGCTGGCGCCATCCATCCGTTGGACCCCGATTGGTGGGATGTTCCGCTTCCACGTTTGCCGGGAGCGTCTTCGCTATGACGCGCGTATGGGATGAAAAACTCGAGGGAACCGGCTATGAGGAGACCTGGAATATTGGGGAAACTGTCACCGCCGGCAATACGCTAGACGAGGATCAGGCAACCAGCGGGGTTACTGGCGCCCCGGGGAATTGGCACGCGCAGTGCTTAAAGTGCGAAACGACCGCGATTAGTTCAAACGCATACATCTATCACTCCGAGGACTTCGGTGGGACGTTGTATTACCGGCTCGGCTTTATCATAGCCGCCGAAAATTTGGCGAATGACGGCACGCTAAACCTAGCGTGGTACGCCGATTCGACGTTCTCCGGCGGTTTGTTTTGTATGCTTTTCCAGAATACCGGCGGCGATCTCGTGATTACCGTCTCGATCTACACCGACTCAACCAACACTTTCCAGAGCTTTTCGTCTTTTGCCACGGTTTCATTGGATACCCCCTATGTTTTTGAGTTCGTGGTAGACGAGAGCGCCGGAGCAGCCGGGGAATGGGATTGGTGGCTGGATGGCGTGCGGCAACCGAACGATCAGGACGCTAGCGATCCCGTGACGACGCCAGGCAATTTAGGTACGGGGTATCTGCGCCCGACTGAGCTTTTGCAAGGGATTGTGACGGCTTCCGTTGGCGGAACGAATACGGTGTACATGGATAACATTGCCATCGACAACGCCGAGCGGGTCGGGTTGCCCCCCACCGCCGATCCGCTGCCGCCGCTTCTCCCTCCCTTTGAGGACAATGCAAATACTCTTTTGAGGATGTGAACAATGTCAGGACTTGTGTACGTGGTACGAGCAAACATCGCGACCGTCACGGCCGCTAAAACACTTCTGCAAATCAAAGCTGGCGCATCGACACCCCTCGAGTTGATTCGTGCCGAAGTTTCCAACAGCACAAGCGAAGTATCGGATACCGGGGAGATACAAATTCTGGAGAAAACAGCGGCGGCGACCGTGACATCTTTTACGCCGGTCCCCTATAACCGGGGTCTTGGGCCGACAGCGAAGGCCGTAGGTGGGACGACAGCAACCGGGCATACGGCGACGGCCGAAGGCACCGACGGTGACATTCTCTACAATCGTGGGTTCAACGTGCTCAACGGACACGTATGGCTCCCCACACCGAAGGAGCGTATCGTCATCGATCCGGGCGTGATCGTGGCTCTTAAAAGTGCGATCACCATTACCTCGGTCACGCTGATCGCCTTATTGGTATTTGAAGAACTCGGCTAATGTCCGAGCACGTCTATCGGCCTCCCTCGTATTCGGAATATGAGATACGAGGCGTCACCGTCGCGCTTCTGTTTGCGGACGTTGGGGCGCCCGTCACGGTCAACGCTCCACTCAAGACTTTCACGCTCACCCTGTTCACCCCGGCGACGCATACCGGCGTCACCGTCGATGCTCCGCTCAAGACCTTCACGCTTACTCTGTTCACGCCGGCCGTGCACTCCGGTGTCACGGTCAACGCGCCGCTCAAGACGTTCACACTCACACTGTTCACTCCCACGGTGCATTCCGGCGTCACGGTCGATGCTCCACTCAAGACCTTCACGCTCACCCTGTTTACACCAGTTGCAGCGACCGGCGTACAGCTCGAGGCCCCGCTCAAGACCTTCACACTCACGCTCCTGACGCCGAGCTCCATCGCGACCGGCGTACAGCTCGAGGCCCCGCTCAAGACCTTCACTTTGAGCCTCGGCACGCCCTCGGCCGAGACCGGGGCATCGGCCGCAGCGCCGCTCAAAACTTTTACCCTGACTCTGTTCACGCCCGCCGTGCACTCTGGCGTCACCGTCGATGCACCGCTCAAGACCTTCACGCTTACTCTACTCACGCCAGTCGCCGCGACCGGGGTCCAGCTCGAGGCCCCCCTCAAGACGTTTACTCTGACGCTCCTTACGCCGGTGGCCGCAACGGGCGTACAGCTCGAGGCACCCCTCAAGACTTTCACTCTGACACTATTTACCCCGTCATTGGCGGGCGGCGTTGCGATTGACGCCCCCCTCAAGACCTTCACCTTGACGTTACTGACGCCGAGCTCCATCGCCACCGGCGTCCAGCTCACGGCCCCCCTCAAGACGTTTACGCTGACGCTCCTCACGCCGGCAATCCATACCGGCGTCACCGTTGACGCGCCCCTCAAGACGTTCACCTTGACTCTCTTGACGCCGGTTGCCGCGAGCGGTGTCACCGTTGAGACTCCCCTCAAGACGTTCACGTTGACTCTGTTCACCCCGTCACTGGCGGGCGGTGTCGCGGTTGACGCGCCACTCAAGACGTTCACGCTCACACTCCTGGTGCCGGTGGCCGCAACGGGCGTGCGATCGGTCGCCCCGCTCAAGACGTTCACTCTGACGCTCCTCACGCCGGTTGCCGCAACGGGCGCCCAGGCGGTCGCTCCACTCAAGACATTCACACTCACCCTGTTCACCCCCACGGTGCATTCCGGAGTGACGGTCGATGCGCCGCTCAAGACTCTGACCCTGACGTTGCTCACGCCCGTCGCCGCGAGCGGCGTCACGGTCGATGCGCCCCTCAAGACGTTTACGCTGAGTCTGTTGACGCCCACGGTCTCGGCCGGCGCTACCGAGGTCATTGTCGAAACGCCTTACCTCATCTTCACGCTGACGTTGTTCACGCCGGCGCTCATGACCGGCGTCACGGTCGATGCTCCGCTCAAAGCCTTCACCCTGGTCCTGCCGTTGCCGGCGGTCGAGACCGGCGTCACGGTGGCCGCGCCCCTCAAGACGTTCACGTTGCAGCTGTTCGCGCCGACCGACATCGGCGGCCTGCCGGTGGCCGTCCCGGTCAAGGTGTTCACGCTGCAGCTGTTCGCGCCGGTCCCGGCCTCGGGCGCTGTTGTCGAGGCTCCGCTCAAGACGTTCACGCTTACGCTCCACACGCCGAGCCAGGTACTCACCGGCATCGGCATCCGAGCGCCCCTCAAGACCTTCACCCTGACGCTGCTCACCCCCGATGTGGGTGGTGGCGTCGTGGTGCGCCCCCTCGTCAAGACCTTCACGCTTCTGTTGTTCCCGCCGGTGGTCAAGGTGGGGATCAGCGCCCCGACATCACTCGGGGAAGGCATTGCGCTACTATCCGCTCCCGTGGGCTCCACCATGCTCGATGGCGTGACGGGCGCCTCGATGCTGATTCCGGCCCGGGGCTCCATCATGACCATCGCCAAAGCAGGATGAACCGATGAGCGAACAGAAATCCCCCGCCATCCACATTGCCGGCCGTCAAACGCTGCATATTCCGGGGAAACGTGTGTATCCAGGCCGCGACGAGTTTGCGCTCCGCTGCAGCTGTGGCTCGATGCGCTTCCGTGTGTTCATGGTTCCTGACCCGGCTCTTGACAAGAAATGGGCCCGTTGCGGGTCTATAGTCTGTCTGAACGTCAAGTGTCAGCGAGTCATCGGGGTGACGCCCGAGGGCATCCTCGACACGGACGGCGAAGCACAGAACGTCAAACGAGAGGACCGCGAACTATGAGCACACCCCGATATGAGGCGGTCAAAGCCGCACGGGAGAAGCTGGTAGCCAAGATGGTGTTCGGCACCGCCAAGCCCGGCGCCGAGAACCGGCTCGAGCAATATGACCAATCTCTGAAGCGCCTCGAGGGCGCCAAGAATCGCCGCGAAGAAACACCCTCAGTCGGTGGGAACGGTGTAACCATCAACGTCGGCCCCGAGGAATAACCTCACCACGGGCCTGCACCGAGGACACCACCTATGGCAGTCACGATTTCCAACTACAACAAGCTCATCGAGTACGCTGGCGATAACACGATGGACTTGGATGCCGATACGTTCAAGGGTGAGCTCTACAACTCGACCCACACGTTCACGGCCACACACACGCAACGCAGCACCATTTCCGCGAACGCCCTCGGCACTGGCAACGGCTACACGGCCCTCGGTCAAAACCTGACAACCCCAACTTGGGTGGAGGCCACCGGCACGGTCACTTTCGACGCGGCAGACCAGGTGTGGACGGCCAGCGGGGGCTCCATCGGGCCTGCGCGCCACATGGTCATCTACGATGACACCGCGACCAATGACGAGCTCATGCTCAACATTGATTTCGGCCAGGACGAGACTGCCGGCGACGGCACGGATTTCCGTGTCAACTTCAACGCAAGCGGTATTTTCCAGATCTAACAACCCAGAAGGGGCCGGCGTGCTACCGATGACAGTGCGCCGGCCCCGCATACGAGACTGAGCGATGGCAGTCCCACGCCCTCGCGTGCTTGCGGACATGACGACGGCGATGATCCGCCGGCACGAGTTCGACTGGTCGGGCGCGCTGCTCGGCGCGACCATTGTCCCGGAGTCCGTGGCCTGGGCGAGCTCCCCGCCTGGCGCTTTGTTTACCCGCCTGGCAGTCGAGGGGGCCGGTACGCGAACGAGCCTCGACATTGAGATCCCCATTGCCGGCCACCCGACCCTGTACGAGCTCCGATGCAAGTTCACCGATTCCAGCGGGCGCATACACGAGACTGAGCCGGCGCTCGAGGTCGATGTCTACGACACGCTGGGGCTGCCCGGGGCCGTCGAATTCCCGGCAGTGATTCCGGGCGACGCTGTGACCGTCGAGGTACCCAGCATCCTGGTTCTGACTCTGACGCTGCTCACCCCAACGGTGAGCGCGGTCAATGGGTGCTTCTACGTCGAGTTCGGTCGCACTAATGACAACTGGGATGCCGTTGTCTACGCACACGGAGACAAGACGGCGACCTTCATCAGCACATCCCAGATAGAGCTCCTCGAGGACGGCACCCCGCGGTTGTGGTTCCTGCCGATGGGCGCGGATTCCTTCGTCAACGTGGCGTCGGTCGATGTGGGCGGCGCCTGCGGAGTCATCGACACGCCCTACGGATATACGCGCCTGCCGTTCGTTGATACCGGCCTGGGCGATTCGGTGGACATTGACACGGGCACCGCCGTTACGGCCGTTATCCGCGACTCCGAACACCTCGAGCCCCCGCTTGAAACGTGTGAACCGCTCAACCTCTGCCACGTCGAGGGCGGGGCTCCCACTGACCTCACGCGCATCACGGTAAGTTGCTGGCTCCGTGTCGATGCCTTCACCGGCACCGAGTCGCATTACTTCGACGGCGGGCTCAACCCTGCAAATCACAGCTATCTACGCTTCAAAGCTGACAAGCTCGATCTCACTCATGAAGATGGCGAAGGTAATATTACCGTCCAGCAACGGAGCTCGACGCAGTATTCGGTTGCCACCATCTATCATGTGATGTGCAGCATCGACACGAATCTGGCGGTGGCCGATGATCGGGTGATTTTCTACATCGATGGTGTGCGGCTCACCGCCATTGAGGCACGCACCAACCCGGCGCTCGGCCAGGTAATGGATTGGCTCCAAGAGGCGCCGCTCACCACCGTCATCGGCGCGCGGCAGGACGGCGCAAACCACTTCTTCGATGGCGACATTGCGCTCTACTATGTCATCGACGGCCAGGCGCTCGCCCCGGCACAATTCGCGTCGGGCGGCGCTCCCATCACCTACACTGGCACTTATGGAAACCGGGGAGTCTTTCTCGACTTTGAGGACAATACCCACTTCGGGAATGACGTGTCCGGCAATGGCAACGATTTCACGGACTCGGGCTTCGGCCCCGAGGATCAGTTATCCGACAATGGGTTTACCTGGTGCCACTTTGACAGCCCCGCCAATCTGTCGCAGGCATTCGGCGGCAAGCGGTGGCGCTTTCTTGACCCGGACTGAGGACTGAATAGATGGCTACACCGCGCCCCCGCGTCTGGAGCGACATGAGCTCCAACGAGAAACGCGAGCATTACCTCGAGTGGCGAGCTCCGCTGCGCGGCGCCGCAATCTCCTCGGTGGCGTGGGTCTCCGACCCGACAGGCCCGACGTTCTCCGCCGCGGCCGTGGTAAATGGTACGCGCACCAACATCGACATTACCGCCCCGGCCGTGTCGGGCGATGTCACCTACAAGATCCGGTGCAAAGTCGTGGACGCCACCGGGCGCATCCACGAAACTGAGCCCCCCGTGGAGCTCCGGGTGCGACCAGGTGGGAATTTCTAACGTAACAACCCTCTCCGATGAGTCGTTCGACAACGGGGAGATCCGAGTGAAACGCGCGATAGAGACCGAATTTCAGAAGCGAGGAATTCAGGATCTCGTGCGCGTGACACGCTCCGTCTACTCAGACATTTACGGCAGTTTCTACGTCACCGTGAGATTCCCGCAGGCCACACTAACTTGGCCGGTGGCGAATCCACGGGTGGCGGTGGCTGCCGCGGAGGGCGTCATGCAAGCATATTTACTGGATTATCCAGACGGCTTGCCGGCGCTGGTTCCATAGCGAACCGGAGTCGGTACCGGCGCGACATGCCCGGTCGCGCCATCACGGCCATGCGCAAGGGCGCCGGCGTCACCGAGCTCGCCCACTACCTGGGGGTGAGTCGCGAAACGATCTACCGTTGGTGCGATTCCGAGGATAAACAGTACCACCGCCCATTCGCCGAGGCGGTGGCGCTCGGCCGCGAGCTCTCCGAGGCCTGGTGGATGCGCTTCGGTCGCCTGGCGATGATGGGCAAGGTACCGGCCGCGCCGCCCAGCTGGTGGATCTTCAACATGAAAAACCGCTTCGGCTGGCGCGACCGCGTGGAAGTGGGCGGGAGCCAGGAGTCCGCGGTGCATATCGTAAAGAAAGTCTACGTCATTGAGGGCCCGCCGCCGGACGAGGCGCCTACATGATTGTTCCCGGATTGTCTAAGGTAGAAAACCCCCACTTTCAAAGAGGGGGGTTTCTACCTTGCGAGGCGAACGCCTGATGACGTCAACGGCTGAAACATCTGGAAAACTCGCGCGTGAATTTTCAGGCGAGTTTTCCAAAAAGAATCGCCTACCCCCATTTTTATCGGGTTTCAAACTCGCCTGCAGGCGAGTTTGACAAATGGACTCTGTTGAGATCCCCAACGACTGGAACCCGCGACGTCATCAGCAGCGGCTTTGGCTATGGATGAAGGCTGGCGGCAGCGCCAAGGGTAAGCGCGGCGCCGCGGTGTGGCATCGCCGGGCCGGCAAGGATGACACGGCGATGAACCTCATTGCCGACGAGTCGTTCGAGCGCACCGGTACCTACTGGCACATGCTCCCCGCGGCCACCCAGGCGCGCAAGGTCGTTTGGGACTCCATCAACATTCGAGGCCAGCGCCGCATCGACCAGGCCTTCCCGCACGCGATTCGCTCCGGCCAGGCGAACAAAACGGAAATGAAGATTGAGCTCGTCAACGGCTCGGTCTACCAGTGCGTGGGCTCCGACCATTTCGAGAGCCTCCTCGGCGCTAACCCGGTCGGGGTGGTGTTCTCCGAGTGGCAGCGCGCCAACCCCGCGGCGTGGGACTACATACGCCCCATCCTGCGGGAAAACGGCGGCTGGGCCCTGTTCATCTACACCCCGTTCGGCCGCAACCACGGTAAGACCACCTTCGACACCTTCACTGAGCTCGCCAAGACTAACCCCCGCTACTTCGCCGAGAAGCTGGACATTCGAGACACCAAACTCCTGACCCTCGCCGACATCGAGGAGGAGCGCCTCGAGGGCATGAGCGAGGGGATGATTCAGCAGGAATATTACTGCAGCTTTACCGCCCCCACCGAGGGCGCCTACTACGCAAAGGAAATGGCGCACCTGGAGAGCATCGGCGGCTTTGGGGACTTCCCCCACGACCCGGCGCTCCCCGTTCATACGTGTTGGGACATTGGGTTCGGTCACACAACGGCCGTGTGGTTTTTCCAGCTGCACCCGGTTTCTCCTATCGTGCACTTCATCGACTTTTACCAGGGCGCCGGCGAGGGGCTGTCTCATTACGCGCGGGTGATTCAGGCGCGGGCCCAGGAGAAGGGCTATATTTACGGCGAACACATCGCACCACACGACATGGGGGCCGGCGAATGGGGCACGGGAGAATCGCGAGTCGCTCGAGCAAAGGGCTACGGCATCAAGTTCAAAATCAATCCGCGCATCAAGAGCAAGGCGGAAACCCGCGATCTGGTCAAAGTCACGCTGCCGCTCTGTCGCTTCAACAAGGCAACGTGTGAGCGGGGTCTTGACTGTCTGTGGACATTCCACGCCAAGTATTACGAGAAGCTCAAGGCCTGGAGTGACGAGCCCGAGGATGATTGGGCGAGCGATGGCTCCGACGCTTTCGGCGAAGGCGCGAAACGCATCAAACGTCTGCGGCGCCGGCTGCAGGCCGAACCCCGCACGGCCCCCCGGGCCGCTGGTGATTGGATGGCAAGCTGATGGCAGATAAATCCGAGGTCGTAACCTCAGAGTCGGGCGCCCACTACCAACCCCCCACGACTGGCGAGCAGGCCATCACCCAGGAGGCCCGCGAGCGCCTGTCATTGGGGCACGATGGCCAGCGGGACCGCATCGAGAAGTACACCGAGGACGTGGCCTTTCTCGATGGCGAGGACCAATGGAGCGAGGAAGCGAAGAACGCCCGCGGGACCAAGCGCCCGATGCTGACCATCAATAAACTGCCAGCATTCGTAGACTCCACCGCCGGCGAGAACCGGCAGAACAAGATTGCTATTCACGTCGCCGCCACGTCCCAGGTCGGCGACGAGAAGATGACCACCAAGGCCGGCAAGGAGATGAGCCGCGCCGACGCTTACGAGGCCCTGATTCGGGACATCGAGCAGCAATCGAGCGCCCAGGACGCCTACGACACGGCCCTCGAGACCGTGCTTGCCGGTGGGCTCGGGAACTGGATAGTGCGCACGGAATACGTGGCTGACGACGTGTTCACGCAGAACATCGTCATCGATCGAATCCTGGACCCGACCCTGGTCGTGCTCGACCCGCACGCGAAGAAGGCCGATCGCAGCGACGGCAATTGGGGGTTCCTCCTCGATTGGATGGAGCGAAGCGAGTTCGACGCACGCTACCCAGGGAAATTCCCGCCCGGCGATCTCGATACGGACGTCATGAGGCCGTGGGGCTCCTGGTTCCGCACCAAGGACGACCACGTTGCGGTGGCCGAGTATTACCGCCGGGTGCCCATGAAACGCACCATCGCGCAGCTGTCCGATGGCACCGTGATCGACACGACCGCCCAGGCAGACATCATGGACGAGCTCGAGGAGCGCGGAGAGAAAGTTGTCCGTACCCGCGACGTGCGCTCTCACAAGGTGGAGTTTTACCGTGTCGGCGGCACTCGTATCCTCGAGGGCCCGACGGAGTTTCCAGCCCGTTGGATTCCGATTATCGCCGTCACCGGCAAGGAGCTCGCCGTCGATGGTGAGGTCCGGACGCGCGGCATCGTGCGCCACGCGAAAGACGCCCAGCGGGCCTATAATTATTGGCGCACCGCGACCACTGAGTTCGTGGCGCTCACCCCCAAAATGCCGTTCGTCGCCGCCGCGGAGCAAGTCGAGGACAACCTGACCGAATGGCAGAACGCTAATGCCAAGAACCAGGCGGTGCTGACCTACAGTCACATTCCCGACATCCCCCCGCCGCAGCGCCAGGTGCCCCCCCAGATCCCCGCCGGCATGGTCAACGAGACCCTGGCCGCGGACGCCGACATACGCGCGACGGTCGGGCAGTTCAACCCGAGCATCGGAGAGTCAGAGGAGGCACAGTCAGGCCGCGCGATTCAGGCGCTCCAGCAGAAAACCAGCGTCAATACCTTCACATACATCGACAACTTGAGCCGCGGCATTCGCCACACCGGCCGCATCCTGGTGGACATGATCCCCCGGGTGTATGACAGCCAGCGCGTGGTGCGCTTGCTCCATGAGGACGAGAGCGAAGATTTCCTGCAGCTGTTCGAGCCCATCACTGACCAGGAAACCGGCAAGGAATCGTTCATCAATGATCTGCGCGCCGGGCGTTACGGCATCAATATTCGCGTCGGCCCGTCGTTCGCGACCCAGCGCCTCGCCGCCGTCCAGGCGATCCTGTTGTACCTCGAGCGCGACCCCGACGCCGCCCCCCTGGTGCGCGACCTAGTGGCCGGCAACCTCGATCACCCCGCGGCAAAGATGATGGCCGAACGGCTCCGCAAGACCGTGCCGCCCGAGCTCCTCGAGGGCGAGCGTGGGGACGAGGGCGAGCAGCGCCCGCCGTCGCAAGAACAGAAAATTGCCGCCGTTGAGGCCGAGGCCCGCCTCGCCGAGATGGAGGCCAAGGTCGAGGCCGCCGAGGCGAAGTCCCAGCAAGAGCAAGTCAAGCTGATGCAGCTCATGAAAGACAGCGGTCTCGACCGCGAGGCCCTGGTGCAACTTATCCAGTCTGAGGTCGCGCAACTCATTCGCCAGAACGAGGGCAGTCCCGCGCCCACGCCGGCGGATGGCCTGCCCGCGGACACGCCGCCAGCGCCGCCTCAATAGCATTCCGCCGCAGAGCGGCTAAACTCCACCACAGGAGCGAAATGTGAATCCTGAACCGACCCCCACAGCTGAAACCGAGTCGCAGCCACCGGCACCAACGCGCGAGAGCATCGAAGTCGTTACGACAGAGTCCGATGAGCACCGCGCGCTGCAGGCCCAAGCTGCCCGTGCCCACGCCCAGAGCTCGCACGTTTTAACGGAGGAACCGTTAGAGCGACCGCTCGAGGCGAGCGCGGCAGCCACGGCCACCGCCGAGGAGCTCGACCCGGACAAGCCACGGGGCGGGGAAGCCGGCGAGGATGAGCCGCCCCCAGCATCGGCCGATGCTGGTGAAGCGGACGAATCGGCGAACGAGTCGGACGAGGAGGCCGAGGAGTCAAAGCCGAAAAGTCGGCGAGCTCGTAAGGTCGCCCGCTTGCAGAAGGAACTGAGCGAGGCGCGCGAGCAGATTTCGACGCTGGAAACTCGACTACAGGATTCGGCTCCTGCCCCCGCGGAAGCGAAGGAAGCCCCCGACCCCGACCAGTTCGATGATTGGGAGAAGTATGCCGACGCAAAAGCCGATTGGCTGGCCGCGGAAAAGATCGCCGAGGCTGCGCCGGCCCCCGATACAAAGAGGATGGCACCGGACAGCTGGGGCGAAGTAACCGACAAGTACGAAGATTTCTCCGAGGTCGTGTACGCACCGACCAACACTTTTTTTACCGGGCCTGTCTGTGACCAGTTGATCAGCATGGCCGACGAAGGCGCCGAGCTCGCGTACTACCTCGGCAAACATCCGGAAGAAGCGAAGCGCATCGCACTGGTGCAGGGCGAGACCGCCGTAGCTCGGGAACTCGGGAAGCTGCAAGCGACCCTGAGTAAACCGAAAGGCAACGGCAGTCAGGCCCCCACCGATGGAGCGGCGAACGTGGCCCCGACCATATCCAACGCCCCTCCACCGATCACACCCACCGAGGGTGGCGGTGCTCAAGGCCGGCAGGCGGATCTGAACTCCGCCGACCCGGAGGAGTATCGGCGCATCCGGCGGGAACAGATGAAGGCGAGAGGGGACTACTAATGTCAGGAGTCCACAATGGCAAACGCCTTAATCACGCCGACCATCATCGCGCAGGAGGCTCTGTTCCAGCTCGAGAATAACCTGCAGATGGCGAACCAGGTACACCGTGAGTACCGTGAGGAGTTCGTAAAGGTCGGGCAAACGGTCAATATCCGTAAGCCCGTCAAATTCAACACTTCCAATGGCGCCACGCTGGTCAAGCAGGATGTCGAGGAAGCCAACACGTCGATCACCGTGTCCAGCCAGAAGCACGTTGGCTGGGAATTCAGCTCGGTCGATCTCACCATGACCATCGAGGAATATTCTGAGCGGTATATTCAGCCGGCCATGATTACCCTCGCACAGACCGTCGATTCCGCCGGCCTGGCGCTCTACAAGGACGTATACAGCTCGGTGAGCAATGCCTCATTCGTGAAGCCCGACACCTTTGCCGAGTTCGGCATTCTCGGGCAACGCATGGATGAAATGGCGATCCCCCCCTCGGGGAGCTCGAGCAGGCTGCGCCGAAAGCTCATCGGCACTTCGGGGTTCACTCACTCCGTCGCCGGCGGGCAGGCAGCTCTGAACCAGGAGCGCCTGGTGCGAGAGGCCTGGGTCCGTGGTCGGGTGAACATGATCGATGACATCGACATTTTCATGGATCAGAACGTCGTCAGTCACACCGTTGGTGTGGCCACCGGCACGCCCTTGGTCGATGGCGCCACGCAGAATGTGACCTATGCGGCGTCGAAGACGACCTGGACGCAAAGTCTGATCACCAATGGCTGGACTAACGACACCGCCGACATTCTCTTAGCGGGTGATGTGATCACCCTCGCAGGGGTCAATGCGGTGAATCCAGTGCCGGGCGAAGGCGCCAAGCAGGATCTCGGCTACCTCCAGCAGTTCACGGTCACGGCCGACGCCGCAGCAGGCGCCACCACCGGCCCGGCTACACTGACGATCTCCCCGCCCATCATTACGAGCGGGCCGTATCAGACAGTGACGGCGGCGCCGGCGGATGATGCGGCAATCGTCGTGCTCGGCACGGGAGGAACGCCGTACAGCCAGCACTTGGGTTTCCATCGCAACGCCTTTGCGCTGGTGACGGTGCCACTGGTCATGCCGCAAGGTGCCGCGTTCAAGGCGAGGGCCACGCACAAGGGGCTGAGTATTCGCGTGATCCGCGACTACGACATCACGAACGACGTGGAGATCATCCGGCTGGACATTCTGTACGGCTGGAAGACGATCTATCCAGACATTGCGGCGCGCTACTGGACGACCGTCTAAAGGCTCCTCCGACCACTCCCCCGGCTTCGGCCGGGGGCTTTTTAACTGACCGAGGAATAACGACATGGTAGGAGTACAGAAAGACGGCCCGGACGCGGAAGTAACAGACGATGAGGCATCCAAGACCGAGGGCACGGCGCCCAGAGCACAGGGTTCTACCGCGTGCCAGGCACGGGCTGGCGCCGTCGAACAACAGAATCCAGATCGCCAGGGTGTACCGGCGAAGGCGCCGGCGGCCAAGAAACCGCGCGTAGCCAAACCGAGTCAGACGGCCCGGCCGGCGTGACCGCGCGGGAGCTCATCCGGCGTGCGATGCTGCGCATCAACGTGATTGCGCGCGGTGAGCCGCTCCAGGACGAGGAAGCCTCGGATTCCCTGGCGACCCTCAATGAAATGCTCCACGCCTGGGAGACCGATGGCATTCACCTTGGGCATACCAACCTGGGCCTTGAGGACACCATTGAGCTCCCCGACAACCACATGCGCGGCGTGCGGCTCTTGCTCGCGCTCGAGCTCCTGGGAGAATTCGAGAAGCCAGCCGAAACGCTGCTCATCACCCAGGCCGATCGTGCCAAGCGGCAGCTGATTGCGGAGTACCAGGTCATCCCCGAGGCCAAGTTCGACACGGCGCTCACGGATTTCCAGGCGAACCGTTCTCAATACGACATCAATCGGGGGTAGCCGTGCTGCTCCCTTTCGCCACGGGCTCGCGCGACGGCAAATCGCTGGCCGTTGACACGGAGCGCCTGGTCAACTGCTACGTTGAAACTTCGCAGTCTCGTAACTCCAAGGCAGTCAAGGCCATCCACGGCCGCCCCGGCCTCGATCGGCTGGGCAATTACGGCACATCGCCGTGCCGCGGGGCGCATAGCCTCGGCGCCTTCATCTACGCGGTATTTCGCGACGAACTCCTCGAGATACGCAACGATGGAGTCAGCACCGCCGTTGGCACGCTGAATACCGTCGAAGGCCTCGTCTCGATGGCCGACAACGGCAGCCAGCTCCTTATCGTGGACGGCCAGGCGGGCTATATCTGGTCGAGTGATCCGGACCTGGTCCCGGTTCCCAATACTCCGGTGTCTATCGAAGTTCCCACGCTCTCGTTCCACCTACTCGTTATCCCGCCCACGGTCGGCGACCCCGTGGGGCAGCAGGTGGACTTGCACCCGCCGACGCTGTTTTTCAAACTGCAGCTGTACGAGCCGAGCGTCAACGCCACGCTCGGTCTGGTGTTCGGTCAGGTAAGCGATTTGGACTTTCCGCCCAATCCTGCCCACGTCACCTATCTCGACGGCTTTTTCATCGTCCAGGCGCTCGGTGATGACAAGTTCTACGTGTCGTCGCTGAAGGACGGCACCACCTGGAGCGCGCTGGATTTCGCCACCGCCGAGTCCGACCCCGACAACTTGCTCAACGTCATCGGGGATCACGGCGAGCTCTGGCTTCTGGGCAGCCAATCGACCGAAGTATGGCGCGCGACGGGCAACCGCGATTTCGTGTTCGAGCGCCTCGAGGGCGCCAAGATCCAATGGGGCATTCATGCGGCCTGGTCGCTTGCGCAGTATTCGGGCTCTCTCGTCTGTCTGGGCGTTGATGGTGACGGCACCATTCAGGTGATGAGTTTCAGCAACTACCAGGCAGTCCGGATCTCCAATGATGCGCTCGAGGCGCAGATTGCCAAGATGCCCTCCTCGTCCGACGCCATTGGCTACGTCTACGCTGACCGCGGACGCATGTTCTACGTGCTGACCTTCCCCGCCGGCAATCAGACCTGGGCATTCGATGTACGCGAGGCCGAATGGCACGAGCTCCGCACCGGCAATGGCGACCGCTTCGTGCCGCAGCACCACATATTCCACGCGCTCCGGCACATCGTCACCGACCACACGACCGGCGATCTCCACGTCATGGGTCACACGACGCACGCCGACAACGGCACCGAGATACTCGTGCAGGCCCGCGGGGCCCACCTGGAGGATAACGAGCGCCTTGTGGGACACGCCGCACTGCAAATCGTTTTTGAACACGGCACGGGCCTTGCCGTGGGTCAGGGGCAAGACCCGCAAGCGATGCTGCGCTGGTCGAGCGATGCCGGGAACACTTGGAGCTCCGAGCATTGGCGGGCCATTGGCAAAATAGGCGAGCACAAGAATCGTTGTATCTGGCGCACGCTGGGTCGGGCCCGCGATCGGGTGTACGAGGTCTCTGTCACCGATCCCGTAAAGCGGACGATCGTCGGCATGGTGTTGACCACCACATGAAAATTGGAAGCCCGCGCAAGGGCGCCGAGCTCGATCCCCGGGTACGGGCTCATTGGCAGGAGCAGGTAACGGCGGCGGTTAAGGCGCTCAACTTCACGAATGCTTGGACAGTGCGCGTGATTCTCGACTTCTTGCCGTTGGGGGCTCAAATGTCCGAGCTCGTGACCGCTGAAGTTCCGGGGGCCCGTGCCGGCGGCTTGGTGATTGTGACTCCTGTAGCCGGCCTTCAGGCGGGGGTCTTGTTTGACGGCTATGTGAGCGCCACCGATGTTGTCTCGGTACGGGCCTCCAATTTTACCTCGAGCCTTGTTGTCGTCGGGTCGGCGCAATACTCGGTAGCGGTGATTAACCCGTGAGACCTCGAGGAATCCTAGAAGAAACCTCGAGATTGAAACCTCGAGGGAGTGCCGGGAAAATCACCGTCACGCGCACCCACGACGCCACGCTCGTCCACGAGCTCCTCACGCACCCCGATATATGGGACGCCTCGACCGATGACGGCACGCCGCCGGTCGATGAGTTCGAGCCCGTGATGGACGATGCGCTGTTCTATCTGGTGCCGCACGCCGACGACCTGGCAATGGGGATTTTCTTGTTGCTCCCCAAGACTTCAACGACGTTCGAGTGGCACACGGGCATCCTGAAAGAGTACCGGGGCAAGCACGCCATCGAGGCCGTGGAGCGCGGTGTTGAGTGGATGCGCGATAATGCCGGCGCACTCAAGTTAATCACTTGGGTCGAGACCGACGCCCGTAACGTCTATATTTTCGCCAAGGCCTGTGGCTTCAACGTCGAGGGCACGAGCCGGGCCGCGGTCATGAAACACGGTCAACTTAAAGACCAATACCTCATGGGTAGAGTGCTATGCCAATTGCAATAGTCGCAGCCGCCGCCGTCGTCGGCGCTGCCGCCATCGGTGCGTCGGGCCCGAGCAGCATCAACGAGCAAAGAGCGCAAGCTCTACGAAAAGAGGCCGAAAAAAAGGCTCTTGCGGAGTCTGAAGAAGGCTTTGAGGAGCAACAGGCGGCACTCGAGCCGTTCCTGCAAGTAGGCCGCCAGGCCATCGGCACGTTGGGGACCGACGTTGAGGAGCTCACGCGCCCATTCAGCACGGAAGATTTCCAGGCCGACCCGGGGTTTCAGTTCCGCGTCCAGCAGGGCGAGCGCGGCGTCAATAACTTTCTGGCCTCTCGAGGCCTCGCCGACTCCGGCCGTGCCGGCAAAGAGCTCTCGCGCTTCAATCAGTCCGAGGCGACCAATGAGTTCGATCGCGCGTTCGGGCGCTTCCAGGAAACGCAGGGCAACCGTTTCAATCGACTGCTTTCCCTGGCGAACGCCGGCCAGAACGCCACGAACCAGCTGGTCGGCTCCTCGAGGCAAAAGACCGCGACCAACGTCAACACGATCCTCGGAACCGGCAATAAGAATGCCGCGAGTCAATCCATGATCGGAGACATTGAAAACACCGCGACTGCGCGCCGCGGTGACGCCATTGCCGGCGCCGCCAAGAGTATCGGCAGCTTCGGCGCGAGTAGCTTGAGCTCGGGGGCAACGTAATGGCGACCAATATGTTCGCGCCTTCCGGCGTCAGCTCCTCGGACTTCCCCGAGGTCAACCAAATCGCGAACGCCGCGGCCGTCATGGCGCGCACCAAGCGCGAGAATCAAATGCAACCCGGGCGCCTTCGCATCCAGGGGCAGAGCGAGCAAATCAACGCCTTCACCATCGGCCAGGGCCAGCGGACCGAAGGGAAGCAGGCGGAGCTCGACGCCATCATGGCGCGTATGGACGAGGGCGACCCGCTGGCGATGCGGGACTTGATTCGGCACGACCCGAAGAAAGGCAAGTCGCTGCTCGATGGCATGGCCAAGGAACGCAAGGTCTCGACCGATCGCGTGCTCGAGATGGGGACGGCAATCAGCCGCGCCGCAATCATCGCGGGCGGCGACCCGGAGCTCTATCCACGGTTGCGCGATACGCTACAGAAACGCTACCCCGAAATGACCGACGCTGACATGCCGCTCGAGTATTCGCCCAACTTTGCCAAGCGTTCCGTCCAGGCATTGAACGGACTTCAAGAGCTCCGCAATGTGACCGGGGCCGGACTGAAAAACGTCACGAAAGACGTGGGTGTTCCGGGACAGCCAGGTGCGCGTCAGCTGGCCTCGTTCAATCCGGCCACGCCGAGCCAGCTCACCAACGTCGGACCGCCCAAGACACCGGCCCTTGCCAAAGGCACCAAGGGGAGCGGCGGCAACGCCGGCGTCGGGGATGGCACACGCAAAGACATCAAAGCCGCCGACTCGAACGCAATCTCGCGTGAGGCTCAATTCGCGTTCGGGGGCATCATAGACCCCGCCAGCGGTGAGCTCGTGATCCTCGACCCGAAGCCGCGCCGGGATGCGACCCGTGTCGCTGCTCGAGCAGAGAAAATATGGGCAACCAACAACCGCCCAGATGGCCCTGGTTTGGGCCACCGGGAGGCGGTGTTGCAGGCCATGAACGAGCTCGGGCTTTTCCCGGAGGAGGAAACGCAACAGGCACCCGGGACCACCGTCCGAGACCAGCGCAGCGCCACTGGCAAATCGGTGGACCGCACCGGCACCCAAAAGAGCAACGCGGCCGACCCGAAGAATATCCGGGGCTTCCTCGAACGCTAGCCGATGGCCGGTGATCTCGTTTCGTTCCGAAAGCGCAACCCGGAGTACGACGATCTCTCCGATGTTGAGCTCGTCACCGGGCTGCAGGGGCGCTACAACGAGGAGAACAAGAGCAATGTCTCGTTTGAGGACTTCTCAGGCGCCATAGGCTTTGCGGTCGAATCGCGGGTGATTTCAGGGCCCAGCGCCGAGGCCCCACCAGTGCCCGCCCAGGCGCCACAGCCAGCCGCCCCGCCAGCTGGACCTGTGGTGCAAGTCCCGGAGAACGCGCGTATACCCGCATCCGTAGGCCCCCAGGCGCCCGCTGAAGCGGCGCCCGGGGAGATGCGTCCACCGTCCACCGAAGGGCTAACCGGCCTCGAGCTCCCCCCAGAGGGGTTTGCACTGACTGGCGAGAACATCCAGCCCAGCATCGAGGGCGGCCGGGCGCTCACCGAATCCATTGACCGCTTTGCGCGCGGGGAGGCCCCCGCCGGCCAGCCCCAGGAGATCCCCGACCTCCCCATCCGAAAGCCGTCCGAGATTATGGCCGAGGGTGACGCGACAACCGCTAAGGCTGCGAAAGAGACCCGCACCGCATTCCCGGAGAAGCAGGCCCCGCGGGATTTCACAGAGGAACTGTTCACCGACTACCCGATTCTGGCGTTGGCCACGATGATCGAAAGCGTCGTGAACCCGAAACAGGGCCTCGCCGAGACCGCCGCACGCCGCGTGAAGGGCATCGGCGCCGGCGCCATCACCGCCGGTGGTGGGATGATCGGCTACATCGGCAACAAGGCGAACATACAGGCGCTCAAGGAAGGCAGCCTCGCCGCGGAGGAGCTCGCTGGGGAGCTCACGCCGGCCGACCCCGCGTTCATTGACACGTTGATGCAGGGGTTCGGCTCGAGTGCTGCCTTTTGGATCCCCGGTATCGGCATCGCTCGAGGGGCCGGCGCTCTCGCTAAGGTGTCGGAGACAATGGCGCTATGGGCTGGCGCTGGCGCATCGGGAGCGATGGAAGCTGCCGCCGAGGCCGGCAATGCGTTCAATGAGCTCGTGCGCGAGGGTGTCGAGCCCGAGGAGGCCGAGCGCCGCGCCGATGAGGTTTTTCTAGCTAACGCCGCCCTGGTGACACTGTTCAACCGTTTCGGTGTGTTCGGTGCCCGGGGTCAGGCGCAGGCCCGGGCGCTGCTCACGGCCACAGCCGAGGGTATTCAGGAGGCCGGGCAGAGCATCATCGGCAACATCGCGACCGACCGGCCGGTAGACGAAGGCCTGAAAGAATCCGCCGCGGTGGGTTTCATTGTCGGTGGTGGCGCGAGCCTCGCGACCGGCGGCGGTGTGCTGCCGGAGCAGGAAGCCCCGCCGGCGCCGACTGTCGAGGAGGCCCCGGCACCAACACCGCCAACACCGCCAACACCGCCAACACCGCCAACACCACCAACACCGCCACCGGCGCCTGAACCGGCCGCGGTTGCTCCTACCCAACCCCAGCCCCCAGCTGCCGGCGCCGAGGTAGGGTTCCGCGGCCAGCCGGCGGAATCGTTCACCCCTCGAGGGGATGCCGTCGATTCTGTTTACCGCCTGGTGCCCATCGGGGAGCTCATCACAAGCCACGATGATGCAGACAACATCAACCCGAATTTCCCCGCCGAGCTCCAGCCTCGAGACCGGACCCGCGCCGCGAGCCGTCAACAGATTGCGAAGATTGCGAACAATCTGCGCGTCGATGCGGTGCTGGGCGCCGGCGATGTGGCAACCGGAGCCCCGACCATCGGCGACGACCTGGTGGTGGAGTCCGGGAACGGGCGGATCATGGGGATGCGCCGGGCGCTCACCGACCAGCGGGGGGACGAGTACCGCGCCAAGTTGGCCGAGCGCGCAGAAGAATTCGGGTTCACTCGAGAGCAGGTGGAATCCGACCCGACGCTGGTGCTGGTACGTGAGCGCCAGGCCGGCGCCATCGACCGGGCCGAGTTTGCGCGTCAGGCGAACGAGGGCACGAGCGCCGCATTCTCATCGGCCGAGACCGCCGCCGCCGACGCTGCGCGTATCACAGACGACGACCTGTCCATCTTCAATCCGAGCGAGGATGGAAACGTGCTCGCCTCGAGCAATCAGGGGTTTCTGCGCGCCTTCCTGCAAAAGCTCTCCCCCACCGAGGCCGCCGCCCTGTCCGATAAACAGGGACAGCCGACGCGGCAGCTCGCCGAGCGTGTTAACGCCGCCATCTTCGCCAGGGTCTACGGTGACGAGCGGCTAATCGCGCTGCAGGCCGAGGCCGCGGACCCGGAGATCCGGAATATCCTGAATGCACTCCAGGCGGCGGCGCCGGCGTTTGCCAAGGCGCGGAGCGTGGACCCGGAGCTCGGTGGGCTGAAACTGTCCGAGGCCATCGCCGAGGGCGCGGAGCTCGTGCGGACGGCCAAGCGTAAAGGCCAGGCCGTCGAGGAGCTCATCGGGCAGCAGGATGCTTTCAGCGCCGGCACGCCCGAGGGTATCGGCTTTGCGCGCTTCATGGCGCAGAATAACCGCAGCGCCAGGCGCATGGGCGAGGCCTTCCGCACTATCGGCGAATTCCTCGAGAACGAGCTCCGAAGTCGTCAGACTGAAGATATTTTTGGCAAAGAGCCGGCATCCACCGCCGACCTATTGAAAGCCGTCAATGCGGCCATCGAGAGGCAAAATGCCACACAAGGACAAGCCCCCGGGGGCGCAACCCCGGACCTCTTTGGCGCCCGCCCCGGCGCAGACACGGCGACTCGAGCTCCTCAACCGCCTCGTGCAGCTGGGCCTGGCCGCGGGCAATCAGCTGGAAAACAAAGAGCCGCCCCTAGTGATACCGAAGCGCCTCAAATCTTCACGGGCAAGACGAATTTAGGTAAAGGCAAATTTGGGGCAGACATTCGCCTAGCCGGAAGCGAGTCGACTCATGCCGACGGCACGAAGCGGCAATTGATGGTCGACCCTGCCGGGGGATTCTTTTGGGGTCACTATGCGGAAACAACTTCGCGAGAGGGGGAGATTGGCGCCGAAGGGGAGCACCGAGCTTTTGAGCCGGCGCTATTCGATGGGAGTAAGGACGCCCGAGCAGCCGCAGAGACAACGCCAGCAAGCAAAACCGAGCCGGGGGCCGCTCCTAGTGGTCCCGCCGGCCCTCGAGGCACCGCCGATACAGAAGCCGCTGCCAAGGTCCGCGAAAGGCTCGAGCGCCGCGCCACCGACAAACTAATCTCGAGGACCGCCGCCGCGGCGAACAAGGCCAAGGCCCGGCTCAAGCTGTTCGACCAGCTCGTGGCCGACCCCGAAGCCACGGCCGAGCTCGAGAACGAGCGTGGCCAGGGCGCCATCATCACCCCGGACACCCTCACCCCCGGCAAATGGCGCGTGACATTCTTCGACACCGGCGGCCTATCTGGGCATGAAGTGTTGCCGACCCGCCCCGAGGCGCTGTTCTCGGCGCTGTCCGAGGGCTACGACCAGACGGCCCCGGGCAAGCTCGACGCCTTGTTCGGAACGCCAGCATTCCAGGCCGGCATGGAACAGGTGGAGCAAATTCGCAAAGCCAACGCCGAGACCTTCAGGCCGACCAAGAAGAAAGCTAAGAAGAAGACCGCGAAGAAAAAGACCAAGAAGAAGACCGCCAAGAAGACCGCCACGGGGAAGGTGAAACGCTTTGGCGAGGGCGATCAGGTCCAGGTGCTCGAGGGGCCGATGGCAAAGCGCCAGGGCCAAGTCGATAGCCAGGATGGCGACCGCGTAACCGTGCGCTTATCGCCGTTCGGCAGTAAGGCCGGAAGAACGGAAGTGCTTTCCTCGAGGATACTCAAGCTCGAGCGCACGATGGCCGAGCGGGACGCCGACACGCTCCGAAACTTCCCGAAGGGTACGCGCGGCGTCATCGAGGAGGGCGGTACGAGCTATTTTCTCGAGGACGCAGGCTCACCTGGTGAGCCCCAGCTCGACCTATTCGCCCCGCCTGACCGACTGAGGCCGGTGCCGCCGACCAAGCCGCGGGTCAAGCAAGTGAACATCGGCGTCGTGCGCTCCCCGATCGACACGGTAAACACCGTTGAGGATGCCGTGAGCGTGTTCGCCCCGTTCCGCAAGGATCCCCAGGAAGTGGTCGTGGCTCTGGTGCTCGACAAGAACAACAAAATCATCCGGGTCATTCGCCACAGCATCGGCGCGACGACCGCGGCCTTCGTGGACACCGCAATCCTTGTCGGCTCCGTGTCTGAGACCCCGAACGCGGCGAGCGTCTATGTTGCTCACAATCATCCGAGCGGGGGCGTGCAGCAGAGCTCTGCCGACCTTGTGTTCACGGAGAACATCGCGCGCACCATGCGCGGGAGCGGCATTAAGTTCGAGGCGGCGGTAGTGGTGGCGCCTAACAGCCCCGTCGCGAGTTACCTTCCGATTTCAGAGCTCACTGGTCGGGGGAACGAGAAACTAACGAGCGTCCAGGCGGCCCGGCGCACCATCGAGATCCCCATCACCGGCCGGCGCTTCGTGCGCTTCGGCACTGACATCAACGCAGCGGTCAACGCCAACGATACGTTGATAGCTAGGCGGCTTGCGGGCCGCCAAAAGGGGTCAGGGTTGGTGCTCATCGACCAACAGAATAAGGCCTTGAAATTCGTGCCGATGACCATCGAGGAAATGGGCGAGCTCCGCACCCGCCGCAAGGGCATTGGGACCACGAAAGTCTTGGCCGAGGTCGCGCGCCAGAATGCGACCGGCGCCATTGTCGTCGGCCAGGTCGATAATGACATCGACGCGCAGACCGCCGTGACCGCCATGCGGAACACCGGCACGTTCCTGGTGCAATCGGGGTTGCGTATCCTCGACGCGGTGCTGGTGGGCAGCTCTGGCGAGGCCTCGGCGCAACGCTCGTTTCGGCAGGACAAGCTCGCGCTCGTGAAAGCCGGCGACGAGCCGTTCGCGATGGAAGGGCCTAGTCAGACCCAATCGGGGCGGGGAACACCGAGGCGGCGAAGCGTCTCGGGAGAGGCGGGCGGGGCGGTGCCGACTTCGCCGGCATTGGCGCCACCGACCACCCAGGCGCCGGCGTCCGGCTCCCAGGTCTCGACGCGCCCGGAGCCGTCCGGGAGCTCAACGAGCCGCGCCACGGTGCCATCAACGACCGCGGGGGAAATTACGACTTCTGAGCGTTTGGGCACGATTGATCCAACCTCTAAACGTATTATCAACCAGGGGTTTAGTGATGTCGATGCACTCGAGCGCATGGCGCACGCGAGCCAGCCGGACCTTGAGGCGGCGCTGCGCGAGATTGCCGAACTCCCCGGGGTGGAATTCCTGGCGACCCGCCCGAAAGACCGCCCCGGTCTCGACCAGAAAATCGGCCAGGACCGCCCCGCCAACACCATCAGCGACTACCTGGGCGGGCGCATCACCGCGGATTCCCGGCAGTCGATGGAGGCGGCGGTGGATGCGCTGCGTGAGCGGTACCGCATTGTGGAGCTCGAGGACTTCCTGGACCGGCCCAAGCAAGGCTATCGCGCTGTGCACGCCCAGGTCGAATTTCGCCCGGGGTTCACGGTTGAGATTCAGATTGTCCCGACGCCCATCGCCGGCGTCATGGAGCAAACGCACAAGATTTACGATGACTGGAAGCGCCTCAACCTCGAGACACTGACGCCCGAGCAGATGCAGGCGCACCGCAAGGCAATGGCGGAAATGGATCAGATCTTCGGTAAGGCCTGGTCGCAGTTCGAGCACGCCTCGAGGCCCGCGGTCCAGGAAGCCCGGGCGCCTGGTGCGATGCCGGTTCCGCTCCTGCGCGGCCAGCCGAAGCAAGGGGCGCCCCCGGGCCAGCCGGCGCCGACCACGCCGCCCACGGGGTTCGGGGTGCTCAAGACGCCCATCGCCCCAGACACGCCCATCCGGCGCGAGAAGATTCTCCGCGATCTCGAGCGGGCGCTCGGCTTCAAGATCTACACCGGGCGCATGAAGGGCAAAAAGAGCCGGCTCGGGTTCTATCGGCCGCACCTCGAGGAGCTCCGCATCAAGCACAACAACGACCTGGAAGTGACCGCCCACGAAGTCGCCCACTTGATGGACGATCGCGACGGCTCGCTCTCGTTGCTCTACCGCCAGGAACCCTATGCGACCGAGCTCAAGGGCATCGCCTACCCGAGCGCCAAGAATAAGCTCGAGGAGGGGTTCGCCGAATTCATGCGGGCCTTTCTCAGCCAGGAGGAAACCGCCGTGCTGCGGGCACCGGCGTTCTACGATGCGTTCGTCAACCACATCGAGGGTACCGAATGGCAGGCGGCACTCGAGGAGGCACAAGCCTCGATGCACGCCTGGTACCGCCAGGGCGCACTGAACAGTGGCAAGTCGAAAGTCGGCCCCGAGAAAATCGGCTTTTGGGACTGGTTCACGAGCAAAACGAAACGCTGGGATGACACGGCGCAGGGCGCCATGTGGGACAACTTGCAGGGCTTCAAGGTGGCCGAGCGCGAGCTCTCCGGCACGATTTCGGACGCTGACCTCTCGCCGTACAAAGCCGCGCGCCTCACGCGCGGGGTGCGTGCGGTCCAGGTGGCCGTACTCAATCACGGCACCATCGGTATCGCGCGCGGCGGCGAGACCTTCACCCTCAAGGGGGGCCTCGGCGCCGGCAAAGACGTTCGCGTAACGGCCTCGCGCGGAGACATCATCTACACGGGGGTTGGACTTCGCCAGGTGTTCGAGCCTGTGGCCGACGACCTCGAGAATACGATGCTCTACTTCACCGGCCGGCGAGCCCAGGAGCTCATGGGACAGGGCCGCGAGAATTTGCTCGAGCAAGACGAGATCGACGCCTTCCTGGCGCTCGGTGAGGCGAACCCGCGCATCCCCGAGGCCTTCGACGCCTACCAGGCGTTCCTCGATCGCATGTTCGATTTCTACGTAGACGCCGGCATCGTGTCCGAGGAGTCCCGCGCCGCCATGCAGGCGATGAATCGGAACTATGTGCCGTTCCACCGCGTGCTCGAGCAGGCCACCGGCGAGAAACTGGTGAGCCGCTTTCAGCCGTTCCGGCGCCTGCGGGGCGGTACCGCCAACATCAAGGACGTATGGGAAAACATCACGGGCAGTGTCCAGAGCCTTATCGACGTGAGCGTGCGCAATATGGCGAAGCGGCGCATGTACGACATGATTGACACCCGCCAGGGCGCCGCCGAGTTCGCCGTGAAGATTCCCCCGGACACGAAGGCCCTCGCGGTGCAGAAACAGCAGGTGACAAAGATTCTCAATAACGTGGGGGTGCTCGACACCGCCGGCAATCCCATCGCGGACGCGACCCTCGATACGAGCCGCCTGGCGGATATGCTGACGTTCTTCACCTTCGGCAATGCGCCCATCGGGGACAACATCGACACGGTAATGCGCAACGGCAAGCGGGACTATTACGAAGTCGCGGATCCGCTGTTCCTGAAGTCCGCGCTCTCCTGGGGCTTCAAGCCGACGCATTGGATCGTCTCGGGCATGTCCGCGGTCAAGCGCACCCTGACGACCGGCGTCACCTCGTTCCCGCCGTTCTGGGCGTTCAACCTGATTCGGGACATGCTCAACGGCTGGAGCCTCAAGCGGTCCAACATGATCCCGGTGATTGACACGCTCCGCGGGCTAGTGAGCCGGCTCAAGAGCGATGACGCCTATTGGGCGTACATGGCGAACGGCGGTGGCTTCGGCACCCAGGCGCAGGCCGAGTCCCGCAAGCTGAACCGGCGCCTCGAGAAGCTGTATGTAGGAAGTGGCATCAACCCCCGCAACGTGTTGCACACGCCCGCCCGCCTGTTCGACTGGTGGGTGAGTGTCGGAGAGTCGTTCGAGTACGGCACGCGGCTCGGCGAATTCAAGAAGTCGCTCGCACAAGGCAAGTCCATCCAGGAGGGCACGTTCCGCGGGCGCGAGGTCTCGAGTGATTTCGCGATGCGCGGGTACTCTGATTTCGTGCGCTTCTTCATCAGCACCGTGCCTTTCCTGAACGCCCGGCAACAGGGGCTCTACAAGAACGAACGCGAATTGTTCGAGCAGCGCGGCAAGCAGCGCAAGCTGCCCAAAGGGGACAATGCCGGCAAGGTGGTGGCGCGCTCGCTCCTGGGGTTCACGCTGCCGTCGTTGCTCCTGTGGTGGTACAACCACGACGACCCCCGCTACGAGGCACTCCCGGATTGGATCAAGGATCTGCATTGGGTGATTTTCTACGGCGCCGGCGAGGGTGATTTCGTGCTCATTCCTAAGCCGTTCGAGCAGGGCGCCCTGTGGGCGACCATCCCCGAGCGCACCCTCGAGCTCATCAAGACCCGCGACGGCGAGCAGTTCGCCGAGGCGATCGTCTGGGTGATTTCGGAAATGCTCAACTTCAGCCTGGTGCCCCAGGTCATCCACCCGATGGACGAGCACCGGACCAACAGCAACTTTACCGGCGGCAAGATTATCCCCGACGACCTCATTGACGTGGACCCGACGCAGCAGTTCCGCCCCTGGACCTCGGAAACGGCGATCTTCCTGGGTAATCACACCGGCACGTCGCCGATTCTCATCGACCACTATCTCCGCGGGTACTTCGCCACGATGGCCACCTGGAGTCTCATGGCGACCGACGCCGGCCTCGAGGCAGCCGGCGCGACTGGTCAGCGGGGCGAGATACCCCCGCGCGATTTCGAGGATTACGAGATTGTTCGGCGTTTCACGCGCTCGGTGCCGCTTCGCAGCACTTCGTTCGCGGATGAGTTTTGGGACATGAAGGAGCAGATCCGCCAGGTCGTGAGCACCTACAATCTAATTTTGAAGCGGGGCGACGATCCCTCGGATTACATCAACCCGGCGGAACGGGCGGTCCTGTTCGCGACCTCGAGGGCTGCCGGTCAGGTCGGCGCCGAGATCAGCAAACTGAACAACACCATGAGGTTGGTTCGGAATAACAAAATCATGACTGGCGAGGCCAAGGCAGCGGAGCTCAAGCGCATTCGTGCGGCGCGTAATGAGATATTCGAACGGGCGGCGAAAAGCCTGTCCCGCAATCAGCTCAAGCGGCTGCAGGAAAAACTGCGGCGGCCTGGCAGGAGTGAAGGTCGATGACAGTATTCTATCTAGGCAATCCCAGGTTCCGGGCCTTCACCGCGGGTGGCCTACCGCTCGCCGGCGGCAAGCTCTATACCTACGTTGAATCGACCGCGACCCCGAAGGCGTCCTACTCGGAGCCGACCGGGGTCACGGCTCACGCGAACCCCATCATTCTTGACGCTGACGGCGGCGCCGAGATATGGCTCGACGGGCGCTACAAGCTACAGCTCGACAATTCGGCCGACGTGCTCCAATGGACGATGGACAAGGTGTTCGGCGTTGGCTTCGTGGACGCAGCCGCGGCTGCCACCGAGTGGGTGCCGCAAACCGCGGACACCCCGGTTTTCATCGACACGACCAATTTCTCCGTGACGGGCGACAAGCGCACCACCTACCAGGTGGGCCGGCGCGTGCGTGCGACCGTCACCGCGGGGACGCTCTACGGCACAATTAGCGTGTCGGCGTTCGTGACCGTTACGACCGTTACGGTTGTCTGGGATAGCGGGGTGCTGGATGCGGGCCTTTCGGCCGTCGCAGTCGGGTTCATCAGCGCGACCAACCCCAGCATCAACTGGCAGGCCGTTGATGATGTCGAGCACTCGACGGTGGTCGCCGGCACGCGCATGTTGTTCCAGCAATCGACACCGCCGACCGGCTGGACAAAGGAAACGAACGCGCTCTATGACGATGCCGCGCTGCACCTGGTCACGGGCGCGGTGGGGACTGGCGGAACGGACGTATTCACCGCGGTTTTCGGCCCCAGCAAGGACACCCTCGGTCACGCACTTACCGTTAACGAGCTCGCTATTCATAGTCACACGCTCGGCGCGACCTCGATGGATGCGGCTGGCGCACACACGCATACCCTTCCGGCCACTAATGTCCTGGCCACCGGGACGGCAGAAACGGGGCCGGGCGCCGCCGACGCTGCAACCCACGGTGGGACGACCGGCTCGGACGGCGACCACACCCATACATTCACTGGCGGCACCGATAACACCGGCTCCAACGCGCCGCATATCCACGGTCTCACGATGGCACTGAAATACGCCGAGTGTTGCATCGGGGTTAAAGATTGATGAACTTCTTCAAGCGCGAGAAAAAACCGCTCTGCCCGCTTATCGAGCGCGCCTGCATCCAAGAGCGGTGCACACTCTGGCAGCACATCACCGGCCAAGACCCACAGCAGGCCGGCAAGACCATCGACATGCACGATTGCGCGCTCCGTTGGAATGCCGTTCTCCTCATCGAGCAGAACCGCCAGGTGTCGCAGCTGCACGCTAGCATCAACCAGCTGCGCAACACCCTCGGCATCCCGAAGGCTGGATGACGCTCCGCCAAAAACAATCGCGATTCGCACACATGGTTGCGCTGTTGGTCCTGCACGCGGAGCAGCTCGGGTACGAGGTCACGTATGGCGATGCCTTCCGCAGCCCGCGCGTGCGCTACGGCCTCAAGACTTCACTCCACCGTTCCCGCTTGGCGGTGGATCTCAATCTGTTCAAGGGCGGGCGCTACTTGTCATCAACGAAAGCCCACGAGCCGCTTGGACTATATTGGGAGTCAATAGGCGGAACCTGGGGAGGTCGATTTGACGATGGCAATCACTATAGCCTCGAGCATCGGGGCGTGAAGTGAATGGAGGAACGACTATGAAACTTGGGAATCTGACACGCACCGACAAAGTGTGGGTGCCACTGGTTATCGCCAGCGTGGCGGTGGGGGTCCATTACGGGCTGTTTTCTGAGGAACAAGGATCGTTTCTGACGGAGAATGCCCCCTTCTTCGGCATCATGCTCGTACAGGGCGCCGCCGTGTTTCTGACGACAAACCGATCATGAGTGCCCAAAAGAAACTGTCCGGCTCACTCCTGGTGCTGATGATTGCGGCGCTCATGCTTATGACCGTCGCGCTGACGGGCTGCCCCGCGGCGCCGGTGCACGAGGGCCTCACCGACGAGCAGCTCGCGGCGCTCACCCCGGATCAACGGGTGTTCGTGCTCGAGGCCGACTACCTGGTGAACAAGTCGGATTTCGTCCGCTACGCCGAGCAACCGGCGTGCGTGGCCCCCAACGTGGCCGGCTGCCATGACCCGAAGGTGGTCAAGGAGGTCCGGCGCCTCGACCGGGAGATCCAGGTAGCATTCAAGGCCGCGCGCGTGGCGACCGGGGAGGACTTAGCCGCCCAGGCGGCACTGATCCGAACGTTGACCAATCGGTTTTACGCGGAGCTCGTAAAGTACGGAATCGCGAAAGCGGTGGGAGCCTGATATGGGATGGGAAGCACTGGTACTGCGTTTCGTATTCATGGGGATCGACTATTGGGCCTCGGCGGTCGAGCACTCGCCCGATCGTGCCGCGATGGCAAATCCGTTCATTGCTATGGCTCGTAAGATGCTCGAGGAGCAGCGAGGTCCAAATGCCGAGGAGCACGCCGCACTCGATAAACTGCACGCGGAACTGGACGCGCGCATCGACGCAGTAATCGCCCGGGACGATGCAGCGACGTGAGCGCGGGGCTAGCGCGCCGTGAAGGTCAAGGAGGTAACGGCATGGATAGCCCTTGTGGGCCTGTTAATCGGTGGCTTCATAACCCTGGAGCAGCGCCACGCAAGCGCCGGCGGGATGACCGTCCAGAAGATCACATTGATGAACCAGCAGGAGACCCTGGCGAACGAGAATCGGCTGGAACGTCTGGAGCGGCAGCTGGAGAGCATCCACCGGCGGCGCACGAATGGACAGAAGTGGCCCGGCGACGATGCACTTATCTACGATCTGAACGAGGAGATCCGTATTGCCCGGGAATATCGAACTGCCCTGCGCCAGCAGGCCGCGCAGATAAAATAGTGTTCGCCGTCGTCGTCGCCCTGGTGCTCGCGCTGATGGCGACGGGCTATGTTGTCCAGTCGTAACCCCCTGTAGGGATTTGTAACTCGCCCCGTAACCGTTCCGGCCCTGGGCTATTGTAAGCAAATGGCCGACATCGACCCGACCCAATGGGGAGCTCTCATCACCGCCACGCTGATCGGAACGGCGGCGATCGTGGGCGCATTTGCCCGCCCGCTGTTCGAGCATATTTTCCGAGCCCGGAAACTACCGTGCTCGATGTCGGAAACGGCGCTCCTGCAGATTGACGAGCTCCACGAGTGGCATGGCCCGGATCACATGGGCGAACAAGGATGGCGGGGGCACGGCATGGAGCGCCGCATCGAGCAGCTCGAGGCCTCGGCCGTGACAGGGCTCAAGTCGCTGCGTGATGGTCAGAGCGAGGTCGCCGACTTACTCCGCACGCTCATCGAACTTCAGAAACGCGGCTCCGGGAGTCTGTGAGGCGATTATTTTCGCCTCAATCGCCTCAATCGCCTCAGATATAACTTGACTAAGAAATAGGGCGCCGCACTGGCAGCTTGGCGCCCTCAAATGCCAGGGAAGGAGCCCGGCTTACGTCGTTGGCGCCATTCTCTTGAGCGCCTCGATTTGGATACGCGGCTGAATGAGAGGGTGATCCACATGGTCGCGGCAGTCGAAGGCGCGGCACTCATCGGGCCGCACGCTGTAGATCATGCACCCCGCCGGCGTGAGGTAGATGCAATCGCCGTTGGGCTGCGTGCCTAAGTACGTGTGGCCATCATTCTTGTAGGTGTAATACTGCCACGGGGGCTTAGGTGGCTTAATTCGTAGCTGGCGCGGACCCTTGCAGCACTCCCGGCACAGCCCGCACACCAGAGTCGGCTGTGCCGGCTTCTTGGGCTTACGCTTCATCGACTTTCAGGAGGGCGAGCTCCCACTCGTGGTATATCGCGAGTGCCTCGCGCGCCACAATTTCCGGCGCGACCAAGTAATTGCCAGCCGCTTGCCTCCACACGACGTGGGCGGCATCAAATGTCACGGTCCCCGGTACGCCGAAATCTCGCACCAATGCCGCGGCGCGGTACGTCGGTGAGCTCATGACTGCGGCCAGGGTCACGAGAAACGCCCGGCGTTCCACTAGGAGCTCACCACGACGATGACCACGATGATTGCCACCCCGAGCCAGAAAGCGGCGCCGGCGATGCTCATACGGCGGCGTAGGCGCCGCAGTAGGCGCCGGCGCTTGGCGCCGCTCGGGCTGAGAACGCGGTAAGAAGGGGCATCTTCGGTCATAGCAATTGCTCCTGTTTCGGTAAAGGTCGCCGAATGTTGAGCACGTAGGCCGTTCGCCCGGTGATGCGGCACGGGCGTTTCCCGCATTCCTGGATGAAATGCGCCTTGATGAGCTCGTTCACGCGCCCACAAACAGCGTTTATCGCCACACCGGACGCCCGGCTTAACTCCTGGCGCGTCAACAGTGGGCGTGAATAGAGAACCTGGCCTAGCCGCACCGACTGAGCGCCCGTAATCCCTCGCTTTCGCACGTATTCGTAGGCCTCGTGCGATGTATCTCGAACGCTCACGGGATATTTTCCTCGTCCTTGGTCTCGATGCGGTGGCGCTCGCACGCGGCCTTGAGCTCCTCGACGGTCTCAAAGCTGCCACCGTGTGCCCACCAGTCCATCGCCGCTGACATGACCGCCACGGCGCTTGCGGGGGCGTAGTGGTCCTTCAGGGTGCGATTGCGCATCGCGGCACGACACTGAGAAGTGCAGAACTTTTGCCACGGCCGGGTTCGTGTGAACGCGCTACCGCACGCGGGGTTGTGACAGTTTGACATCGGGTACCTCCAATTGGTTAAACGCAAATACACGCATTGTAGGGCCTAGCCGGCCAGGTCTGGAGCGACCTCCTTGATACGCTCTCGATACGCTGTAATGAGCGGCAGCTTCCCCTTTCCCGGTACCTTGTTGATGGCGTCCATGATGACCGTGAGCTCGTCCACCGAAGCTGCGAGCTCGATGCTCTTGAGTAACTTCGCGGTGTCCGGGCTCTCCTCCCCGTTCCCCCTCTCAGGCTCGGGGCGCTGCGGGGCGCCCTGGTCGGGCTTGCCGCCGGTATCCTCGAGGTCTTGCGCGAACACGTCCGAGGCGGCGGTCGAAGTCAGGCAGGCGTCTACGCGGGCCCGCTTGGTGGCCATCTTCAGCGTGGTGTTGTAGTAGTCAGCGGGGTTCGTGCGGACCTGTTGGACGGCGTTTCGTCCATAATATTTAATCCGCTTATTGTCGTCGGGGGCCTTCTCGTATTCCCCCTTGTGCGCCTTGCGCCAGGCGTATTTTTCCTCGGCCCAGGAGCACGCGCCGATGCCATAGCCGATGGTGTTGCCGGTCGGGATATGGAACACGCGCACGATGACCCGGAAACCGTCGCCGGTCTCCTCCACGGTCTCGGGCACGCAGCCCAGGCGGAACGTGGTCAAAATCAGCTCGGCGCCGGCCTTGTAGAGCGTGTTTTCCTTGGTGCCCGGGATGATCCCGTAGTGCACGTTGGGTTTCATCACTTCGTGCAGCACTTGCTGAATCAGATTGACGTGACGCTTCACGTCCATGACGGTGAGCGCACCTTCGGCACCGCCGAAGGTGTCAAGGGATTGTGGGATTGCAGGCTGTTTCATGTGTAAATCTCCTCAATGAGTCCGCGTGGGTCGAAGTTGACCTTCACCCATTTGCCGGATGTAACTTTCGCCGGCGTCGGTAAGCGCCACGTCCAATCGCCGTGCCCTATGTCGGTGCGAACGTGGTATCGAATGCTGGTAATCGTCCAGTTTCCAGTTGCGTGAATGCGCCACTGTTTCGTGTCGTTCGCAAGCACTTGGCGCGCGAGCACTCGTTTCCCGTTCAAGAGTGTTACGTGTATCCGGAAATCGCCGAGGCTGGGGACATCAATCTTCATTGGAAATTGACGAATTTGCGGCGCTTGAGCAGCACCGCGCCATTGCCGGTGTGTTTCTGGGCGATGGTGTCGCCCCCGGGCAGGTAGCCGAGGGAGTGCTCGCCCATTTCTGCGAGGACATGGGCCTTGGCCCCGTCAACCACCGCCTGGTACTGCGCGCGGCGCTTGCGGGCATCCTCGAGCACGTCCCACCAGTGATCCACTTGCTTGTCGAGGGTGACGCTCGTGCCATCGGTGCCGGGATAGACTCGCTTCATGAGCTCGAGCGTGGTGCCGTGGTCGAAGTCCCACCCGGGCGGCGTGCCAGCCTTCACGTACTCCATGAACGTGCGCTCGGCGCTCATCAACTGCAGGCCAACCTCGGGATCGCGATTGATGGTGTAGCGTCGGAATTCTCGCGAGACCAGGAAAAACACCGCCACGTCCCACGCGCCGGCCTTCACAATTTCCATGTAGTGGATAACCTGCATGAGCGCCTCGTCTGGGATCTCGTCAGTTCCATCGAGGCCCCACCCCTCGGGCGTGGCCGCGGTCTTAATCTCCAGGCCCCGCCGCCTCCGTTGCGCGCCATACGGCACGAGCATCCGATCGGGGTGTGCCACCGCCCACGGATAGAGCGTGTTGCGGTAGGTGCGGTTGGTGTTTCGGACCTTGTTGCCGGTCTGCTCCACGTACCAGTTGACGACCATCGGCTCCAGCTGGTGCCCCAGAAAGGCGTTGATGGGATCGATGGGATCTGCGGGCATTTCCCCGCGCATGATGTAATAGAGCTCCCGCGGCGTTTGCCACCGTGAGAGCCCACAAGTCACGGCGGCATCGCTGCCGCCAATCTTGCCCTCTCGGGCCTTGAGTTGTTCAGTGGTCAGCATCAGTCACCCCCTTGATGCCTGGCGACTTCATTACGCACGGCTCGCCATCGAGCATCCATGCGGTGAGTTCCTCGAAAGTCTCCGGGTAGCAGATGGGGAAATTCGAATCAATGATGGCCTGATATTGGCCGTGGAGCTCCAAATCGCCCTCCAGGCCCAGCGCGTGCTCATTGCAAACGGGCAGCCGCGCGATGATGTCGGCCTGTGTCTCGGTGTAGGCGGCCACCACTTCATTCCGACAACCCCGGCAGCCCTGCGCCACGTCGTAGAGGGTCGCGAAGCCGATGCGCCGGAATACGGTCGGTGCCGCCTCAGTCATCGGCTCGCCGGCCGTCCTCGGGGTGGGGATGGCGCAAACAGGGCAAGTGCCGTGCATACTGGTTCCGAGGGCGGCGCAGATATAAAACACGGGTGCGTGACCCTCTCGGCAAACCTCCACCGCCAGATCCTTAACGGGCACGGGGTTGTCCCCACTGCCTAACCAGATTCTTGGGTTGGTGTCTTTCATTTCCTGTTGTGTCTCCTCTAAGCAATCATTTCTGGCGCCGGCGTGGGGAAGCTCCCGCCTGCGTAGCGCCACAGGTGCAGCGTGTAGGGATGATAATTCACGTATTCAGCCTCGGCCGGGTGGTATTGCACGACCGTATCCTCGGCGTCCCAAAACAGGGCCTTGATGAGACACGTTTCCTCCCAAGTCGGGGTGCGTGGAAAGGTCGATA
>Ga0255047_10000252_pt1 | contig 41507 bp, 35 predicted proteins | sample JV7_2_1_MG_FD_183640 | JGI IMG/M metagenome (GOLD analysis project Ga0255047, IMG submission 183640) | Seawater microbial communities from Jervis Inlet, British Columbia, Canada - JV7_2_1 | ecosystem: Environmental > Aquatic > Marine > Inlet | place: Canada: British Columbia | collected 2016-10-06
TTTCTTAGCCGCTGACAATTTCTTATTGGCTCTAATCTTAGCTGCCTCGTTCTTTACACTATCTATCTTCTCGGTGGTATTCCCTTTCTCGATAGCTATCTCCTCCTCGATTTCAGCTATCCTATCCTCATAATCAAGAGGGTCAAAGGAAGGCATCTCATCTTTAATCTTCTGCTCAGCCTTAACTTTAGCCACCTCAGCTGGGGACATAGCCGTCTCCTTTGGTTTGCCTAGCGCCTCCTTCTTAGCCTTCTCCCTTTCCGCAGCTTCCTTCTTTTCCTTTTCTATCCTAGCGACCTTAGCTTTAGAGGCCGCACTCACCCGTCCGTAGTAGGACTTATCGCTCTCTCCTTTCTTTCTCTTTACATCACCTTCCTCAACAGGGGCTGCCTTCTTTTTATTAACTTGATACGTAGATATATTATTTAAAAGAATAATCTCACCTGTAGACCCGTCTTCGTTTTTTGTTATTATCGCATCGTATCCTTTTTTCTTTAAGGCATTAGATAAAGCCGTGCCTGTCTTACCTCCATTCTCTGAGGACAAGGTTCGTTTGTATTCTATTTGTGTGTCCTGCGTCACATCAATGACTAATGGGTTTTGTATTTGTACAGTTCCTGTTTCAAATCCTTCAGGTGTAAACCCCTGTTCTTTTTGAGTTATGTACGCACCTGCCGCCTCTACATCCTGTCCAAACTGAGACCCCATATTAGGAGATTTGGCAAGGTTTCTATTGTATTGTATAGTTAAAGGGTTATTATTTGATATATTATCACCCCTTACTTCTTCAGCCTCAACAGGGGATGCCTTCCTAACAGGAGCTGCCTTCTTCTTAGGGGCTGCCTCAGGTAGTGCTACATTAAACTTATTGGCAAAAGCCTTGAACTCTTCTAAGGTAATTTCTCCGTCTAACAATACTTGATAAACCTCTCTTGAAATAAGCTCAGAAGCATCTGACATTGCGCTTCCAACAGTACCGCCTCCTGAGTAATTAAAATCATAAGACATCGGTACGTTGCTATCCGATTTTATTTTTTTAAACGCGTTGGTTAATTTCCTTACGCCTGCGCTGCCTGCATTGCTTGAGAATATCGCGCCTGTAACAATGTCTTCTACAACTTGATATGTGTATCCCGCAGCAACCAGACTCTTTCTTCTTTTGTCCCGCTCGGTAAGAACAGGGGCTGCCTTCTTAACAGGGGCTGCCTTCTTCTTAGGGGCTGCCTCAGGTAGTGCTACATTAAACTTATTGGCAAAAGCCTTGAACTCTTCTAAGGTAATTTCTCCGTCTAATAAGTTGAACCAAATATCACCTACTGCGAGTTCAGAAAAGTCCGACATAAAGAGCCTTACACTACCCCCTTTTGAGTAATTTATTGAAGATGAGCTTGAAAGGCTACCGTCTGACTTTAGCTTTCGTAACGCATTAACTATAGCACGGGTGTTGTTCTCCTGTGGTCGGTTATATATTATATCGTTAAATATTTTTTGCACGGCATCAAGCGTGTAACCCTCAGCCTTTAAGCTTTCTCTTCTTTCTCTTCGCTCTAAATCTTTCTGACTCAAACCGTCCGCCTCAACAGGAGCAGCCTCCTCAACTGCGACTTCTTCAGCTACAGGTGTAGGCGCCGCCTCCTCGACGACAGCCTCCTCTACTGCGGCTTCTTCAGCTACAGGTGCAGTCTCTTGGTTTTCAAGCCGCTCATTCACAGCCCTAATCAACCCTACCTGAGCCGAGGTATCTAGACCTGCGGCCTCCGCTGCGGCTAGAGCTTTCTTCATTCGACGGGTTACAGCAGCAAGCTTAGCACTTTCAGAGCGAGTTCTTTGAGATGGTTCTTTATTCTCAATGGCTACAACTTCAGGAGAAAAAGTGCTCTTCGTCCACTTCTCGAACAACTCAATTACACTGTCAGGGGTATCCTCAATTAGCTGAGCATATCGCGCGCTTTGGGCGGCTATAGCGTCTACCTCAGGGGCAGCCTCCTCGACGACAGCCTCCTCTACTACGGCTTCTTCAGCTACAGGTGTAGGCTCCTCAATAGGAGCGATACCTAGACCTAGCTCAGACTCTAGGTCAGATACCTCGCCCTCTATGGTTTCGACTTCTTCTGGGGTAGGTTCTTGTTGTCGGGATACTTCTTCTTCCACCTCTTGTATAACTTCGGGTAGTTGATTTTCAGAAATGTCTCCTGGGCTTTGCTCTTGAACGGCATCTGGCTCTAATGTTTGTTTAACTAACTCAACGACCTCAACATCATTACGCACAGCATAGCCCTGCTTCTCTAGCTTAGCTTTCTGCTGTGGTGTCATGTCCGTGATATGCTCCACGAATTCAGTACGCGTCATAAACTTCTTACCCACCTTATACAGTGGTACATCTGGCTTCCTCAGTAGCTCAGGAACTAAGTCGTCAATCTTAACACCGTCCTTAACTATCTTCTTCGTCAATCCTATCTGACCAATCTCTTTATTTATCTGTGATATCTCACTAGAGAACGCCTCCTTATTGGCGCTAGACAACTGCTTCTTCGCCTCCTCCAAACCCATCAGTCTCGATACCACCTCAGGCGACGACGTACGTGAACGCTTCGGTCCCACACCCAATGTCTTCAGCGCGTCACGTCGGGCACCTACGTTCTCTAGGATACGCTGCTCTGTCTCTGCGTCTATCTTACCTAGCTTCCGCATATTGGTAGCCCAGTCATTGATGCGTTGGTCAGAGGCTTTCTCCCCCGCGATATAGTTTATGTCCGTCAACTGATGCGCTACCGATAGGTTCGTTCTGTTTCGTGTCTGGCCGTACACATTGATGAATGCGTTAGGGGTATTGTTGCCCAGTCCACCGATAGACTCAGCCGCTACCTCCTTCCAGTTTATCTCCTGGCCAGAGAACACCTGAGCCGCAAGCTCACCCGTACCTTCTACCACGGGGTCAAAGACCATACGCTCAGCTCCCTGAGCTAACGCCCTCGTAGCGACAGAGGCTAACCCTGACGTGGTAAACACCCTGCCTGCTAGCGCACCACCGATAAGGTTGAAGGCGCCTATGGTAAGGCCACGTATCGTACCTATACGACGGCCATCCTCCATAACCTGCTCGTCATTGAGCGCCTCCACAACTTGAGACGGGTCGGAGAGGTTGTAGTTATTCTCACGCATAGAGTCCAGGATAGCGTTGGTATACTCAAGGGCAGCTCCAGCGGCGGCTTGACCTGCATAGAGACCCGCCCCCATTCCTGGTATGGCTCCAACACCAGCAAACAAAGCACCTCCAGCGGCTCCAGCAGCTACCGAGGCAGGTATAATTTTCATGCCCAACGGCAGTAGCATACTCAGAGACGAGGCCACATAGTTAGAAGTAATCTCCAGTGGGTCATCGCTAAAAGCATCCCACCATTCCTTTACCCCAACCGAGTTATCGATACGTGACATAGCACGTGACTGCCCTGGCTTCATGTTGGACATACGCTCAGAGATAATAGCGGCTGCCTCCTCCTGATTCTCTGGCATCTTACCTGACATCTCGTACGCCATCATAGCCTCTGCTGCCCACCCTGAGTTCCAAGCGTTCTCTACACCATCTGTAAATCCCTGCCAGTTCTCAGTGAACTCAGCGTACACCTTCTCGTCGTGCTTAGCATCGAGGTAGGTTTTCGCCTGCTCGTACTTCATAGCGGCCTGCTGCTGAGACTCCTTAGTGGTATTGAACTGAGCGATTAAGTTGTTGGCGTAGTCCCTCTCCCTCTCGTTCTTAGGCTCGTAGTTCACCAGCTCCTCAATAGGAACGCCGAACGAATCCATAGAGTTCTTTTGAATCGTGGCCTCCTCAGCGCGGGCCGATTGATTAATCTGTGCCGCCTGACCAGCTATGTTATTCTGCCGCTTATTGAGGTACACATCGAAGTCCTCACGCGCTGTCATAGCATCGTCATCCATCACCGCATCGAAGAGGGTGTCCTCGCGCTGCTCGATAGAATTTACGTAGCTCTCTACGTCCTCTCGCAACACACCGTTAGTGTAGTGCTGGCTGTATAGAGCCTTCTCTTCCTCGGTAAGAGACTCTAGCTCCGCGTTGTCGCTGTCCTCTAAGAAGATACGCTCATCACGTAGCGCTTCGTACTCCTGTAGTGACGCACGGTCAGAGACGTAGTCCCTATCTCTTTCACGATAAAAATGCTGCGCTTCAATTTCTACAGGGGCCACGTCCTTCCAGTTGCCCTCAGCAAAAGCATTGGCCTCCTCCTCGGTATCGAAAGTAAAGACCTCGCCTCGGCGCTCAGCTGTTTGGATAGCTTCGTCAGTACCCAATCGCATCCACGTCCTGCCGTCTGAGTTATAGTTGTCAGGGTTGATAGGAAATAAAGTAGGCGCCACCTTATACTTGCCGTCCTGTTCGTACGACATAAACTCCACCGTGGATTCACTGCCGTCGTTATTACGCATAGCTTTCTCCCTCATATTCTGAGCGCGATAAGCTTGGTCTAAAAGGTTGTCGGTCTCTAGCTCTACAGGAGCTGTAGCATTGGCGTTCATAAACTGACGTAGCCGTTGCGACTCCTCCTCAGCTCCCGCATCAGTAAACGTATCGAGGTCCACGTCTATAGACGCACTGCCATCGGTAGTGGTAACGGTCATAGCGTCGCCGATACCTGTCTCGTTAAAAGTAAACCCGTACTTACCGAACTGCCCCCGCATATCAGGGACCACCTGCTCCTCCTCCTGGGCTATAAGACCAGGGGTTACAGCGGTAAGGGACTGAGAGAAGTCGGGAGTCTCAGTAGCTTCCTGAACGGATGGCTCCAAAGAACCATCGCCCAATGACGAATCCATAGCCTCGTCTTTTTTTTTTAAGCCCATCAAGGCTTGGTAGTCATCCATACTTTTGGAATAACCACCCGTCTGAAACAAGTCGTAAGAATCTTGAAGAGCTTGAGGGTTTGTATTGATAAGCTCTACAAACTCATCGAAAGATTTGGCGTAGCCCCCTGTCTTAAACAACTCGTACGAGTCCTTAACTGCTTGTTCGTTCATGACTATTGATTAATATCGACTTGTATCCCTATTACCGTTTGGGTTGGTCGTAGCTGGTGCTCCAGAAGCACCAGGCGCTCCGAACTGTCCTCGTCTAGCAGCCCTAACTGTTTCGTTATTGTAGGCATCAAATGTACCTGCATCAAATATAGAACGAAAGTCCTCCGTGGTAATAGCTCTACCAGATTTAGCCGCGTCAATCACCATCTTGTTTACCTCCTGCATCGTTGACTTAGGAACATCATTATCATCAGGAATATATATAGGTTCAGTCATTACGCTAGGGACAAAGTACTCGATAGCATCATTGTCGTTTCCTAAAAACCCTTCACTACTAGGGATATCATTCTCATTTATATAACGAATAGTAGACTGAAGGCCCGCTGTAGATAAGGCTGACTGAGCTGCGGGTGCCATGACGGAGAACTCAGGGTCCTCAGGGTTCTCCCCTAGCGCCTCAGTGTACGCATTACGTGGAGACTTCTTAGTCTTACCAACTACCTCATCGTATCCAGAAATCTGTGTAGGAGCGTCAGTAATTCCAGCCCTCGTACCAGCGAAATCCTTATTCACCATAGTGGATGAGGGGTCGCCTCCACCTGAACGCTCCATTACCTCAGTCACATCGCTTACCCCATGAACAGTATTACCCAGCTCAGCCCACTGCTGAAGAGTTACATCCTCTGGTAGGTTGATTGTACGAGAGGTGCCGTTACTATAGGTAACGGTGTACTGTCCGTCGGTTGTAAAGTCAAGGTCTCTTATATCCCTACTTACCGCACCTGGTTCGCTCAACGCTTTATCAGCTGCCATCTGCCGCTCTTCAGCGCTGGTCGCGTTAAAGATTTGATTCCACGAACCGACCGCCTGTTCCTCAATTTTTTCTTTACCTGAACGAGACTCAGCTTGAGAGCTCTTCTCCCACCACTTCTCAGGGCGGGCTGTCTCTTTCTCGTCGAGCATACCACGTAAGCGATTGGTCACCGTCTCCTTAGCCATATCCATCTGGCTCTCTCGGTTGGCGTTAATCTTATCGGCCATCTCCTGTGTGACAGGGGGGACAGCGTCGAGGTTAGCTTTAATCTCTACATCAAAACCTGGCATGGGTGGTCCCGCACTGGGTTGAGATGGGTTGTCTATCAATAATATTTTAGAGGGGTCGTTAGCCGCTTCCTCAAAATCAGAAGTAAATCCAAACGGGGTGCCCTCATCATTAACCTTACGGTTCATTGTTAAGATTGAGCTTACGTTAGTAGGGATAGACAACTGTTCATTGACTAGGTCACGCTCCATATTAAGGTACTCAGGGCTGTTCATAGCAGACTCAAGAGTCTTTACGTTACCCTTCATCATCACCTTAACCTTAGACCCTAGGTTGTCCACGCTAGAAGCTAAGGCTCCCTCCATATCGAAGGCATCGTAGTTAGCTTTCATGCGCATCTTAAGGGCGTTAACCCTCACCCTATCGTTAGGGCTAGTAGACATCTCCTGCACACCCGTCTCAGGATTGGTTATCATTTTAGCTGCGCTTACCTGCCCGTTAGCGGGGTCAATAAAAAGGCTTGTGCTACTAAAGTTACCGAAGCCCTCTGATGTAGCCATTAGGTATTGCTCAAGAGGTTGAGACTCACCGTTCTTAGCTCGCTCCATCTTCTCCCCGTATACCGCTTGGTATTCCTTCGCCATACTAAACGCATCCTTAGTTCCCTGCTCTAGGTTGGCTCTGATATTGGTGTAGTCACTGACGTTCATCTGCCCCGACTTCAGGAGATTCTCCGTGATAAGGGCGTACTCGGACAGGTCGTTAGAGTACTTAGTTACATAGCGGTTGGCGTCCTGGTTCTCCCCTAGTGGCGGGCTAGCAAACATCTCGGCCTGCTCTCTAGCTTTCTGGTCCAGGTCAGCCTTCATACCGTCCCGTATACCACGCTCAGTGGCAATCATCTTGGACATATCACTGCCAACTTTCCCCCAATCTACTTGAGTAGCAGCACTCCTCTGAGCTCTCTTATAGTATGTCATTATCCGAAGGGGTTCATGTTGTAAAATTGATTCTGAGGCATACCAGTTACTTGAGTCCCAAGATTAGTTTGCTGTCCCTGTACGCCAGGCATAGTCACAACTCCTGGTTGAGCTTGTGGCATAGTGTAGTTAAAGGTGTTGGCTCGCGCCATACCCTTCATTGCATTAGGGTTTAGACCACCGATAAAGGAGCCGTACTGCTGGTCATTCATACCACCGACAGACGAGAAGTCTACGCCCCCAATAGTGCCCTGTTGAGCGAGGGACTTTCTATAGTCACCCGCCGTAGCCCCTTTGTTGTTTTGCATAAATAGCTTCTGCATCTTAGCGTCGTTCCTTACGTTGGCTGTCTTCGCGTATAGCGGCGCCATCTCCATACCTTGCTGTGCCACGCTAGCTACGCCTGCCACACCTGCTTGTATGTTAGCGGCTCTAGCCTGCTCAGCAGCAGCGGCTGCTTCTTGAGCTCCCGCTACCTCCTCCAGGTCAAGCTGCGCATTGGCGTCACGTAGGTATTGGTTCTCTCCTATTATAGCGTCCTCTATAGCCGTCATCTCCTGACCCATAGCCGTGCGTACACCCGCCTGCTGTTGTGCGTTTTGCATAGCGATACGCCCAGCGCTAGCACCAGCCCCGCGCGGGTCGGCCTCACGAGCAGCTTGCATAGCGTCGGCAGCAACGACGTTATTTGCCTCGCGCATAAGCTCATATGGCTCCTTCTGGATAGACTTAGCCTCAGCGTAGTTAACGTCCAAACGCTTCCGCGCATCAGCCATAGCTTTAGCTGCGTCAGCCTCGGCTTTATCCTGTAGCTTCCGTTGTTTACCCGCCTGCACAAACGACGCCGTAGTGGTAGCCGCTCCGATAGCTATTGATGCAATTACTCCTGACATAGTAGTCTCTTGTTTAGTATGATATGCTCAGGTAGAGTACGGTAATCAGTAGTGTACACGTCTTCCTCAGCCTCCTCAATGGTTTGTTTGTCGGTCCTATATACGCAGGTCCACGTGCAGTCCTCGTGCATATAAGCCACGCGCTGAGTACCCGTCTCAGTCATCACCGTCATCGGTGCTTGGATTCTCTTTACCTCACCCGTATCCATAAGCACTGACATATCGCCAGATAAGAAGAACGAAGGGTGGTCCTGCTTATGGATGTAACTGATAACGAGCGAGCCCTTAGGCATAAAGATTTCCCTGGTATATAAGCCGTCCTTTAAGTGATGCTTCAATGGCATAGTCTCCTCCATCTCTTTAGTATGGTGAGCGACAGCCCCCTCTTGAGCCAATACCTGCTTGGTAAACTCCTCTATATTCTCCCACAACAACCCCCTATCCTCGTGGATTTGAGACAGCACAGACTCTGGTCCGTTCTTTAATGTTTGTGGTATACCCATACTAATTCAAAGGTAAGAATTTCACGGGAAGGATTTCATGACCTCTGACTTAACAGCAAATAGCTCTACAGCCTCGGTGTCGTCATTGGTTAAAGTGAATACACAGTAGTGACCGAGCACCCCGTGAGACTCAGCTACCTGGTTCTTTACATACAGGATAAAACTTACGTTAGGTACCGCTACCGTACCACTAACCACAAGGTTATTGACTCCGTTAGGGAGGTCCACGTTGATAGACTGTACCGTACCCACAAACACGGGAGTTATAGTAGCTCCTGGGGCTGCGTAATAGATAGCGTCACCGCCTTGACTTGTTGATGGGTCAGCTCCAGTAATCATAGTACCTATGCTGGTGGTCAGAGGGAAGTTGATAGTCGTCGTAGTCCCTACCGTTACAGTAGTTAAACTGTTGCCTATTCCATTGACAGAGCGCAGGTCGTAGTTAGCGAAGTCAGCACCTGTTGTGCCAGAGCCAGCGCTGTTACGGATAAACGCAAACCAGTCTGACTCCTTCTTCTTAAAGAAAGCCTTCTCAATAACACCTGGTGTCTGTAGCTCAGTAACCAGCTCAGCCTTCCACGCGTGGTCACCCTCGTAAGCTATTGTCTTAAACAGCTTATTCATAATAGGCTCTGCGTTAAAGACGCTCTCCATTTTAGATGAGTCCTGACTACCGTAGAAATTATTACGTAACTCGTTGGTGTTGTGCTGCCATAAGTTACCCCCACTAAAAGTGTACAGGTACTGGTTCATACCCTGAATCCACTCAGGGGTATAGGAATAAAATGAAGGCCACCCTTGGGCGGGTGGGCTAAAAGTCAGGGTGTAGTTTCCTTCAGGTACAGGCATAGCTTATTTTTTAGCAAGCAACAAGATTCGTGATAACGCCGTTCGCTACGGTCATAACATAAGTAGCGGGGGTGGCATCTGTTACTTTATAATTTCCCGATGGCAATATATTCTCTCCGTTTATATCTAAAAATACCCAGTCGTGAACCGATAGTGTACCAGGAGTGTTTTTAACAGTAGCTTGATAGAACGTCTGGTCTTCAGTAGAGTTGCAATCGCCCCCTACTAGAGACGAACTAAACGAAGGAAGGACGGCAGGACACGCTACCTTAACGCCCCACGAGGCAGACTTACAGTAGCTAACCACGGTAATCTGGAGGGTAGAAGGGCTAGCCGCTAGCTTAGGGATTATCATATAGCAGCTCTTAGGGTCTTGAGTACTAAAACTGACATCCCCACCTACTATAGTGACTACCGAGGAGGACCCTGTAGCAGCGAAAGCCCCGCCTGAGTATACATAATCAGGTAATGTGTATGGGCTTTCTGTTGTAATAGTGCTAGCGCAAACGCCTGATGTAGAATCACCGAGGTATGTAACACCATCAGTTGTGGATGTTTTATGGTATCCGTCCACCTCTGAGCTAAAAGCGTTATACGTAACTCCGTTATACACCGCGTACATACCGTCAGGGACATCTCCAGGGACGTACTTAATAACGATAGCTCCTGTGCTTTCCCCTAGGTTGGTAGTAATATCGTAGACCCCCTCGGCTCCTCGATGTGTTATCTCGAGGCCATCACAGTCAGAAGCACACGAGGGGCACGATGTAGCAGGGCCAAGCGTGCAGGTAGCGTTGTCTAAATACCTGACGATAACACCGTCAGAGTAGTTCCCTGTAGAAGCACAAGTGGTTAGCGCCACGTCAGTAAAGACGCCCGTTGATGTAGCGAGTGTCGTGCCGTTTAGAAAGTAGTTGCTTATTACGCCCATGATTTAAATTTAAGTGCAGTCACATTCGGTTACGCTAATACTTACCGTAGCTACAACGCCCGTAGTTACAACAGGAAGGCTTCGGCTACACACAGAAGCGCTGCTTCGAGTTGTTATAGTTTGGTAGTCAGTCGCTCCGCCAGCACACTCCGTATAGCTAACCACTACACTAGCTGACCCAGAGTTGGTTATGAGATACTCAGTGCAAGTACCTGAGCCACATACGCAATCGCAGCACGCGTCCTGTGGTTTATTACCGAAGCACAACGCAGCAGGTGTCACTTTCCTATAGTCCCAAATTAAATAGAGGTAGCTATCGCTAGAGTTGACCATATTAAACGATGCCGAGTACTGGTTAGGGGCAAGCGTACTGTCGATAGGCGTAGCAGAGGAAGCTAAACTAAGAAGGGACGAGATGTTAGCCTCGGTATTGTTGTATAACGTATTACTTCTCAAGTACTTGAACCCATCAGAAGTGGTATCAAAATCGTAGTCGTCAGGCTGTATCTTATTGGAGATAAGTTTTACGGAAGCCGTATCCGATGGGATGATATTAGCCCCTTGAGAACCTGTGATAACAGTGTACTGAGAAACTAGCGGGAACTCAGCCGCCGAAGAGAACTCCATCTGTTCAGAGTGAAGGGCAGACTCAAATACTCCGCTGTCGTCAGTCCATCGGTACTGGTTATGGATAAACTTCTCGGCGTCACTAAGCGAGGTCACACCCACCAGTATGATAGTAAGGGGCACCTCGGTAGGGCACTTCACTGTTATACCTAATACAATTGGACTTGACCCGTTATTAACGAACTCTAAATCAAGTTGAGTAGCCGCGACAGAGTTTTTGTCTATTATAAAACTTCCGTTAATACTAGCATTACTCACTTGTGTTGTGTCGACTGAATTGTACGTAGATGTAATATCAAAAGTATCACCAGAACTAATCTGAAATACGGTATACGAAACAGTGACGTCACCCACCAGCTCACCCAGGTCGTAGCATAAACTAAGACCAGCGATAGGTACTGTAATCCGTTCCGTAATACCACACTCAGCGCACTTAACGGTTAACGGCAGCGCCTGGGTATTGCTACTAAGAACATACTCGTTCATATAAGGGTCAAATCCCCCAATCTTTTGCGTATTAAAGCTGGAGATAAACAAGTCCCTAAACCAGCTGCGCATACCCGCCTCAGAGATAACCTCTAAGCTTTCGTTCTGCGCTGCCGAGCCCGTTAAATGGATGACGGCCCCTCGCTTGGCGTCAGTAAAATACTTATGCGGTCCCCACTCAGCGAAGCTCTCTGGGTTATTGCTGATACCGAACTTCTCGATACGTGATATCTGAGTACCCAGCACCTCAGGTACGGAAGTAAGAGCGCCACCACCCGTGCTGTCGGAGAGTAAGTTCTTACCCGCTAACACATAAGATATCTTGTCCTCCTGAAGGGTAAGGATGTCAGTCTCTCTCGCAAAGAGTTTCTCTACAGGACCAAAGGATTCCTCTAGTGGTTTAAAATTGAGCAGACCTAAGTTAAACTCGTTGAGTTTATTGACGTTAGACTCGTTATTAAAGACACCGCTATACGTAAGGTCAGCAAAACGGTCAGCCTCTTTATAGTCCTGTGCGCTTACCGAGGTGACACGGTTACCTAAATTAATAGCCTTACCGATAATCGAGTCACGTACCTTATAACTTTCTACACCGTTACCAAAAGAGATACAGTTGAAGAACTTAAGGTCTATAAGAGCTGGAGTTGTATCGGATTGGTTCTGAGAGATACCCCCTCCCGCATGGAACCCCTCTGGCATAGGGTAGGACACACTCGACTCATACCATACGTCAGGTAAAGCGTCAGGGGGAAGCGTTTCAAACACAACAGTATCGTCAGCCCTGAATATATTCCACCTAGTACGAATCTGCGATTGCTTTTTGTCGCTACTTCCGCACGCCTCCGTTCCACGAGTAATCCATTTAATAACACTTCCGCCCGTAGGTTTATACCACTTGCACTTTAAGTCGTATACGTTTTGGATATTAGTTGTCTGCCCTAAACCGTAGTTGTTAGCGGTAGTAGTGGTGACACCCTCATAATCAAAAGTCAACTCCTCCGTAGTGTCGCCGCCCACTTCCTGTGTCCCGTCGTTTAAAGTGGCTGAGATATTATCGCCCACAAACCACTCCACGATATCAGTGTAGTCCTGAGAAGCTACCCATATCTTATTTAACTTATATATCCTGCGGTTGCACCCGTTAGCTTGACCGTCGCCTCTGCCCCTTCGCTCAAATGTCTGAGTCAAGTTAATCCTAGTACCAGCAGGGACGTCCATACTGCTAGGGATACCTTCATAAACCTGCAAGGGAGCATCGTTGCTAGCGTTCGCTGTTGTAGTTTGCAGAGAGGGAGTGCCCGTGATAAAGGAGTCATCTGTAGTTACGACATTTATAGCCGCCGAGCCCACCTTCATATAGACTCCGCTAGGTATAGCGGATACACCTGTGACAGTAATAAAATCTTCTTCCTGCGCTTTCTTCTCTAACACAGTGATGTACTCACACGAGGAGATAGCATTATCAACGTCACGCTTTACGATAAGCCTGTCCCCCGTCTCTACCTTCTGAGCGTTCTCCCCCTCCAGTAAGAAGTAGGTGTTGTTAGTAAGGTCCTCGTTGAAGAATATGCTAGAGTATACCGTCTCGTAGTTCTCTCGGTCAGGCTTGATAACAAACTTATATCGTGTAGCAAAAGCAGGGGGCAGCTGCTGCGTAGGTATAGTCGCCTTGATATAGTTCTGGTCAACAGAGTTAGCACACGGAACATGGATGGTATTGTTCGGACTAACCAAAGCCGTAGTAGCCCTGTTGTAATCGTCCATATACACAATACCTACCTCGTAATCGCGGTTACTATGAAGGCTAGTAGGGTTGCTTACCGACCTGTACTCTAACTCGTTAACGCTAATGTTATAGTACTCAAATACATTTAAGCTGCTATTGGGCGTTGTTTGATTATTTACAAAACGCATAGCAGGAAACTGAAAACTAATTACGTTTCCGTTAATAGAGGTAACGATAGCCTGCTCCAACGCGTTGATACCACTAGAGTATTTATACGAAGGGTCAGGGTTGCCTCCCCCTATTGTAGGTGGTATAGCACAATTAAACCTGTCGGTAAACGTAACCCCATCGCACGATGTTTCAGCAGGGTCTGCGGCGTAAACAGGCAGGATGTTGGTGTTGGTTCCTATCTTCTCCTGGAAGTCAGCGCTGTTAAATAAAGCGTCTAAACTAGCGAAGTTCTGCTGTAGTGTATAAGAGAAGTTTACGGTCACCCCCGAAGTCTGAGCCTTACCTCCAACGTTAGCGGGAGCGGCATAGCTCCATTGAGCGTGGTTAAGAGTAATACCAAAATCTATGACCGCGCCAGAAACAAACTCCGAGTTAAGTATTACGGAGCTAAAATCTACATTGAGCACCCCGTTCGGTACGGTCTGCTGAGATTGGTCAGGGTCAATAGTGTATACACCGCTACTTGTAGTCGAGTCGTCAACCAAGTCAAAGACGCCGCCTTCCCTAGATATACGCTCTACCTCGTACTCAAGCTTAATTGGGTAGCCGTTCTGACTCAGTAGATTGTACCCATCCACATAGTTGCCATACACTAAGCGGTTACCCATAACGGTTTGCGCCTTAGCAAATCGAGGTACGTTATCATACAGACGTAATATCTCAGACGACGGAAGTAATGTAAATATCTTATTGTTAGAGAAATTAAAGGTATAATCTATATTGTCACCGTACCCAAGGTCAGCTTTATTAATCTTCTCGATAACCTTGATGGTACTGCTGTTCATCTCCTTGAACAACAGGTCAATACCCACCACTAAAGGACCTCCTGAGTTAAAGGTAACAGCACAGGAATTAGTAGAGTTAACCATACCCTCATTGAGGTACGACTCCACACTTAAGTTATACCCGTTAGGGATAAAAGAGGGGGCCGTAAACTGAGAGGTGGCTGAGTACTCGTTGTCCTCGTACTTATAACGGTAAGCGAAACAAATAAACCGCTCCTCCATAAAGTTCTCCTCGGCGATACCAGGAGCCTGGAAGGGCAATATCGTAGGCGAGTTAATAGGTGGTCTCTTAATGACAAGGATAGACTCATCTGAGAACTGGTCTATATACACACCGACAACCAGGTCAGGGTTAGCGTAGTCCTTATCCACGTTAATACGTCGAGGCGCATTGAAGTCGTCAGTAAAGAACAGCAGGTTGTCTACCAGGTCAACGCCCGTGATGAGGTGCTTGTCGTCAAAGTTCAACGTGGTCTTTGTGCCTGACCCGTCGTTGATGCTTATGACATGGTACACAAGGGACTCGGTGATGGCGTTGTACGAGACAATAAGGTCTAGCTTATTGGTGGGGTTATCTATAGCTCCTCCGTCACCTGACGCCGTGTAATTAGAGTCATGGATAAACCAGTAGATAGTCTCGTTAGCTCCGTCAGCATACGAGCCAATACAACGCGCCGCTGCGCTTAATGAAGTGCCGTTATATGTGTTAGATACATCGATAAACTTAAGTGTTGTAAGCCGCGTATTGCCCTTGGTATTTTCTATTGAACCCACCTCGGAAGCCTCAGTAGAGCCCAATCGAATATTCAACGCGTCTATATACTCACCATTGGGAACGAGTCGCTCGTCCAATGATTTGTTCATACGACCCTGAACAAAGTTTCTTACAATATTTGCCATGTTACTTCAGCCACTTGTCCCGTCCCCTAAGATTCATAAGCAACCTACCTGGGTGGATATTACTAATTCTAATCTTAGCATTACGAAGCAATGCTGACTTGTTCTTCTTAGCGCGGTTGACCACGTACTCCTGAACGCCCAACTTAGAGTTGAGGATAGCGTACTGGATATACGCGTACACGTACTCCTCGAATAACTTGTTGACCATAACCTGGCTGTCGTCACCACCCATCATACCGTCAGAGACATACTCTAACACCACGGACTCACCTGATACGCCAGAGCTGAAGTTAATAACGCCTGACTGCTTATCTATAGCGAAGGTAGGGTTAGCGTTAGCCGTCTCTGTATTGAGGCCATAGCGCCCGCCAATACCGTAGTCAAAGTACCATAGCCCGTCAACACACCAGCCCTCTGAGTTGTTGTACGCGCTATTCTCATTGAGGTAGATAGTCCGCTTAGAACCGCTAATCCTATCCATATCGATAGGTGAGTTCTCTGGCTTTAAGACATTGCCCTGCTCATCGAATAAGATTCTCAGGTTGTTGTCCTGTAGGTAAGCCCCACTCCAGTTAGTCTGGATGTTCTCGCTCAAAGGATACAGCAATCCATTTCGGTACGTAGAGATACGCACCCAGTTGACGTAGTCCTGTGGCAATACAAAGCGCAGCTGGTCAGAGACAGTGAGCTGCAATATCTTAATCTCCTTAAAGGCGTCGTAGTTTAACTCCTGTACCGCACGCTTAGCGTGGAATACAATCTTATAGCGCTCCTCGTTATTAATCAACGAGTGGTTGCCGTTATACATCAACAAGAAATTCGTTACGATATCGAACAACGAGACGTACTGATAGCTGCCCCAGTTAGCATCCTCTGGATTGGCGCCGCCATTCTCATAGTACTGATAGTCAGATATATATCCCATTACCCTTGTTGTTTATTCTTCGCCTCCTCCCCGTTAGCGTACTGATACACGTCACCCTCGCGGATAGAGATACCACACTGCTGCAATATACGATTCACCAATCGGTACTCATCGTCAATAGCTATCTCAAAATCTTGATAGCCTGAGACATTAGGGTTGAAGATAGGCTCGCCTTCAGTAACAAGTGAGAACGTCCACTGCGGAGCTTTAGGATAGCGGATGTACTGGCACCGGATAGAGTTAACCGAGTTAAACGACGCGGGGAACACGGTCATAGTGCTGCCCTCCGTGGTATAGGCGGGGTAGTATATAGAAGGCGCCGTCAACTGCGATGTGTTTAGCAATGTGATGTTGCTATGTGTAACGTACTCAGCCTCACCGCGTAATATCCGTGGTGTCGTGGCCGTGTCATAACACAACACCTTATTTAAAAGGTAGTAGTCATCGCCCGTAGTGAGCTCCGAGGGTAGCGAGAAGGTGTTGTCCGCTATGTTAGCTAAGTCATTAGTGACAGAGAAGAAATCAATTACCTCGATAAGGCTCTTTGCAATATCAGCGTACCCTGTACCTGATTGACGAGCGTTCTCTTTATTGAGCTGCTTATTGTAATCCGACATATACTCGTCGAATATTTCTAGCTGCGCCTGCTTAGCGAATAAGTTAAAATCTGCTGGTGATATATACCCGTAGTTGTTCTTATTCAGTATCGACAGGACAGTGTTTCTGACTGAGTTTATCATAGGTCAACCTTTGCTCAAAGATAGCCAAAAAAAAGGGGCCGCTATTTGCGACCCCTTTCCTGTAAAATACAATTAAGCGGATTAAGCATTTATAATACTTGTCACTGCTTTAGGAAGTTGTAATTCGTAGTAAGGTCTTGTCCAGCTTGTTGCCAAAGCAGCTTCCGCTGCATTTACAATAGCTAGATACACATCAGAGCCCACTTGCAAAGCTGTTGTAATAGTTGTAGTTGTTCCGTCTACATAATCTACAGTGACAGTTCCTGCTGTTGCGCTAGCTGTACCGACAGCTTTGATGCCATTGATATTGATTAATTGGCCTGTGACAGGCGCGTTTGTAACCTTGAGAAATTTTACCATTTTAAAAAAATTAATGGGTGAATAAAGACCAAAGATACACTGAACAAATTAAATCGCAGACTCAAGCATCCGTAAGTGCTCCAGCCCGTTGTCACCCATAAGGTAAGCGCCAGCCGCTGTCATAGGGTCATCACCAAATGGAACGGTAAGCATCTTCTTCTTATTGGTAGATGTATTGAACCAAATCTCCTGCTTGTTCTTACGGAACGTAAGGAGTCCTTTATCAAAGAACCCCTGGACAGAAGCGTTGAAGTTAAGCTCAGGGTCATTGACAGCCTGTAAAAAAGCCTCGGCGTTATGACGGGCGAAGATGAGCATATCTCTACGTAGCTCAGCTGTAGTTTGAGAGGACGGGTCCATACCAAATACCACGCGGGCTACATTCTCAATTTGCTCGATAGACATCTCACGACATTGGATAAGGGCGTCTACCTCTAGGTTGACAGCCTCTAACTCTTTATGAGCGTCGCGCTCATTATTAATCTCCTCGAACTTAATACCATTTAAAGGGTGGTACTGGAGGAACTCTTGTAGGACTGGATTCTGTCTAGAGACCGAAAGGAATCCATCCTCAAATACGATAGGTTCTAAAACCACGTTGCCGTCCTGCTCATCCACGAAGGGTGACTTCTGGTTGCGGGCGTAGCGTAGAGTTTTATTAACTCCAGCATCGTCATCCCAATATAGCAGCGGTGTACGGGCGTTACCTTGTGCAGGAATCATATACGCCAATGGCGCTTGTTCCTTAGTTAGTCGGTAGATTCTATCTACCATAGGGGCTTTACTTTTCATTTGATATGATTTAGAATTTAAAATAGAAGAAGGGGGGACCGTAGTCCCCCCTCATTCCTCAGTTTATTATGCTTCGAACAAGAAGAAGTTATTCGCTCCCAAGGTGCATACAGCACGCTCAGAGAGGAAGTTAACTTCCATCGCATCGAGAGAACTAGTAGCGGCGCCACCAGCAGAACCAGTAATCCAAGTCTTGTAACGACGGTCTTCAGTTTCTGAAGCGCGGTACCGAACGTGAAGGAAAGGTCGCTTAGCGTTCTTACCTAGGATTTGGTCATATACAGATGTAGAGCCAGCTGGAACTAACAAGCCGTTGATACGTCCTGAACCAGTTGCGGTAGGTAATCCACCACGCATAGTTGGGTCGTTCAAGTACTTCCAGTCAGACTTATAGAAGTCATAGCCACGACGGAATCCAGTGAATCCGAGGTTCAACGCCATGTCCTTATCGTTGTCGAAAAGACCGTAAGAAGTACCACCTGCTCCGTAAGAGTTTTGAGCAGCCAACATATCGTCGATGTCAAAGCTAAACTGACGGTCAACGAAGATTACATTTTCTTCGATAGCGCCTTGCTTATCCAATCGTGAGATGATAGTGTCAAAGTCAGCCAACGTAGTTGGGTTACCTCCGCCGTATACATTACCTCGGTCGTTAACTACATAGAAGATACCTTCAGAACCAGCGCCTGTTGGGTTATTACCAGTAGAACCATTGCCTAACAAGGCGTCAGCACCTGAACCTTGTACAGCAGGTACAGCTTCAATCATAGCAGTCTCCAAGTAATCGTCGAAACGAAGACGTGTCTCGTGCTCAGACTTCATATACCATAGGTATCCGCTAGCTCCGTTTTCGGTTTGAATCTCAACCCATCCGATTTGAGCCATGTCAGAACCAGAGACAGCGTACTTGTCCTTGATGATGATTGGCTTATTCTCGAAGAAGATATCGTCAGACTCTAAAGAACCCTCCATACCATTAGTTCCTTTAGCGAACTCAGAACCATAGATGAATACAGTGAATCTATCTGTTCCAGCTGCTGGAATTGCAGGGCCAGTAGCCGAGTAGTAGTTAGCTTGGAATGTTTGAGCAGCAGTATCTACATTGCTTACAACTGCTTTAAATAAACCAGCAGCTCCAGTAGTACGAGAGATAATTACAGTCTGTCCGTTACGGAGAGCCATAGCATTATTCGCGCTAAAAGGTGTTGGGTTAGCATTTGATACAGGAATTGTATAAACATCCGCTGTACCAGGTGTAGCAGCGTTAGCTGCTGCTGTTACATCAGTATACTTTACGTGGAGACGTCCTTGTTCTGCCCACTTAATAAGGTCAGAGTTAGAAGGCATCTCAGCTCCTACCATACGTAAGAAACCAGAGATGGTACGATTACCATAACGCTCGAATTCCTTCTCATAAGTATCAGGGAGATACTGATTCAAGAAATCAAAGTTGGTAATATAATTTGTTGCTGTGGGTACTTGCTGAGCGCTTGGCTGCAAGTTAAATCCTGGGTCTGTTTTAACTGCCATTTTTTCTTTTTAAATAATTAAGAAGTGCGTTTAACACTTCGGACTTTCAAGCCTCGTCCCGAATCTGGGCTGACGGCTTTAACACTAAACTCACCCTTCGATACCGCTTGAGGTGTGCTACGTTCAGACATATTAATATTCTTTGTCTTACGCATCACATCGTCCACAGCTTCTGATTTGCCTTGCTCATAAAAGAACTTAGCAAATTTCTCTGGGTTCATCGCGACGGCCAAAGATTTGTGGTAACCCACAGCGTCGTTAACGAGGCCCTTATCATCCACGAACTTGTTAATCCAAGCTTGCGGAGTGTCTTGTAACTTCCTTAACTCTGCCTTATCTCCAGGAGAAAATACATACGACTTGTCGTCTATAGCGAACTCAAAACCTTTGAACTCACTGCCGAAAACCTCATCGGATTTCTGGCCAAACCACTCTGCCTTACGCGTCTGCTCCTCTTGAAAAGTCTTTGACTGTTCAACATACTGCTTGTAGCTCTGATACTCTTCGTTGTCTTCTAGAGAAAGACTCCCGCTTGACTCAAGGGGAATCTTGTAAGCCTCTTTCTGTTCTTCGAAGTGCTTCTTTGCCTTAGCAATAATTTTTTTCTTAGCGACCTTAGTCTTCTTGATAAAGGCTTCATCATCTAAGTCCTCGTCGTAATCATACTCCTGCATTACGGACTCGATGTCCTCTTCATCTAGCCCCTCCTCTGTAGCCATAAGGTATTCCTTTAGCATAGTGTTAGGGTCAACTGTATCTACGTCTCTGTTAAGCTTAACAAAGTCCTCGATACCACGGCCAGTTTCTTTCTTGTACTTAAAGTACGCGGCTACATCCTCAGGTAACTCTTCCGATTGAGCACGCTCCTGGTTAAGCTCATCTAACGAAGAGATATCTCGGCCATATCGCTTACCGATATAACTAAGGACGTCCTCCTCTTTAAGTTCCTGGTCCACCGCCGCTTCAGCCATAGGCTCCGCAGGGGTTTCGTTTAAACTCTCCTCGTGCTTTTCTAGAAGCGCCGCCTCTACCTCCTGCACTGATTTAGCTTCCACGTCTTCTACTGCTCGTACTTTAATTTCCATTAGATTGAATTTAATTTTTTATCTCGGCTCGAATTCAGCTAGGTCAAACCCATCCAAACTATCCTCGTTAGACTCAAACGTCTGTGGAGGTAAGTTGTTCTTGCGCTGGTTGATTAACCGTGACTGCTCTGTATTCTGTTGGCTGATACGGTCGGACTTTGCTTGCTCCTTGTCATTCTCACGAGTCTGCATACCGTCTTCTACAATACCTTTCAGCTGCATCTGATAGTTGAACTCGGTCTCCATAAGCTGAGCTTTAAGCTGAGCTTCGTTGTTCATCTTCTCAATATCAAAGGCCACCTCAGCTTGCTTAAGCTGCATCTTCCCTTGAATTTCCTGCTGGTTTTTCTGCATAGCCATCTGGCCTGCCATCTCCTGGGACTTAAGTTGCTGCTGCGCTTGCATAGCTTGCTGCTGCATCTGCATCTTCTCTTCTCTATCCTGCTTAGCGACACGCTTCATCTTAAGAAGCTGGTTGGCCATCTTCAGGTTACGGAGCTCCCTGATGTCAATAGCGTCCTCTAGGTTGATATCGCTTTTAGATAAAGCCATCTGGATATTCTGCTCCAGCATAGCCTTCTGCTCTTCGTCAGGAGCCACTTCAATAAAGATACCGAAGTCGTATATATACAGGTCCTTAATATCCTCTAGGATACTGACGTTGTACTTGCCAATCTGATTAACGAACTGCTCCTTAAAGTCAGCGTATTCTAATATGTCAGAGATACGATACGTCAACCCCTCCGCTATAGACCTATAGATATAAAGGCCCGCGTCCAGGATATGGCGCGTAGCTGTATTGGAGTTTAAAGCGGCTAACTTCTGAACACCCACTAAAGAGTATGGGTCAGGGGTAGAGCCGTCACGCGCTTCGTTAAGTCCCGTGACATCGCGAATCATCTGTAGGTAGTGATTCATATTCTGAATCAACATCTGGGCTTTGTTAGCTCCAGAGCTAGAGTTCAACTGAGTGATAGGCACCTTGCCCTGGTTGTACTCCCCGTCCTGGGTATAGCTTCTGCCTACTACACTACCCGTTTGGAAGTAAAGACGTAGGGCGTCCTCTGGGTTGTAGGCGTTGCCCGTCCCTAGGTCCACTTCGTTAAGGCCGTCAGCGTCGATATACACGCCGTCAGGGACGGTACGTGAGATAACCTGCTGCAACTTAAGGTGTGTAATCTGGATGAGGTCAGCAAAAGGAATCATACGCCGAGTCAATGACTCGATAACACCCTTATACATACGTGGCGCAACGGCTACGTAGTTAGGGAGCGCGTGTTGGCTAGCCGATTTAGGGCGAACCATATTCTCAGCTACCTCCCACTTCAGTAAGGTGTTGGTTCCCATAACCATAACGCCGTCGTACCACACGTCAATAGTCTTTTCTACCTTCTCGAAGTTCCCCTCCTCCATCATCTCGGCAGGCGGGTTGAACTCGTCAGTCTTCTCAATCATACGAGACCCGTCATTCTCTAAGAGCTTCTTCTTATAGACAATCTTCTTAGTTGTCTTATAGTTGAAGTACATCAAGGTCGTGGTATCTCGATAGAAGATATCGTTGTCGTAGTACTGAGCCACGTTATAGTAATCGTACCAGCTCTGGCCGTACTTAGATATCTCCTCTAAATCCTCGTTGGTAAGGGTGGGGTCAATCTTCAGCAGCTCTATGATAGGAACTGTTTTAATCTCACCCCAATAAAAGCAATCTTTAAAATGCGGGTCCTCGGTATAGCTGTAGACCACGTTAGCAGGGTCTACGTAAGACACCTTTACCCCAGAGCCCTTAAGAAACTCATGCTTTGCCACGCTAACACCCAGTACCATCTGGTCGTAATCGAACCGCTTACGTAAATCGTCGTAGTGGTTCTCGTCGAAGATGGTGTTGATAGCTTCCTCCTCTGCAATCTCAATAGCTGGCTTAAACTTAAGCTGCATATATAGCTGTAGCTCCTCGTCCGTTTCAGGGAGCTCATCAGGGTCCATCGTAAATGGATTGACACCTGTCTCCTGCTGGATAGTTTGAAGCATAGGCTTAGCAGCCATCTGCCCCTGTATCATATTCTGATACTTACTACGGCGAGAGAGGGATAGCGCGTCCTGAGCGTAGGCGTTTATCTTAAAGAGCCGCTCCGACATACCGTTAACTACGATATCAATAAACTTAGGCAGGATAGGAACGGGTGTCCAGTCAAGATTTAGATATGACAGGTCACCGTCAACAGCTAACTCGTTCTTATACTTAGCTACGGATTGCTCACCGCGTGCGTACAATCTTAGACGGTTGAAGTCCCGCCACTGGTTATAGAACCTACACTGATTGCCGTCCTTCTTGAACCACTCATACTGAATGGCCTGACCGATTTGCAACCCAAATTCCTCCGTCGCTTTCTCAGCATCAGTAACGAATTGACTAGGGAAACCTGCCGCTGAAATATTTACTTTGACGTTCTTCATGTAATAAGCTCACTCGTATTCCCAGAGTTACGATACCTCGCGAAGTTAAGACTAATTTTTTTTTGTTTCTGCTCAGGTGTATATAGGTGTTTTTGGTTGGCCATGATAGCCAAACCTGAACTTATAGTAGCGTCAAAAGCAGTACGATTACTGATATCAAACTTAGCCCAGTCCTCTAACGTCCTAACGAATGGCATAGACCCCATATCGTCAGGGTCCCTAAAGGTTCCCTCCATATCCAACCCTATATGCTTCTCGACATACGACTCTATAGCGGCGGCGTGCGCCTGCTTTACATCCTCCGACGAGTTAGGTATACCACCTAGCTCGCGCTCTGTCTTCGAGAGCTTAGTGTAGTGTTTGTCAGGGCGGTTCATACAGAACCCACGGTAGCCCCTGTTCTTAAAGTGGTATAGCAGCCTAGGTTTATTGTTCTCTACAAGGATAGGCATACCATAGAACACACAAGCCATAAGGACCTCTTCGAAAAATATCTCAGCCGTCTGGGGTCGCGCGACATACTCCAGGAAAAACTCGTTAGTAGGCGCCTCATCCATATGGAACTTAGTCATGCCGTGCAGCGCCCCGTTAGAACCGCCCCCACCCACAACTCCTGATATATCATACGAGTCACAGCCAAAGGAACCTAGGTGCTCGTTGCCCGCGTACTTAATACCGTGCTTCTCAATCACCCTGTTCTGCATACCCTTCTGCGGTGTCCAGCTTACGTTGAAACGCCCACGTTTATCTGGGTAGAACACCACCTCAGTATCTTTAATACCGTCCTTCCACCGAAAGGAGCCCCTTGTTGTGTAGTGCTCCTTCATTAAAGAGTCCGCGTAATCTAACTGCTGGTATATCTTAGTTAGGTTGAACAGCGAGGACTTACTCTCGTCACGGAAAGCGTGAGACTCCGTTCTAGGGAACTGCCTATAGAATTCGTTAAGCGCATCAGGGTCATTCTTTAAAGAACTTACCTCCGCCTCCCAGTAATCAATAGCTCCGTTCTTAATCTTCTGGTTGTCAACCCCTAACAAAGGCTCCGATGGCTTATGGAATACAGGGTGACCGAACCTATCGATAAACCCCTCCATGTTATACTCCATAGGGATAAACAAAGAGTACATACCACTGAGGGTCTGGCCGTTAGCGTTACGTTTCTCTATACTAGAGTCCTCATATAGCTTCTTAAAGTTAGAGCCACCCTTATTAAGCGCGTTAGAGGTGGACCCCATCATACACTTACCTATAATTCGGCTACCCAGTCGCAGGCAGGTCTTCGTTACCCTCCAGTTATTGAGGATGTTGTTGGGTTTAATCCATTTACCGCTCTCGTCATGTACTAACAGCAGCAATTTCTCCCCGTCATAGCTGTTATCATCCGTATTCTTCCAGTCGATGGTGGTATCGAGACCTACTATCTCGTCATTACCCACCTCGTGCATATTCTTCTTGGTAATTTTAGACGCAGGAACCCGAAAAGCTAGCTCCGTCTTCGGCTTATCCATACCATCCTGGATAGGCTTGAAGAAAAAGGGCAGGCGGTTAGCGATAGGAACCACCTTATCGGTGAACATCTTCTTAGCGTCACTACCAGTCTTAGAAAGTACCCCTACACGGGCGTCTTTTGCTAGCGTACCTGTATTTACGCACTCCGAGGAGCCCATAAAGGAGAATCCAGAACGTCTTATCTTAAGGTACGAGATACCGAAGCAGCGCTCGTCAGCTTTACAGGCTTCCCAGAATATAAAGAAGATACGGTTGGCCTCTCTAAAATCAGGGTATCCTATATCGATACTCGTCCACTGGAGATACATATAGTGCGCCCCCGTGATATAGGTAGACACTCCGTTATTCATAAACCAGTGGCCCGCCTCACGCTTATCGAACTCAGACTCTATATAGTCCACCCAGGTATCCTTAAACACAGCGGTCATATCATTCCACTGGAAGATAGACTGGATTTTAGATAGCGGTTTAGGGAGCGGCTCCCGTACCCAGTACTCGTCGCTACGTTTTCCTTTACGTTTTACCTCTTCTGTATTTAAAGGCAGCGCGATATTTAACCCTGAGATATTAATTATCTGACCGACCTTACCCGTCTTGGATATGACCACCATATCGTGCTTCTCGTTGTACCCATACACCCAAGTGCTGGCTTGGTTCTTTCGAGCCAACGCGCTTTTAGGTACATGGTCGTGAAGGACGCGATGTAATTTATTTGGACCGTCGTTCTGCAAATCCCTGCTTGGTGTCTTCTCGTCCTGAGGTGGATACACTTAAATCTAGCTGCTCCTGCTCAGAATCAATTTTATTTAATATCTCGAACGCATCGAAGATAGCTAGCTTCTTGGTAGCCGCTGCATTCTTTAACCTATCAGCCGCCAACTCGTCTTCCTCGTTAGGTTTTATAATATCCTCCTGAGCCACCTTGATGAGCTGCTCTACAGCTCGGCGTCCAGCAGCTATAATACGAACCTTTAGTTCTTTAGACTCCATCTAGTATGGTAGTTATCTGGTGGTCGTACATACGGTACATCTTCTCTCCATCCACGGAGAACTCGTACTCACTGTCTGGTTTAAAGGTGACCTTATCTCCTGCCTTCACGCCCATACTCGTTAGCGCTTCGTTAGGGTAGCGCATAATACCTGTTAGCGGCTCTTCCTTAAGTGGCTTCATAAGAATCCAATCCTCAGGAGCGACAGGTTGAACGAAGCAATACCTATCGTAGGCGTGCCACTCACCGTCGTGACGGTACATATAGAACTGCTCCGTATCCACGAAGAAGAGGTCGTCACGGAAAAAGCTCTTGCCGCTTTGCTGCCTACCCTTCATATCGTTATAGAACTTAAAGACGTTGTGGTGCACTAGGAGCGTGTCACCCACATCTATAGGGCCTTCGTACCCTAAGGGCAGGGCGATAACCTCCGCCTCCCTTGTCGAGGACGTGTGGTCCTCCTCAGAGGTGCTGGTTATAATATCCATACCCTCAATCTCTTTCGAGTTGGTGTATCGTTTCCCGTTAACGGGACGGGCGATAAAAGAAAATGGTGACCTCACTAGTCAAAGTTAATGTCATATTCAATAGACATAGGCATTGTCTTCTTGAATTCCTTCCACAAGTAAACCCTGTTAGACTTCTGTATCCATATCATAACAGACTCAGAGTCCTTATCGTAAGAGATAAGATGAATGGTATAGCTTCCACCGAGTATCTCCTGACCCACTAGGTAGTGCATAGCACCTCCCTTATAGTCAGGGCCTACAGATATCTTACGGATAAGCATAGCTTAGATAGAATGAACCACGAAGTTTATGTGCTTACAAGTAACATTTGTAACGGCGCTATTTTTTATACGAACCTTTAGAGATTGATTGTAGGCTACGTTCGTGATACACGTCATAGACAAACTAAAATCATCACCATTCCCAGGAGCTTCCGCATCTTGTATGGAGGCCACAACATCAGGACCGTTGTTATTCAATACAGCTGTAATTGTATCTCCGTTTCCAGTGCTTAACGTCATAATTACAGTTACCTGCGAAAGCAAGGTAGTCTGGGGTGTGTTGGTATTTGTTACCAAGTTGCTTGAAGATTGATATCCATCAGCCAAACCCTCAGAAAGCGTCACATTTAAATCTACATAAGTATCCGCCTGCGATATGGTTGTTACCGATGTAATATTCGAGTACGCGTCGATATAATAAGTAGGAGCTGTCGCTGAAGACAGCGAGTCCACCCTAATGTTCTTAGTGGCGTTAGAGTCATTCGCGTCGCTAACCACAATCAGGTCAGACGGACTAGGTGTAACGGTTCCGTATGTACTAATCTTAGGCATACGTTCTTACGCTTTTCGGTTCTTACCCATGACAACGGCCTGAAGGATACGAGACAATACATTGACAATACGGTCGTCCTTCTTGGTTTCTGTCAGCGCGGTCATAGTTCCTGCCGCAGTCAAAACAGCCAATGCAATCTCGGACCAGTATGATGCTAAAAAATTCATGTCGTTTCGTTTAAAAATTTATACTTATCCTGAACATCGAATGAAGGGCAAGCCTTTTTTGAATATTCGTTGTGTCCGTGGATACTTAACGCTCCAAAAATAAGGCGTAAACTTTTAACGAGATTCAAGAACGATATATCCTGCATCTCGGTCATAGTGTCCAAGGGTTTTAGATTGTCATCCATGCCGCCTATATAGCATACACCTATAGAGTCTAGGTTGTGCGCGTAGGCGTGCGCCCCAACAGCGTCTATATCCCGACCCTTATGCACTGAGCCGTCGGCGTAGATACAGAAGTGGTATCCTATATCTTCCCACCCGCGAAGCATATGCCATCCACGTATATCATCAACAGTTACATCGCGTCCACCTGGGGTGGCTGAGCAGTGTAAGATAATTCGTTTTAGGTCCCTCATTGAATTCCCTTCTTAGCGAGCAATAACTTAATATCGTTTACGCCATCGACCAAGAAGTCAAGGCTCTGCTGAACCTTAGTCTCCTGTTTTTCTAATGAGAACAGCCTTGCTTTAATTGTAGTTACCTCGTTTGTCATCTTAACCCACGTTCCTATAATCCCCCCAAGAGCTCCGATAGCAATAGAGACAACCTCATAATCCATAATAGTTTGTGTTTACCCCATAGTAAGAGAAGAATAGTCAATAGGCTCAGGACACTCCCACTCGTTAGGGTTAGGCGGGTATGGGATACGGTTAAGGCATTCGTAATACCAGCCTGGGGTATTGGTGATGAGGTCGATATAGGCCGCCATCTCCTCTTCGGTCTCGAAAAGCTCTAGGTACTTCTGCCCCGTGGTAATCTCTCCTTTAGCAGAGTACCCGTAGTTATTACGCGGGTTGCTTAAGATATCCTCTGGGTTGGTATAGGCCAGCCAGAACGAGGCGTCAACAAATTTGTACGTATGGTGCGACATTACTCTTCAATTAATACAGCGTCCTCGATATCTCCTTCTACAGGCTCTGGTGGGAACCATCCGTTGGCCTCCATATATGCCTGGTCGTGGACCGTACACTCGGTCGGAATAATCTGTTCAAAGAGAACAGTCGGCGACGTGGTGATAAGCGTAGTAAGCGCGTCCATCTCTGCTTGTGGCATCAATGGGAATAGAAGCTGTAGCTCCGTCAAGTCCACCGCTGCGTTGACATAGATAACCCAATCTAAAATAATCGATAGCGCCGCCTCCCCTGTAGTAGGATGGATGACAGAGCCGAATAGATTGAAGTTCGCCTCGTCAGGGTTCTGGATAGACTCAGGACGCGTGATGCAGTACAACTGACGTGAGATAGCTGCTGCTCGCTCCTCAGACGTAAGCCCTCCTTCGGGAGGTACGATTAGATAGTTACTCATAGTGTGTAAAGATAAACATATTAATAGATGTCGTAGAAGAAGTTGATGTTGTATTCGATTCCTGCGCGTTTTCCTAAGGCTTCTTGGTCGGATGGATATACAATAAACTCGTTAAATAAACCTTTGAAATTTGTGCTGAATGTGCCTCCAATACGGATGCCAGAAATTCCGTTTGTTCCAGGGTTTCCTGTTAAAATCGAACTGCCATTAAACCATATTTCAGAGTTTGCACCATCAAACAATGAGAAATCAAGCCTTTGCGTATTTGTGGCACCGCCAGTACTGTTCACAAAAGCAGAACCCGCATACATTCGCATCGCGATGTTATTGTCTTGTATTCCAGCAACAGCAGTTAAACCCAAACTGTAAAAATATCCCGGGTTGCCACTTGTGCCTGTTGTGTCTACTACTGAAATAGCCGTTGACGGTTGCGCTATTGCTGTTATGCTTGCGCTTGTGAGTGCTTGTGTTCCTATAAAATCCATTGCGGGACTTCCGTTTGTGTCCACTACAACCGCACCGCTTGAAACGATTTGAGGTCTTAACCCTGAGCTAGGCTGTGTAGCGTTGACCCCGTTACCAGACTGGTCGTACCAGGTTTCCACGAAAACGTCATTGCTACCTGCGTAGGCAAGCAGAGCTACAGTGTCCAGCTCTCCGTCGGCGTTGAAGCCGATATCCTGAGTGGCTCCTCCCACGTTGTCCTGCACCTTGACGGCAAAGCCTGTGTAGGAGTTGCTGAGCTTACGCAAAGAGTATCCCGCTGCCGCTCCACTATACTGGTCCAATAGCCCCGCTATCTCAATGCCGTAGTAGTCACCTACGTTATACTCAATTCCTGCGCGGTTGACTGTTGATTGCGCGGATGTATAAATAATAAACTCTTGCGTATCGTACATTTTGTAACTATCGCCGCCGCCGTTTTGCATACCAATCCTCGTTTGAGTTGCTGCTGATAAATCATATTTAGTATTGAAAAGCGTTTGATTTACAAATTGGCTATACACTTGACCTTGCGTGGTTATTGAAGAAGCCGCACCATTGATGTGCAAATCTGTACCAACTCCACCGCCTCCACTTCCATTCGCGTTTGAATGAAGATAGCCACCTCCAGCGGAGGTTCCAATGAAAATTTTATTGCTATTATCCCCTACTTTTCCAACTCCAAATAGATGAGAGGTTGCGGATGTAATTGCGCTGTTCAATAAAAGGGTGCTACTACTTCCTTGTACTAATTCTATAATCGGCTTCCCGTTCGCGTCGACTATCACCGCACCGCTTGAAACGATTTGAGGACGGTTAGCAGACGTACCCTGTGTAGCATTGTTGCCTGACCCACTCTGGTCGTACCAGGTTTCCACGAAAACGTCATTAGAGCCCGCGTAAGCGAGTAACTCTGCTGTGTCAAGGTCACCGTTAGCATCGAAGCCGATAGCCTTTGTAGCGCCTCCTACGGTGTCCTGAACGAGGATAGCCGAGCCTGTGTAGTTCGCGTTGAGCTTACGCAAAGAGTACGCCGCCGCTGAACCAGGATATAAATTTAAAAGAAGAGGGTCAGGAGTAGGCGTGTAGATGTCATAGAACGTGTTGATGTTCGTTTCAATATCCGCTCGGACGTCCGCTTTTCTAGTTTGATACGATACAATTTCCTGAATTTTACCGCCGAAATAACCAGAGGTTGTTTTGTAACTTGTACCAATTGAGACATCCCCACCCGTTCCCGTTCTTTGGTTTACCATTGACGCAGTAACTTCTAAACTGCCGTTTTTATATAAACTCAACGCCGTGGTTGTCAAATCGTATTCCGAAGTTACCAAATAACTTTTATTGATAGTCGACGCATTTGGTTCGCCGACAGCAACCACGACATTGGAACTTGTGAAACCTATAGTACCAAATTTCATCGAATCGCATCTCAAATTCTGAGCAAACCGAGGGCTCGAGTCAGTGTTCCAAACGCCACTCCCTGTACCATCAGAACTCAAAACGTTAAAGTCATTACGGGATGAGCCTTGTGTCCATCCGTTTGTGTTTGCCAAAACGTCATTTGAGCCATCAAATTTAATCGCTGGTTTTCCGTTCGCTTCCACTATCACCGTACCGCTTGAAACGATTTGAGGCCGTATGCTAGAGCTACCCTGCGTAACGTTGACCCCGTTACCAGACTGATCGTACCAGGTCTCCACGAAAACATCATTGCTACCTGCGTATTGGGACAGGCTCACCGTATCGAGCTCACCGAATACATTGAACCCAATGTCTTGCGTCGCTCCGCCCACGTTGTCCTGTACCTTAATAGCAAAGCCCGTATACGTCGAGTCCAAAAGCCTCAAAGAGTACGCAGCCTCCGCGCCTGAATACGTGTCGAGTAGTGGCGTGTTTTGGGTGTAGTAGTCGCCTATGTTTTCTTCGATGTCGGTGCGGTTTTGGCTCGTTTTTGCTGAAGTGTAAAAAATATACTCCTGCGCTTTTCCAAGTAAATATTGTGCCGTCGGCCCTCCAGCGCCAAGAATGGAAAAAGAACCTGTACCGCTCAATGATTGCGACGTAGTGTCTACTCCGTCGTAACTCATATTTGCAGTCCCGCTTTCCCTTCTAAAAAGTGACAAATATTGGTCCCCCGCTGTCATTGTTGGGACAGTAGCGTTATAAGTTGCACCGCTAAATCTCCAACGTAATATAGTCGTGTTCGATTCAAACGCTCCAAAATTACCCGAACCCCCACCATATGCAGAATCTGCCGCGCTATGCGTGGCAATATGAGCAACCAAACAATCTCCAGTTAAATCTATTTGATTAAAGGAGAGGTAGTCATTCGAGCCATCAAAGTCTAAAGCCAATCGCCCGTTCTCCTCCACCAACGCGCCGCCCGCAGCGACAACGATTGGGCGTGAGGCAACAGAAATCTGAGCAGCGTTATTTCCGTTGGTAGATTGGTCGTACCATATCGACACCCCCACCTCATTGGTGCCAGCAAACGCCAATAGCGTAGCGGTATCAAGGTTGTTATTCACGTCGAACCCTATCTCCGCCGTAGCTCCTCCAGTTGTAGCCTGTACCTGCATAGCCGCGCCTGTATACGCAGTGCGCAACTTACGGACCGAGTAAGCCGCCTCAGCTCCTGAGCCGTATGACGTATCTAAAAGGAGGTTGCCTACCACGGCAGCACCTAAGTCAACGATAGTCCAAGAGTAAGTTCCCGTAAGGGTATTGAACGCAGCGATAGCCGCTGAGTCAAAAGAGCCGTGAAGTTGGTTAATACTAGACAGCTGAACGCCCGTCTGCACATTAGGCGCCTGAGCCGCCCAACCAATTAATAACCTATCCCAGTTCTCAGAGCTGATGGCGCTGCCCGTTAACATATTAGCAGCCGTCGTCAGGCTAGAAATATCCCAAGAACTTAGATTCTGGTCGAAAGCCGCAGCGTCCAGGAAGGTTGCCTCCATAGTGGTGACGCTCGATGTGTTCCAATTAGAAAGGTCCTGGTTAAATACCGTGGCGCCATCGAAAGTCGCTTCAAGGTCAGTTAAGCTAGTTGTAGTCCAGGAGCCTATAGGTTGATTAAATGCAGAAGCATTCTCAAACAAACTCCTCATATTGGTTACGCTACTTACGTCCCAACTGCTTATGTCCTGATTGAATGCCGTAGCCAAAAAGAACATACGGTTGATGTCGGTAACCCCCGACATATCCCAGTTATTCAGAGGGTTATTATAGATGTAGGTAGACTGAAAAGACCTATTACAAATACCCGTGGGCTGGAATACAAAATTAAAGTTTGCGTTAGAAAACTGTACCTGAGAATATAACTCTATTCCGCTTCCTGTAATAGGAGAGGCCCCAGTCCCCCAATTACTTAGGTCGCCACTTAAGGCGGAGCAGAATCTAAAAGCACCATCAATCAATACCTTACTCCCAAATGAAGGAGCGCTGGTAGTGGTGATATCTAAATTAGAGCAACCATCAAATACAGGTTCGTTTAGATACACCGTAGCGTTACCCCAATCTGAGATATCCAATACCTTGGCCCTGTCGTTATCCTTTATTTTTGACGTTCCGTCTTGCGACACCCAACTAATGTGGTCAATTGTCCCAGACATAGAGACACTGTACGTACCCGATGAAGCATAGGTATGCGTTGTCTCAGTCTGGTTCCAAGTAGTTATAGTGTCTGAGTTGCCGTCACCCCAATTAACAGTGAAGCTATACGTACCCGTAGACATCAAAGGCAGACGGTACTGGTCAGAGTTACTACTACCTACCTCCGTGTTATTGGTGTTTATAGTAAAGTCAAGACCTGCAACAGGAGTCGCAGCACCTAAGTCAATGATAGTCCAGTTATATGGAGTAGCAACTAACTTATCGTAGGCCGTTATAGCATTTGTATCAAAAGAACCGTGAAGCTGGTTGATACTAGACAACTGAACGCCTGTCTGTAAAGAGCCCGCGCCCGTTCCCTGAGCAGCCCAACCAATTAATAACCTATCCCAGTTCTCGGCGCTGATACCGCTGCCCGTTAACATATCAGTAGCCGTCGTCAAACTAGTGATATCCCAACTAGATAGGTCCTGATTAAAAGCGGTAGCTCCATTAAAGGTATCACCAAGAGACAGTACGCTTGTAGTAGTCCAGGCGCCTATAGGTTGATTAAATGCAGAAGCCCCAGAAAAAGCAGCGTTAAATAACGTAACGTTACTTACGTCCCAACCGCTAATATCCTGGTTGAAAACAGGGGCGTTTCTAAATACATTCTGAAGAGACGAAACCCCTGATATATTCCAGTTATCTAAAGGGTTATTAAAGATAGTGGCATTAAAAAAAGCAGAGTTTACCGTAGTAAACTGAGAAATAAAGTTTACGTTGGGGTTGGCATTGCTAGAGTTCTGTAAGAGCGATGCAGCGCTACCCGTTATAGGGCTTCCTAAACTTCCCCATCCACTTATGTCTCCAGTGAAGTTCGTGCAAAAAGAAAAGAACCCCTGGCCCATATTCTTATTACTGAACTGAGGCACGAAATTAGACAGAGCCGTAATATTCATATTAACGCAACCCAAGAAAATAGGTTTGCTTAAATCGAAACTTACATCTCTAAAACCTCCAATACTCAAAAGCTTTAACCTATCGTTAGCCGTAGTTCCCGTCGTGCCGTCTTGAGAAACCCAGCTTATATTCTCTATAAGAACTAAAGGAGAGACCGAAGCCGTAAGTACAGTTACGTTATATGTCCCAGGGCCACTAGCATAGGTGTGTGTGGCTTCGGTTTGGTTCCAAGTATTGATAAAATCAGAAGTGCCGTCACCCCAAGTTACATACAAGTCGTAAACCGCCGTAGACATAAGGGGCAGGCGATACTGATTGTTAGCGCTACTACCAGCCTCTGTATTGTTTGTGTCTACAGAAAAGAAAAACCCAGGTACAGGAAGCCCTGGTTTAAGGCCATCGTCAGAAATAGTCCAATTAAAACCACCACTACCCGTTGGGCTCACAAGTAAAGAGCGCACCTGAGCTGCTACACCAGCAATATAAAAAGCAGGTGTATTAGTAAGCGACACACCTGTTTGAACTGTTGCAGATGGAGAAGTAGCCTGCTTTCCTATATTGATTAAAAACTGGCTATAGTTATCATCGCTAATAGCAGTTCCCGCAAACATATCAGAAGCGGTAAGCAAAGAAGACACGCTCCAGATTAAATTTTTATTAAATGACGAGGCGCCATTAAACATAGAAGACATCGCAACCACGCTAGAGGTGTTCCAATTTGTTATATCGCCATTAAACGATGTAGCATCTTTGAACATCTCGTTAAAGCTCAACGCACTGCTAACGTCTAAATTTGTTAATGGTCTAGCATAAGAGGTAGCGCCTTTAAAAATGGCATCGAAAAGCAAAACGTTTGATGTATCCCAAACACTTATATCCTGAGTGAAGCTAGAAGCTCCCTCAAAAACACCTCCTAAATTCGTAACGCCGCTAGTGTCCCACCCCGACACGTCTCCATCGAATGCGCTGGCGCCCTGAAACATAGACGTCATAAACCTCAAGTTCCCCGTACTAAACCAAGAAGCTAGGTCTTGGTCGAAAGTATCATTACCCTGGAACATATTCTGGGAGTCTGATACATTATCTGTATTCCAATTATTTATGTCTTGGTTAAAAGTCATAACAATTGCAGGACCACTATCGGGCTGAGTCAAAGCAAACATATAACTCATATCGCCAACCCTAACGGTGTCCCAAGTACTTATATCCTGGTTAAAGGATGTCGCGCTATGAAACATTGCGCTTAAATTAATCGTATAAGTAGGGGTAGTATTTAACGTCCAGCCTGTGATATCACTGTTAAACGTATAGCACTGCTTAAACGCATTGGCAAAACACTGAACAGAAGAAACATCCCAGTTTGAGAGCTCGCTATTAAATACTCTCTGGCCCGAAAAAGCCTCCGTAAGACCATCACCGAAAGAGGGGCCAGGACTTACTACAAATGTAAAGTTTACATTGGGCTTTGCTAGAGCTGTAGGGTAATTGCCAATGACTGGTGCGCTTATAAACTTTTCTGCGCTTCCAGTAAACGCGCCCCACCCACTTAAATCAGCGGTTATAAGTACTAAAGCATTATCAAAGAAATTACCTACGATATCTCTAACGTTAAACGTAGGAGCCCCAGCGTTAGCATTTATTTCAGTTAAGTTCTTACAGTTAGCAAATATAAGCTCGTCAGCGTAAAACTGGATATCGCCAAAACTCTCTATGCTAGTAACCTTTATGCCGTCACCGACCGAACTTCCAAAGTACCAGTGTCTTACACCGCTATCGACATTAGGTGTAATTGTTATGCTATATATACCAGGTGAAGAATAGGTATGTGTTTTGGCTAAGTCGCCATAAAGAATAATAATATTTGAGTTACCGTCACCCCAATCAACTGTGAAGTCATAGGACCCCCCTGAATACATACCAATTAGATACTGGTCATCATTGGTAGTTCCAGCGTCAATATTACGGGTGTCTATAGTAAACTCTAAAGGCTCTAACCTAGGTATAGGCGGAGTTGAACTTCCCCCACCGCCACCAGCTCCCCCGATGACGTTACCAATAGCGATGATGGTTCCACTCATATTACCAGAAAGCTAAAATATCTGTTGCTGTAGTTCCTGTTGATTTAACTCGCTTTACCTGTACAGGGATAAAGCTCCCAGGGAGTACCCTTTTTAAAATAACCTCGCTTCCGCTAGAGGTTACGATAGCTATATCAGCAGCTACAGTAGGTGTACCAACGGCCCCTCCACCTACATACAGTACGCAGCCGAGGTTCTCGTCGGTAAATATTTTAAAAGTGGCGGGTGACGCAAAACCTGTAGCTGAGGCTAGAGTAATACTGGTGTCGCTGTCTACTGAGACGATAGTCGTGAGGGCTGTCCCCGCGTCGTTCTGAACGGCCATACCGTTCTGAAGGCCCATACTAAGGAACAAGGCTCCCGTAACGGTAATGGTGTTCGTGGATACAGAAGCTACCGTCCCCGAAAATATAGCGCCCGCTGCGTTGGGTATGTCAACGCTGTTATTAGGGACTACAGGGATAGCTAACCCCACTTGTAATTTTTGATATGCCATATTTACTTCTTGTAAGGGAATGTTCTGTTTAACGTGTCACGGCGTTCGCCGCAGCCACAATCTTTATCGACGGCTTTAGCTACCGTGTCCACGACACGCTTGATACCAGTAGCTCTAGTGAACTGCTCTATTGTATCGCCTAATCCTTTCGCTTTCATGACCTCGAAGATACTAATATTTTCCCGCTCTTTTTTTCGGAGAGCTCTTCGTAGAACCACCCGACCCCGCCCATAGATGTTTGCACGCCCAGTGGCGAGCAGTAAACTTAGAACTAGCGGAGCTGCACTTATGTCGAGCCTTAAAAGATTTACGCGCAGCAGCTGAGTAATTATGGCCGTAGCCCTTAGCGCCGAAATGAATTAACTTCTCCTGACCACCAGAGCAAGCCTTGACCATCTTCTTCTTCCCCGCTCGGTCCGACGCAACAGGGCTGTTGCATTTCATGTTGCTCTTAGTAGCCATTACCTTCCCTGACCTCTGTTCGCCTTCCTGTAGTTACGAGAAGATTTATGCGAAGAGGATTTTGTTTTGGCATGGACCCCTGGTCTACTTACAGGGGTCCGTTCTGCCTTGTTTACATTAATAGCCTTCGCCATTATCGCTTCGCTCGCTTGTTGATACGAGCAATCTTACGACCAGTACGTGACTGGATACGTCCTACTTTAGTATCGACCTTCGTCTTCTTAGCCGCTGTACGAGCAGCAGCTACCTCAGCGCGTCCTGCTTTACGAGCAGTCTTAGCAGCGCTGTCCATAGTACTTACTTTATTGTAAGCTCCTTTACCCGCTGCCTTACTTGCGCCTTTAGATTCATCACGACGTGCCTTCATAGACTGCGTCTTCTTTCCCTTACGTGCGCCCAACGACTCATCCAATCGGTCGTTATAACCCTGGCTCTTGGCCAAGGACTTATTCGCTGGCTTATTTTTAGCACCCTTCATAGGCAAAGACTTAGGAGCTGCCGCCTTCTTAGCTGTAGCAAATGTCTTAGGAGCGGCTTTCTTAGCGGGAGCTGCCTTCTTAGGAGTAGCCTTTGTAGCGCCCATAGCTTTAGCTACAGAGGAACCTTTGTTTGACGATGCCGCCGCGCCTCTTGCACCTCGGAACTCAGACTGATTCAATACAGAACTAGCGCCTCCGCTTCTAGCTGGAGAACTTGAGACAGACCTCATGTTACCTGAACGACCTCCTCCTGTACCAGCTGGTTTATTTTGAGCAGCTTGACGTGCACCCGTTGGAGTTGGAGCTAAAGGCTGGGAAGCGCGGGGAGCGCTTGCGGTTCCAGCGTACCCACTTTGCTGATTAGGCCCAGCGTTAGGTCCAGCTAAGAACTTGCTAATTGAGCTACCCAGTTTGTTTAGCTTCTTAGAGCTGTAGTTCATTTTATAAGGCATCGTAAAAAAATTTGATGATTACTTTTGTCAAAGATAGCAAATCAAATCTAATGCCTAGAAAACCACCTGAGTACGATTACCTCAAATACTGGAGGGTAATACGCTACTATATAAAAGCACGATACGGAATTACAACGAGCGACCTCGATATGATTCTCTTCCTTAGGTCCGAAGGAAGATTTAATAGAAGTAAATTCAATGAATTCAACGAGGTGTTCGGATGGGATAAAGGCCGCTTCGAGCGCCTACTACGTAACGAGTGGATATCAGTTTTCAGAAAGAAAAGCGGGAACTACGCCTCACAAGCAGCTTTATACGAGGTGTCGTATAAAGGAAAACGAATGCTCACAGCTATGTATAGGAAGCTTAGCGGAGAGGAGGTCTCTATTAACAACCAGGTCAACCCTATGTTTTTAAAGAACGTCCGCTATAACGATAAGGTATACCGCAATATGCTTATAGAGATGAACGCCTTTATAAAACAACAACAACGTCAGAAAGACTTATGATGGTATACGACTCGCTGTTGATAAGCATCGTGTACCCCGCCCTCTTGTCATAGTATATGTCGTCGTCCTTTGAGATTGATACCACGTCGGTGCCTGGCGCTATCACAGTGCCCCGCTTATAACGCATCTGGTTGGCGTCGTCAGCAGACAACAGCAGCCCCGATGACGTACGTATCTCCTCGTCCACGGTCTTGATGACTATATTCTGTCCTATCGGTTTCATATGATAAAAATTGGTGTCTCAGGCCCCACGTTAGCGCCCAACACATTATACTCAAAGTACTCAATCGCCTCCTCCTCGGTCATACCGTCAGCCATCAACGCGTCATAGCAGCGCGTCACGCTATAGCATACACGGAACGAACCCGTATAGCCGTCCTGCGACACACCTACTATAGCATCGTCAAAACCGTCAGCGAATGGCGCCGACTGGTCACACGACAGTAGCATCTCGTCAATACCCTCGCGTGTATCCATCATGACGCCTCGTATGAACGGGCCATCGTCACGATAGCATTGGTACTTAAAATAGTAGCCGCTACAGACACAGCGTTCTGAAGGGCCACCTTAGTGACTTTCATAGGGTCTATAATCCCCATCTCTATCATGTCACCGTACAGACGCTTCTTCACGTCGAACCCGTACCCCTCACGTGTCACCAGCGGCATACCCTTCTCGTATATGTCCTCGAAGCTTACGCCTGCGTTAGTAAGGATTTGTTTTAGAGGGGAGGCTAACGACTGCGAAAGGATAGCCGCCGCCGCACGCTCGCTGTCCGACGGGTAGTCATCGTTAGATACCCTCATGTCAAGTAAGCTGTGCTCGTTATATAGAGCTACACCGCCACCAGGGAGGATACCCTCCTGTAGTGCAGAACGTACCGCACAGACAGCGTCGTCCACGCGGTCGAACAGCTCCTTCTGCTCCAGGTCAGTATTACCGCCCACCTTAATTGTGCCGATACCACCCGTGAGGCTAGCTATACGCGATAAAATAAAGTCTTTGTCGCCCTTACGTGTAGCTAACTTATGCGCGTCACGCAGCTCATCGACACGTGCCGCCACCTGCTCAGCGTTATTTGCCTCACCCTTAACGATGACCGTCTCATCGCGGCTCACCACCACGCGTTGAGCGTGACCCAGGTCCTCAAACTGGATGATACTGAGGTCGTCACCCGTCTTCTCACTGAAATAGGTAGCCCCCACCGATACCGCTATGTCCTGCATCAGCTCATGCGTACGGTACCCAAAGCTCGGCGGTGGTATAGCACACAGCTTTAAGCTGTTACGCATCACGTTAGCCGCTAAGGTATTGACCACGTTAGCTGCGCACGGAGCAATTATAAGTAGACGCTTGCCGTCAGCTATAATCGGCTTCAACACACTCTCAATCGTAAGTAAGTTTATCACCTCAGCGTCAGACACCAGCACATAGCAGTCGTCAAGGATACACTCGTCACGCTTCTGGTTATTTATAAATAAAGGCGAGAGGTAACCACGCTCAACCTTTACCCCACGCGTGGTCTCGTACGTCGTCTCTACAGTGTCGCTGTTCTCAACCGTAACCACGCCGTTCTTACCCAGCTCCTTATACACGTCAGCAATTATCTTGCCTATAGCGCGGTCGTTATTAGACGATACCGACGCTACCTCTATAAAGTTCTTCTTCGTAAGAGGACGTGACCGTGCCTTTAAAGAAGAGACCACGTCGTCAGTTAAACTCACTAGATAACGAAGTACCTCAGTCTTATTCAACTCAGGATATAAACTGAACATATCGTAAGCCGAACGTATCAACGACTCCGTCAACACAATAGACGTCGTAGTGCCGTCGCCAGCCTCAGTCGCCGTACGGTCCGCCGCCTCACGCATCATACGTACCGCTAAATTCTCTACAGGGTCCAATAGGTCAATAGCCTTAGCTACCGTAACGCCGTCCTTAGTAACCGTAATGCCGTGTGTGTGGTTCGGTGACTCAATTAACACCGTATGGCCGCTAGGTCCTAACGTACTCTTTACAGCGTTCGACATCTTTGTGATGCCCTCAATTAATTTGGAACGACCCTCGTCGTCAAACTTTAAGTCCTTAGGTGTATAGTCCATTGAATTTGATTTGATTCCAAAGATATGACGCTATGTCGAAAATCAACCCCCCACATAGAGAGAGAGAGAGTTCTCTATATATTTTTTTTCCACGTACGGGTAGAGAAAAAAACGACATTATCGACACTACCATTGATAGTCAGTTAGTTAAGGGTTCTAAAACGACACCAAAAACGACACAGCTGTGTCGAATATCGACACAAAAAGGGGGACCACCGTCCCCCTCCTCAATCAACACACAAAACATAAACAACTTACATACCCATCATCTTGCCCTTCATGTCGCCCAAAGCGACACCGTCAGCAATCATGCTAATCTTTTCAGCGCGACGTACCGTCTTTCGTAAACGTGCCATCTCAGCAATTCCCGTCTCACCCACAGGGCGGTCATTAACTAAACGCCCGTCCTTAATTCGTAATTGGTCCATGAGTTTTTTTGGCAAGATACAAAATCCCGCGAGACACACAGAACCTTTGGGTAATATGGGGTTACACACGCGACCCGTCCGATTCCAAAGCCATATTTTTTGACCCCTCCCCCCCTAGGATTCAGCCTTATTGCCCTGATTTTTTGGCGTTTTTCTACAACTCCCGTCCCCGTAGGGCTGTAGGAGCACGTGCCCGCTCCGCTCCGCGTCCCTTTCGCGCTTTTCAAGTGCTAAGGGGGACCGCTGTCCCCCCTTGACCCCGTCCGCTCTGCTCCGACTAGAAATTATACCGAAGGGGTACCCCTCTACAAGCCGCGTCCCCGTAGGGCTGTAGGAGCACCCTAAGATTGGAGCGATTTCTTTAGGATGGCAAGGAAACAATCCACTATCTTTGTCGAAACAAAACACAAACGACCAACAGGTCAAACATTAACTGCCATGCAGAAACTATCTAAGAAGGTCGCAACCGCCACAAGCGTTGCACAGGTCTCACTCACAGCTGTCCTTGACGCTGTAGTATTCGACAACGGAGCGACAGGTGCAGACCTGATGAGTTCATCCTCCAAGCTATCTAAGGGACGCGCTGACTTGTTCAAGGAGTCGCTCAACCAATCACGATTGGCTTTGGAATTCAAGCGCAAGTTTGACTGCCCACTTGGCGAACTGCGGGATGAGTTAGCTGATGCGTTTGGCGAAGACCAAATCACATGGAGAGCCGTCTGCATGAACAGAGGCTTCTCAGGTAAGACATCGAAGGATGCCGCCAACCATGCAGGGAAGGTCATCCGTGTTGCTCAGGCTGAGGAGACATACGCTACAGCAAACAAGATGACGTTGTTGGCTGTGCAGGCGAAATTTAACAAGCAGCACCCAACAAACCACTCGACCAAATCCTATGAGAAGTGGTGCAATGGTGAGTCATTGAAGAAGGACAGCAAAGCAGCTGTGGCATTCACTACGCTGACCTGTGAGGAGAGCGGCATGAAGTGGATTGACAAGATGCTCGGCCGTGTAGCTGACCCGAAGAATGACCTCAGCATGGAGGAGTTGGAACGAGTGATGGCAATGATGGCTGCCAAGATGGAGATGGCGAAATTGGAAAAGGAGGTAGCTGCTGAGTTGGCTGCCTAATGGCAAGGGGGGGGACAGCCGTCCCCCCTCCGTCCAAGGCTGTGCAGCCTTGCTGATGAGTCCAAAAGGACGAAACGGAAACCT